>SCPP01000045.1_pt1 | contig 18256 bp, 18 predicted proteins | sample 6106811 | NCBI WGS metagenome assembly SCPP01 (sample SAMN10720449, study PRJNA508395) | human gut metagenome | isolation source: Participant 2 stool, 15 month | host: Homo sapiens | collected 2018
TCCCCGGCATCAGCACATCACAGATTATCAAATCAGCATCATACGTACGTGCACGTTCCAATCCAGACGGACCATCCGCCTCGGCCACAACTTCAAAATATTGTCCCACTTCTTCTTCAAAACTCACGTACATCGTTATCATCTTCTATAATAAGTACTTTACGCTTATTAAGGGTGCAGATGGAAGTTCCACGCCCCTTCTTGCGCCGATATTTCTTCTGCAAGAACAGCTGCATGATGCTTCCTCCTCTTCCAACAACACATTATGGGGAATCAGAAAATCTTTTTCCTCATAAACAGAAATATCAGTAGGCAAACTGACCGTAAATATAGACCCACCACCTTCATTTTCAGTATATACTATCGTACCTTTATGTACACACACCAGTTCATGTGTCAAATGCAGGCCGACGACACTACTACCAATTCGAAAAGCTACTTTGCATAAAACGCTTAAATAACTCATTACGTTTCTCTTTAGGAATGCCTACACCGGAATCGGCTACCGATATGACCAACTGTTTCTTTGCTTCATCCACCGTCACAGAAAAAGTCACTTTTCCACCGCTGTGTATATTTGAAAGCATTAGACAACAAATTATAAGTCACTTTGTCCAAATAACCCTTATCGATAAACATCTTATAAGAAGCTACAGATGGCAAGAACTTGAAATCCATATTCTTAGACTCAGCAGCATCATTGAAACTCAAAAAGATTTCATACAAGAAAGCCATGACATCCGTTTCCTCCAAAGAAAGGGCCAGTTTATTATTCTGCATCTTACGGAATTCCAGCAACTGATTGATAAGACGCAACATACGCTGGGTGCTTTTATCCATGACCTTCAATGAATAAGCCATTTCTTTAGGGATTTTACCACCACGCTGCATCTTTTCCAATGCTCCTTGTATCAAAGTCAAGGGAGTACGGAACTCATGAGAGATATTCGTGAAAAAAACTAATTTATACTCTGTCAGCTGTTTCTCCACCTGTATACGATTACGCAAAGTATTAAAGTCACGCATCAGTCTGAAAGTGATATATAGTGCCACCCCTATCAAAATAGCATAAATAAAGAAAGCCCAAGTAGTTTTCCAAAAAGGAGGAACAACAATAATCTTCAAAACCGTTTCTTTATCTCCCCACACACCGACCCCATTGCAAGTTTCACCCGCAATTTATAAGTACCGGGTGCCAGGTTCTTATAAGCTGCAAAATTCAACGAAGACGGTATACTCCACTCTTTATCATAATTATCCAACCGATACGTATATTTAGTACTATTCGTTCCGGAATAATCAAATGTAGAGAAATCTATGACAAAAGAATTTTGAAAATATTTCAACTCGATTTCATCTGTATAAATCAACGAACGGTCTAACGGAGAATCCACATCGCCCGGGCGCATGGCAATACCATTAATTCGAAGATTGGTAAAGCTGCCATAGGAGTTACAGTGGAATTATTCACAATTTTGCCGGGAGTGATAACAACCAATCCATAATTAGAACCAAACATCAGTTTGCCATCCTTACTCACACAACCACTGTTCTCACTATAGACATTCCCCAACGCATATGCCGAGAAAAAGAAATTTTCAAAGGCATGTGTATCCGGATCAAAACGAGAAATACCATATTCCGTTGCAACCCAAAGCTTACCCTCCCTGTCTTCAACAATAGATTGCACCATACTATTTACCAGTCCGTCACTTCCATCATAATGCTCAAAAGTCAAGTTTCTGTAATCACCTTCTGGCATACACATACTGAAGCCTTTTCCTGAAGTACCTACCCATATCCGGCCTTTACTATCTTGATGGATACATTTTATTTCATTACTACGTAACTTACCGTTATTATAATTATAAGTAATATAGTTATCCGGGTCATTCATTAACGAATCAGGATTAAATATGTAAACTCCGGCACTGGTGCCCACCCATATCCATCCATTATTGTCTTCCTGTATCACACGAATCTGGCGCTGGCTATAAAAATTGTTCAAAAACCGCTTGAATACATACTTATCCTTTTCCTTCACCGCCAAATTCAATCCACCGCCAAAAGTACCTATCCACATTCTATTCTTCCGGTCCCGGTAAAGAGTAAAAATATTATTATTCCCAATAGACAGAGGATCATTCGAGTGATAAGTGTACCATTTCCCGTCAATACTCAATCCGTTTCCACGGCTACCCAACCAAATACTACCATCAGCCCCTTCCTCAACAGCATAAATGTTAGAATCAAAATAACGACTGCTCTCTATCGTTTTCAAATGAGGGTCATAAATATACAATCCTCCACGACGGGTCCCCAGCCAAATCTTATCATCAGGCATACGGTTGATCATACGCACGGTATTTGAACGGTCTGATAAAGTTTCATCTTCAGGAAAAACACGCTCAGCTCCTTCATTCAAGACCGAAAGACGAGAAATACCCGTATATTCCGAACTGACCCAAATACCACCGGCTCGATCCTCCATAATATATTGCAAGAAATTTGAAGTGATATGACTGAATCCATTAATATTGGATTCGAAATGCTGCAATTCATCAGTTGCCAAATCATAAGCAAACAAACCGTTACCATAAGTGGAAATCCAAACAATATCACGAGAATCATGAACGATGTGGTAACGTTCCTCATCTATATAATTTACTTTATCAGCCGGAATCAGTTGGAAAGACTTGACAAATCTGGTCTTGGCGTTGACATACCATACCTTACCTGTATGATTATAAATCCAGAAATTCCCCCGGTTGTCAATCTGAACTTGTCCTCTTGCTATATTCAGTTCCGTATCCCGGCTCACCTGATGAGTTCTCAAATTAAAGACATAACTGCCATCTTCCGTAAAAACGATCCAATCGTTTTGCAAGCGCATGGTACTATATACTTTACTACCTTCACCTAAACGGGTAACAATACGGCTATCCTCTCCTTCTCTCTTCGAAATTGTTCCTGTTCCCGAAAGAAAAAAAACATCTTTACCAAAAGACATCATCTTGAAGGCATCATGATTTTCTTCCACCAATACTGCCTTGTTCCCTACCACTTGAGCTATACCGTCATGGCTACCAATCCATATTCTTCCTTGCTCATCCTCAGATATATAAGTAATATTATTAGAAGGGAGATTATTGTTTTCTTTCTTGAAAACCACAGATGTAAATTCACCATTCATATAAGTCACTTTACGACACCCGTTTCCATCCTGCCACAACCAGACATTACCTTCACGGTCAGTCATCTTGTAACTATACAGTTGCTCATATTCCCCACAACCGGTAAAATCAACAAAACAATCTTTCTTCAGATCATAACAACTAAACAACTCGGCAGAAGTCGCAATCCATAAGAAACCATTTTTATCTTCTTCCAAATCGCGAATCCGATGGTCTATCAACGAAATTTTATTTCCACCCTCAGGACGATAAGTCACAAACGAATTCCCGTCATAACGACTAAGTCCATTCAGCGTTCCCATCCAAATAAAACCTTTGCTATCCTGATATATATACCGAATTGAGTTATTGGCGACCCCATCCCCCGTAGTCATATGAGTAGAACGCACCTCGACTGATGCGGCAATACTCTGACTGAAAAGAATAAAGAATGCCCATAGAGCATAGATGTGTTTTTTCATATCATTTATCACAGTGTTTTTGTCTTGCAAAGGTATAAAAAAAGAAGGTGTGTCGTAATACACGATGCGCCTTCTTTTTTTTCATTGACTATAAAAATCGACTCATTTTTTTAAGCTGCGATATTTTGAGGATTTCTTTGATTTATGTGTTCCCAGCATCTAAAAACAGCAGTTGTAAGTTCATAAAACGGTCTAATCAGCCAATCCATACCTTCTTTAGTCATTTTTGCACACATCTTTTTTATATTGAAGGCAATGGCAAAGAAGGCAAAGTCCATGAAGACCTTATCCTTTCCAAAATGGCGGAAACGTTTGTAATTCATATTGTTTTTCATTTGTCCGAACACGGCTTCCGGTTCTATGCATCTCTGTCCTCTGTGTTTCAGCCCTTCCTCTGAGCAGAGCAACTCTTTGGCTTTTTGCTTGTATTTTCTGAGTCTGTGATTCAACTCTATCGTTCTGTTCCCCTTTGCTTTAAAACATCGGCATCTTAGCGGACAGCCTTCACATCTGATGGCTCTGTATCCGGCATTTTCGCTGACATATCCGAATGCAGTTTTCACATGTCCGATCCCTATCCTTTGCATCTTTTGTCCCATGGGGCAGATACAAAAGTCTTGTTCTTCATTGTAGTAGAAGTTTTCGGCCTTGAACGGGTCCGGTTTGAATCTCGGCCGCTGTTCCATGGAAGTAGTTGTACTTGACGTAGGCTTCCATACCGTTTTCTGACATGAAGCGGTAATTCTCCTCAGAACCGTAGCCGGAATCGGCAACCACCGTATGGGCCAGCCTGTCATATCTGCTTGAGAAGGATTGCAGGAAAGGTATCAGGGTCAGTGTATCCGTAGGGTTCGGGAAGAGTGCAAAGTCGGTAATGAACTGGTTCCCGGTGCCGATCTGGAGGTTGTAACCGGGCTTTGTCTGGCCGTTACGCATGGCATCCTCCTTCATTCTCATGAAAGTAGCGTCATTGTCCGTTTTGGAATAGGAATTCCTGTCCTGCAGCGTGTCCAGACGGTTGTCGTATTCCTGTAGCTTGTCCCTGTGCTCTTCCAACTCCTTCAGCTGTTTGCGTTTCTTTTTCAACGCAGTCTTTTCCTCTCGTGGAGGGTTCAGGAACCTGTTCGAGTGCTTGACGCAATTCTCCCGCCATTTCAGTCAGCATGACCGGAGTGAACTCAATCTCTCATTGCTTTCCGATGAGTTCTCCTGGCGATGACATTGTCTATCTGCCCTAGCAGGATATGTATTTCTTCATCAGGCGTTCACGGTTCCGCTCAACCGTTTTCCGCCAGACGAAAGTATACTTATTGGCTTTGACTCAATCTTTGTCCCGTCAATGTATTCCACATTCTGCTGATGAAGCCTTTGGAAGAGAGAAGGAGTACGGTTTCAAAAAACCTCGTTGATTTCATTCTTCACCCGGTTGCGGAAACGGTTGATGGTGATGAAATCCGGTTTCTCATATCCGGCAAGCCAGATATAATGGATGTCACGGTGAAGGAGCTTTTCGATTTTCCGGCAAGAGTAGATGTTGTTCATAAAGGCTATTTTGACCTTGAGCGGAATCCTCTGGATGGTGGGTCGCGTCCTCGCATTTCATTATCCAACTTCCTGAAACTTTACGTTCGGTCTCAACCAGAGCGTCAACCATCCGAACTGGATCATGCTCTGCAATATCCTCGTCAATTTTGGAGGAAAAAGCACTGTTTGGTTGGGATTTACGAAAATGTACTGGCTCATAGGATAAAATAAATGCCATAGATGCATACAAAATCTTTTAGTAATATCAAAGCCCCTGTTTTGTGAAAGTCGGTTTTGTATAGTGAATCGATACACCTTCTTTTTATTTTAATCCATATGGAAGACCTCGGGCAGCGGAATAGTAACGGAGAGTTATCCGGATTCACTTCCATGATATCCGCCATATAGTCCCACCATTTCTGCACGATAGGATTGGCTCCTATCATTCTTGAAGACTCCTCTCCTTTTAGTTTTCTGACAAGCAAACAGAATATTTGTATCCTTGTCCCAATAAATGGAGTAATCATATACCCTCCATCGGACAACATTTTTTTAATTCCGGCCAAATGGCATGTCTCTCTCTCATACTCTTTCTCGAAGCCCGGCTTCAAGAACATTTTAAAAGCTTCACGTTTCATGGTATTTTCCTCCTTTTTATAAAGTCCTTGTTTTTACTTATTTAGTTTCTCCATCCATTACATGGAAAATTGGTTCGGAAGTCTTTTGTTCCGTACGGTAAATACGGCACTATCATTCATTTTAGGATGCTGCTTGTTCAGCAAATTAATCATCTCAGCACCCGCCCAAAGTGGTACCGGTCCATAGCCGTAAGTACACATTGACCGGACGATAATAATAAAAAGCCGGATCAAAAGCCATACCTGTACCTACACAAGTTCCATCCACCTGACCTTCCGCATTGATTTGGGTGGTAACGGCATGCCATCCCAACTGTGCCACCGGACCGTATGCCATAGCATCAATCCATCCTTTATTGATAGCATGGGCAAAGCAATATACATAAATAGCCGTGGCCGAGGTTTCCAGATAAGAATCGTTACGATCCAGCAACTGATGCCAGAAACCTTCACCACTCTGGCAGGCAGCAAGACCACGTACATGAGCACGGAACAACTCCAGAATTTTATCGCGCTGAGGATAATCCTCCGGCAACACATCCAATACCTCACACATAGTCAACAACGCCCAACCATTGGCACGTCCCCAATGGAAAGCAGGATGATCCTGCATACCTTCCACCCATCCATGACGGAAAAGGTTTTTCCCGGGTACCCACATACGGTCTGCAAATTGAAATATCTGACGTACAGCTTCGCTCAAATACATTTGCTTTTTATCACCGGCAATGAATACCAAGCTACCGGCGGAATACCCATAAACATATCGTCCAACCACAGCGTATTATGTTGTGGACGGGTACGGGCAAATGTTCCATCAGCAAGACGATACTCCTTATTCACAATAAAATCCATATAATTATCAATCAACGGCTTAAGTTCCGGTGAATTTTCCTTCATCTGCACCTTGACCATAGCCGCGCACACCGCCCCGGCATCATCCAATGCATGAGGAGTCAGAATTTGTTTCATCTGCGGATCTACAGTTCCATACTTTTCCAATACCTTACGGAAGTGCGGAGCAACCTCGGCCAGAAACTGAAAACGATCTGTTACATATTTATAATAAGCCTGATCCCCCGTAGCCTCAGCAGCAGCCAACATAGCTGAATAAGTCACCCCCCATTCATAACTTGCCAGACGGAAAGCACCTCGTTCCAGCTGCGCATCAGCCGTCATATTGGCATAATCCGTAATAACCTTACCTGTATTCTTATCAACGACACGAGTCGGAGTATTCTTTTCCAAATAACGAAGGACACGATCCATATCGGCCTTTATCTCCTCTGTAGTGAGCATACCGTAAGGCACTTTGTATGCAGGTTGCAACAAATGTAACGGCGTATTCGAATCATTCAGTACTTTCTTCTTTGCGCATTCGCACCCGTTCCAGCCAGCAGCAACAGAGCGCCCATCATGCTTAATGTTTTCAGATTCTATATCTCTCCCTCATCTTTCAAATCCGGTCCAAAATAAAAACCAGGCTGGGTAGGCTGGTTGTATGCCACATTTTGAGTAGCGATACTGATACGATACACCGGATCTTCCAAGAAAATGAAAACGGTATTCAGTCGGTATCCGCGACACATACAGACGAAGTGCCGAATTATCTTCCGTACGGAGCAGCACCTCACGCCAATCACCTATTATATCTCCCTGCAAACAAGGATGGGACTTCGTACCATTATTTGAATCCGTTCCATCAAATATCATTAACGGACGACATACATCTTCCCAATCATACTTGGTTATCCTGTTTTTATCCAGCAACTCACGAAGCAAATCTCCATCCCACCATACAGCCATATTGACTGAAAAGCTCTTGAGGTCAGGACGAATCACTTCACCTTTTATATTACGTACTCCTTTTGAATCGGATGACCACATCTCCACTCCCGGATTGCGCGGATCAACATCAGCAGCCATACACCGGCCTACATCTATACTACTTTTCACCTGAAACAGCACTTCACCCGTAGCCGCATTACGGAAAGTGGAACCATCTTTCTTATTTTCATGACAATCCCAAACCTGCAAGCCTTTTAATCCGGGAGCAAATTGTGTCAGATGCATAGCGTCTCCATGCCCCATGCGGGTAGAATACAATTTTCCATCATGATCAATGGCACAAGAACCATACATTATTTCATCACATCCGTCACCGTCCACATCGCCTACACGAAGATTATGGTTACCCTGCCCGGCATAGTCTCCACACCCCGGATTATTGCTGTCGAACACCCAATGTTGTTTCAAGTTCTTCCCATCCCAGTCGAATGCCGCCAGCACAGTGCGGGTATAATATCCACGGCACATCACCACACTGGGATGTACTCCATCCAGATAAGCTACACAAGCCAGGAAACGGTCACTGCGGTTGGCACGGTTGTCTCCCCAGTCGGTCAGCTTACCACGAGCCGGAACATAATCAATTGTTTTCATCGCTTCTCCTGTTAGTCCGTTGAATACGGTCAAGTATTCGTTACCAGTCAGGATACGTCCTTGGTTACGAGGTGTATTTCCGTGGGAATTTCCGTCTGTGATACCCGGTTCACGGTAATCAGCCTTGGCATCACCTATTATCTTTCCTTTTCCATCCTTTGTTCCATCAGAAGTCTTCATGACTACTTCTGCTTTACCATCTCCATCCAAATCAAACACCATAAACTGGGTATAGTGTGCTCCGGCGCGGACATTATGCCCCAAGTCAATACGCCATAGTTTTTCTCCGGTCAGGCGATAACAGTCAAAATAAACATTTCCTGTATAACCGTCATGTGCATTATCATGTGCATTGGAGGGGTCCCACTTCAAGATAATTTCATATTCACCGTCGCCGTCCACATCACCTATAGATGCGTCATTAGGACTATAGGTGTATTTTTGTCCCGAAGGAGTCACACCTTCCGCCGGTCTGTCCAGAGGAATATCGATATAACCTGACGGAGCATTAGCCGGCAAAGTATAATTTCCATTCAACTTACCTGTTTCAACCCCATTTATCACCGGTTTTACAGTATATACCGCTTTTTCATTACCTGAGTAAGTATCCCGGTAAAAAGTACCTGTAGAATGGGGGACTTCCGCTATTTTCTCTCCATTTCTATATACATTGAAAGAAGTATTGATCGGATCGGAAGACAGGTAACGCCACGACACCACTACGTCCGATGGATTTTCACGAATGGCCACAACGCCACGCCCCAACTGCTCTTTTTGCAGTTTGGAATAATTGTAGGCCGGTTGGGCAACCGTACCGGTTGCCACACACAGAGCTGCTAAAGCACTCCATAGTTTTTTTTGTGTTTTCATTGTTTATCTTGTTTCTCCTTGTAAATTATATTTTCCTCCACCACATTCTCCGCATTTACCACATTCTTCACAAACTTTGTCACTTCCCCCACAGTCACATTCCTTATTTCCACGTTTTTGATAGGAAGGCGGGCATCGCCTTTCAAATCATAAACAGCCTCGGTACGGTCGCAAGTCACACTATCCATATAAAGTCCGTTGATGAATGTAATGCTATCCTGATAGGTAGGTACCAAATCACGCCACTGGTAAAGCACATCCGTATCCACTTCGAGTACACGTTGCATCTTTCCCGCCTTCACATTTTTCATCCAGATATTTTCAATAAATCCACCACGGCGATGATTGGTTTTGGCAAAGAAAAGACGGAATACAGAATCGGGAGCCGTACAATTGTGCATGTACACATTCCGTACACCACCAGACATTTCACTACCGATTCCCAGTAACGTATGTCCTTTCAAGATATCACAATGGCGTATCACAATATTCTCACAAGGAGTATTCAGACGCCATGCATCCTGGTTACGCCCTGCCTTTATAACCACAGCATCATCCCCCTGATCGAACACACAGTTCTCTATCAGGAAGTTACGGCTCATTTCCAAGTCAATTCCATCATTATTATGACCATGAGCCTTTACATCCAAATTACGTACGATACCACCATCACACATATAAAGATGTATCGTCCAAAAAGGACTCTGGCGAATCTTGAATTCATCCAGCAACACATTTTTACACCGGTTGAAATGAATCAGATGAGGACGAAGATGGTTTTCTCCTTTTGCCATCTGACGCTGTTCTACAGGTACATCGGTAGAAGCCATCGTATATAACTCTTTCAAAGCATCCATGTGAGGTTTAGGACGTTTGAACCAGATTTTCCAAGTATCCATGATAGGAGCCAGTGTCCCTTTTCCGGTAATAGCAATATTCTCACAATCCATAGCATACAGCAACGGAGAATAGTTATAACATTCCATACCTTCCCATGAAGTCATCACAGCAGGCAGATAATCAGAGGGATTATCTGTAAAGCGTAATATGGCATTTTCTTCCAAATGAAGATTTACATTACTTTTAAAATGAACAGGTCCTGTCAGCCATTCCCCTTCAGGAACAACCACACGACCTCCTCCGGCCTTATTACAAGCTGCTATGGCTTTGGCGATAGCTTCCGTATTCACTGTTTCCCCACCTTTCACCGCACCATAATCCACAATGGAAAAATCTTGTTCGGGAAAAACACATTCTTTGATGGGTTCCATAGCAAAAGGAGCATCGACAACTACCGTTTTATACTTTGGAGCCGGTGCCGTACATGATACGGCAAAAGCTACGGCCGCAATACCAGCCAAGGATTTTAAAAAAGTCTTCTTCATTTTATCAGTTGTTTTTCATTGTAATTTCTGTATGCACAAATATCCTGAATATCTTTGTTCACCCTATTTTATCCGAGGCATATAAAGGCATATCTGATCCAATACCACACCTTCATCCAATGCGGTAAAAATTAAACGATGGGAAGCTTTCCGTGCAACAGGAAGAATCATCCGGCGAACAGCCTGATTACACAAAACATTCTCCTTCCATTCTTCACTGCGTCCTTTAGTTTCATACGAAACAGCCTCCGTGGCACTTCCATCCAAAGAAATGGTAAAACGCAACCGTTCTCCTTCTACCGGATGATTAGGCAACAACCGTACTTCCACCTCGACAGAATCCGTTTCCCATGCAGCAAATTCAAAAGTCAGTTCTTTCTTTTTCTCCACCGCTACCGCCTTTCCTTCATAGCCTAGCCCTTCACAAATAACCGATGCCCCTTCAACACAATCAGCGCCATTCCATGTATAAACTGCCTGAGGTTTTTCAAGCAGCCCGGACGATAGTGCTTTTCTTTCCACCCGGTTGAAAACCAGAAGTCTGCGTGGTTGGAAATCCATCATACGGTTCCATTTTGTTGTGTTATAGGTTTTTGTCAATGAAACTATACTGTCATACGCCCTGTCACTATCCGCCCAATCAGCCTTTCCATGACGCGCCAACTGGGCTGTCAGCAATTTGTTATTCATTTGAGCAGCCGCCTGAACAGGATACTTCACCAACTGAAAATAAGTTTCTTTTTTCTGTGCAGGAAGCGCATGCCATTCCTGCTCCACCTTATCTGACAATTGTCTGTATGCGGCCAGACGTTCATTGATTTCCTGCTCACACCAAGGCAAATCACTGATCACTTTAAACTTAGGATCCTTCTCTTCCGTGCGGGTATTCCCCATAAATTCCGGCTTACGGATATAAGCCAAACGATAAGCTTCCTGCATGACGGGCTGTAACCGGTCAGCCCTATTTTTTCCAAACTCACGCTCCAGGAAATGACGTTGATGGGCAGCAACCCCCTGCTGCTTCACCGCTTCCAAGTTCCATGCCATATCCAGGAAAAGTTCTACCTGATATTCAGCCGGTTTAATATCTCCGACATTCAATATCCACATTTTCTGTATACCCCGCTCGCATGCCAAAGACATTTGCTGGTATACCAAGGAAGGATGGGCAGTTCCCAACCAAAGATAATCATGCGGACGCCCCCAATAGGACACGTGATAATACACTCCGTTTCCTCCCTTACGGGCACGCTCTTCCGCTGTAGGGAAATGACGGATATAACCATAATTATCATCACACCACATCAGCGTCACTTCATCGGGCACTTGCAGCCCGGCATGGTATACATCCAAAACTTCCTTATAAGGAATAAAGACTTGAGGCACCTGGGTCACATCCTTATTTACATATTTAGTCAACAAATCGCGCTGGTCCTTCAATACCTTGGTCAAAACAGCTTTTTGTTCTTCTATGGTCTTAGCACCATTCATCGCACCATCGTGTACGCCACGCATACCTAAAGTATACAGATTATCCAACTCTGCCACCTCCTTTACGCGTTGCTCCCAAAAAGACAAGACATGAGCACTGTTGTGAACATAGTCATACTCTCCCACTCCATCCCGTTTCCACTCACCATTGGTATTCCGCATCATCGGTTCACAATGAGAAGTACCTATAAAAATACCAAACTTATCAGCCACTTCTTTATTGCCCGGTGTAAAATAAAAAGGTACAGAGCAACCATGCATAGCCGGCCAGAAGGTATTGGCACGCAGACGAAGCAATAACTCAAAAATCCGCTCATGTGTTTTCGGACCGATTTGTCCTTTCACATCACTTGGTTCGTATGTCTGCCAGCTCCAAGGGGTAAGCCCCCAGTCCTCATCGTTGATAAAAATTCCCCGATACTCTACAGAAGGAGACTGCACATTCCGATAAGAAGCCGGTAGTTGAAAAATCTCTTTCTTTGCAGGCGTCGCATCTGCCCACCACTCCCATGGAGAAACGCCTATCAACCGTGAAAGTTCCATGACGCCGTACGCAGTACCACGCTTGTCACTGCCGGCTATAACTAATTTACCATTGGAAGAAACGGTCAGCAGAAAAGCTTCTTTTTTATTTTTTATAGGAGACAAATCAACCCCTGCCTTATCGATCAAATTACTTTGTCCGATGGTTCCGACTATAATCATTCCTTTTTTACTTTCTGGAGTAACAATTATGCGGGTAGAAAAGACAGACTCTACATCACGATTGAGCAAATTCAAAGCTGTATGTACAACTTCTTCCTCTGAATTGCCACAGGCAACAGTCACCGGTTCGCCTGATTTCAAGACAAAAGGGTTCTGTCCATATACAGACAATACTGCTAAAAAGAAAGCTAGAAAAGAAATGAGTTTTTTGTATTTCATAGTTTTTATTTTCAATATTGCAAAAATAAGACGAAATAGGATTGGATTCCATAGAATAAGATACAATAATATGGAAATTCGTCCATAAAGCCTGTATTATTTATCGTATTTACGGTGCTTTTTACACTTACAATAAATTTATAAAAATATAGGGAAGAGCATATAAGAATTTTCTCTTCCCCACATTAAGTATCAATTTTCGTATCTGGGATTCTGTTTTAAATTACTATTTTCATACGTAAATATTAAGCGTCCTACACATAAAGTAGGACAGGTTTATACTAAAATTGATATAAAACCGAGTGGTTTGACAAAAGAAAGATTAGCATTCATGAAAACACAAATGCGGCTATTATACGATGACAAATAGCAACAGCTAAGAATTTAAAAGTTTCATACACGTGTACATAAGTCACAATCTTTGGCGCTTAGCTGTTGAGACCAATTTCATTTTCGGACTATGGTAATTCCAGTAAAAGTCGGCCTTTGGTCTGTATTGTTAATTGGGTGTTACTGCTTGTGGAACTTTAGTAAGCGAGACATTGTATCCAAGCTTTTTAAGTTCAGAAGACAAATATACCTTGCGTTTCTGCTCTATCTTGATTGCATATATTGTGCTCCAAGTTCATGGTAACGGACCCTGTACTCAGTATCAGATAAACGGATATCAACTGAGAATGTCCCACTGCAATCAAGGCACGTTTCTTTCCTCTGCGGGCAGCTATACGATGGTATCTTTCACTAAAAAACGTATTCTTTGTACGGGTCGCGACCCATGCGGCTTCTGTGATTACCGCCTTTACCTGTTTGTTTCCGTGAGTGATTCGTGCGCTTTTTACCCGCACTCTCGTTGTTGCCCGGAGAAAGACCGGCCCGTGACGAAAGATGCTTTCAGAAGGGAAGTGGGACATGTCAAGACCTATCTCAGAAACCAGATCCTCTACAACCTTGGTGCTAAAACCGGGAATCTCCTGAGAAGTTCAAGGACATTCTCGTACTTGGACAACAGTCTCTTTATACGTTCGGACAAATCATCAACCAAAGTCTGAGTCTGGTCTATATCCTTTCGGATCATCTGAAGAAGATAAATGTGATGCTCTTCAACAAAACCGGTACACGCCTCAAGCAATTCTTCAGGACTGGCTGACAGTTTACCGTGATAAACTGAATTTATATCATCAAGAGTAAGGACTTTACCTTCACAAAGCATATCAATAAGAGAAGTAGCTGTCGTACCGCTTGTATTACTTACTACACTTGAAAGCTTGATGTTGCAGTCTTCAAGAATACGCATCATACGGTTCTTCTCTGAAGCTATCTGCTGAATAAGCTTGTTCCGGTAACGCGTCAGGTCACGAAGCTGACGCGCCCTTGGGAGGAATATAGCTCGGTTTGAGAAGACCTGCCAGAAGAAGCTTGCAGATCCATTCGCTGTCCATCTTGTTCGTCTTGTGACCCGGAACATTCTTAATGTGACGGGCATTGACTATCCAAACATTGGGAATGGAATCTTCAAGAACCTTATAAACCGGCTTCCAGTAAACACCGGTACTCTCCATTCCCACATGCGTTACACCATTGGACAATAGCCATTCTTTCAATTCATTCAAAGAACTCGTGAAGGTTTTGAATGAGCGGGTCTCGCGTTGGATGCCTGCTCCGTCAATTGTCGCCACTACAACCTTCAGGTGGACGTCGATACCGCAAGCGCGCTGTATCAACTGAGGGAATGTCACTTCTGCCATAACTGATACATTTTAGGGTTACACTATACAAAGGTAACTTCAGCTTGACTATTTACATTCTCTTGGGCGTGATTTTTTATCTCATGGGAATTTCATTCAATGAAATCACAGAATATATCTTCCAAAACGGTAGATTACAGAATTCAACAGGCACTAAAACAATTACGGAAAGAATTAAAAGACTACTTACCCTTACTTCTATTCTTTTTTGCCCCTTAATAGGAACCCGTACATCCTATTATATCCTTGTACCCTATCACTTCATAACTGATATGATGATAAGAAGTGTTTCTGCCGGGAATATATGCCTCTCCAAAAGTTGTGTCAATGTTCCCAACGCTTTACCCCGAAACAGGATAGTAGGTTCTTATCTTTCTGATTATGTTCTTCATACAAAACGCTCCTTTTTACAAAAATACAAAATAGGTGCGATAAAATATTACCCTATCCGTCTAAAGACATCTATAACCTAAGAATACGGCAATTTTTCTAACTATATAGATTTCAAAGAAACATATTTCTTATTCCTTCAGCAAGTTTACAAAAAAAGTTGGAAGACAATATGCTCTCATGCCCTCATTAACGATGATAATCATCTCATTAACAATGCACTATATTATGAGTGTATCATCTTTATGCTCTCATAAATGCCCTCATGCCCTCACTGTGTTTACTTTCTCACACAGACATATATTACTTATTATCAGATATATACATTAACATTTATCTATTTCCCGAAAATCAAGAAACAGCCGTTTTTCAGGCTTTTTCTCTTCCATGTCATGCCCAATGCAGCCTTTACGGATTTATACCGATAGCACAAAGCATATCTCCCGATTATACGATACAAACATAGGGATGTAGTTACGTAAGGATAGGAACAGGTTTACATCAAAATTCCTTCATGATTGCTCAACCAAACTACAGGACCGACGCATTAAAAATTATTGTCCTGCAAAAGTTGTGACAAATAGTTTTCATCCCATCCCGCTTTTAGTCTTTTCAGATTCATACTTCCTTTTGTTGTTTTCTCATTCTTAAGTGTGGTAAGCGCCATCTTTGTTGCCACCGAAAAGTTTCCGGCAGCATTTTTCACCTTTTTACTGTAGTCTTCTCGAAAGGTAACATCCAGTTGCCAATGAAGATTATTCCCAATAGACCAATGCTGCCTGATGGCAGATGCAATCTTCTCAGGTCGGGTATTATCAAGTGAAGTTACATAGTATCTGACCTCTTGAGTATATTCCCCTGTTGCGACTATTGTTCTTTCCGACTTTATCCTTAACAACAGACTTCAACCCCACAAGTTTCTTCTTGAACATTTTCTCCATTATAGATCCATAACTGACTACAGTACAGTTTCTTTTCTCAATTCTTCCATGTCCGGCATTTTTCCGACACATGCCTGATGACTCTATTGATTATTTCATCTCTATCCTGATAATAGTCAATGATTTGTTTAGCCGGTTGATAATTTTTTTTCTTATTCTCCTTTATAGCGATAATATAATTTGCATCATGCTCAATAATGGTCTGGGTTATATCTTTCTGGCATCCCATCGCGTCAATTGTAACAATACAACCACTTAGTTCCAAAGAGTTAATCAACAATGGAATAGCTGTAATCTCACTGCTTTTGTCATCTACTTTCACCTGACCTAAAGAAATTCCATTAGCGGCAGACCAGGCGGAAACCATCCATAATTTGAATCCTTCTTTTCCCCTAGTATGTTCTCCATCACATTGGCTTGACCACGCATGAGCTTGCCATCTATAGCTACAACGCCTTTCACCTCCTGACAGACTTGTTTTACCCAATTACGGAAGATCAACTCAAAATAATCGGGCTTTATCATACTGAAGAATCTGTTAAAAGTATCATGACTGGGGATGAACTCCAGGCTAGGTATGCAACTCTTGAAAAGTCATTTTCGAATTGCCAAATTCCTCAATCTCATTCCAGTTGGCCCACAGATTACAGCAGCAATGAATATATAGATAATAGTTTCCATTTTATGGACTTTTTGCGGTTCATCCTAGGATCTTCTATTTGTTTACAAAGGTCAATTATACCAATTTTCATGTTAGTTTATGTTTTAATATATCTTATAAAGATAAGAAAAACAATCGACACAATCAAAAATAACACATTAATAATCAACAATATAACAAATAAATAACAAGGAATAATATAGTAAAAAACATAATGCATCCGCCATAACCACGGATGTGATTAAGTCTAGTCACCTTTGTGGTTAACTTTAACCACTCTTGTGGTTAGACTTAACCACCTAGGTAGATAAGCAATTACAAACATATAAAAGTAGGAAAAGAAAGAAAGAAAGAAATAAGAGACAGGAAATATGCACATAGACTACCACCAACTCGATTCACAAGCCATGCAGCTGCTTTATAAGAACGAACGTTAGGGGGTGAATGATGAAAAAGAGTAGGGTATTGTGGCAAAACAACACCGAATTTGAGCAAATTTTGCCTTTGGAGCAGTTTTTCAAATATCACTTTTCTTCTGCTACTTCAGAGAAGAAGGAAGAAGGGAGACCGCTCATGAAGATTTTCAATTACCCGAAAGGACATACGCATAAAAAGAACTATAAATCAACAATATAAATTATTCCAGACGCATTCTCTGCAAGCTGAGCATTCCCCCAAAAGCCAGCAATAAAAGTACTTTGTATCATGCGATAAAGTCTGAATAATTTATTTTTAAGCGTGTTGGGGGCAATGCCTCACTAACACCAATCTCCACTAATAAGCAGTTCATTATAAATAAGTTATGGCAAAAAAATGAGGGCATTTTCGCGTCCAACTTTCTATTATTTTTTGCCATGTTCCAATAAATTTCTTCAGATGAACCCATTTTTGCCTGTTACTGATTATTTCTAATAAGGTATCTCATAAATTATACTTTATCCACATCAACCATCGACATAAATTAAGAAACAAAAGATCATAAAATCCTTTTAGGGAGAACAAAAGATGAAAAGTTTCTGTATTCCCTCTGTGACATACCTACTTAAAAACAAAACATTATTCCAAAAGAATTCGCTGAAAATACAGGAAATAAAAAGGAAATCAGTAACTTTGTATGTTATCATTTAAAAACAAAAAAGTATGGGCAATAAGATTTATCCTATCGGTATACAGAATTTTGAAAGTCTCCGCCTGGATGGCTATTTCTATATTGATAAAACAGCATTGATTTATCAATTGGTGAAATCCGGACGCTATTATTTCCTGAGCCGCCCACGCCGCTTCGGAAAAAGCCTGCTTATCTCCACTCTGGAAGCTTATTTCCAAGGGAAAAAGGAACTTTTTCAAGGACTGGCTATGGAAAAACTGGAAAAGGACTGGACAAAATATCCCATACTGCACATTGACCTGAATACACAGAAATATGATAGTCCGCAAAGTTTGGAAAGCAAACTGAACCGTACATTGGTAACCTGGGAAAAGCTATATGGAAGCGAGCCTGCCGAATTCCTTGTCCATGCGTTTTGAAGGCACCATTCAGCGCGCTTATGAACAAACAGGCCAACGTGTAGTGATTCTGGTAGACGAATA
>SCPP01001612.1_pt1 | contig 18248 bp, 28 predicted proteins | sample 6106811 | NCBI WGS metagenome assembly SCPP01 (sample SAMN10720449, study PRJNA508395) | human gut metagenome | isolation source: Participant 2 stool, 15 month | host: Homo sapiens | collected 2018
ATTTTGCGCCTCGCTGCGAAAGCGCCGTGGGTAATCAGCATCGTGCAGAACATCAACCTCTACCCGCACCAGCGCTGTGCTGGGCAATCGCGAAAACGCTCTACGGCCCCGGCTTTGTGCTGGATACGCTGTGCGGCACGCAGTTTGCGATTTCCTCCCGCAGCTTTTACCAGGTCAACCGCACACAAACGGAAGTTCTGTACAAAAAGGCGTTGGAACCTCAAACTGACCGGTCGAGACAGTCGTTGATGCCTACTGGCATCGGAACGATCGGCTCTGTGCTGCGCCGCAGGCAAAACAGGTCATCGGCGTCGAGCGCAATCCCGCCGCCGTGAAGGACGCCGCCGCCAATGCCCGCCGCAACAAAATCGCCAACGCCCACTTTGTCTGCGCCGATGCCACCGAATGGATGACGGCCGCCGCAGGTGAGGGCCTGCGCCCGGATGTGGTGTTCTCGACCCGCCCCGCGCGGGCAGCACGCCGGAGTGCATCGCCGCCGTGAACAAGATGAAGCCGCGCCGTGTCGTCTACGTCAGCTGCGACCCCGAAACCCTGGCCCGCGACGTCGCCGCCTTCACCCGCCTCGGCTGGCGCACCGCCAAATTCTGCCCGGTAGACCTCTTCCCCAGACACGGCATGTGGAGACGGTGTGTCTTTTGTCCAAACTTCACGCAAAGCAACATATCGAGATTGATCTAAGCATGGATGAACTGGATTTAACGGCTGCGGAGAGCAAGGCTACCTATGACGAGATCAAAGCCTACGTGCTGGAGAAGTACGGTTTGAAGGTGTCCAGCCTGTATATCTCCCAAGTCAAGCGGAAGTGCGGGCTGGATGTGGGACAGAATTATAACCTGCCAAAGAAGGAAGATGCAAAAGTGCCACAGTGCCCGCCGGAAAAGGAAGCAGCAATCATAGAAGCTCTAAAACATTTCCAGATGATTTCGTAAAAGCTGTGGTTTCAAATTAGGTGTTTGATTGCACAAAATAGCCAGGTCCGTTCTCTACTTATAAAAGTAGTACGGGCCTGGCTATTTTATAATATTACACCTTCACTATACTGCATCAATTAATTATTGAAAATTCGTTGTGATCATTAGCTGCTAAATATTTGACCCATACAATCACCGCATTGCCATACCGTATTCTTGATCCGCTTTTCCATTTTTAGTAAACTTCTCTTCCAGTTTAATCCCCATTTCGTCACTTTTCATGGATGGATTGTTCTCAAGCAAAGACTTTGCAAACACAATTGTATCCGATTGTTCAATATTAGCAAATGCTTGGGGGAGGCTACAAATAGTATGGACCTCGTCGCCACTTTTTCTTAACGCACGAGCTGCTACTAAAGCTTCTATCGCATTTCTATAGCCATCTGATTTTAGCTCATTGTAATTTGTTCGCCCAGAATCAATCAAAGTGTATGCACAAATCATTTTTTCAGGAGAAGTTTGCCCCCAAAACAGGTTTTGCCCGCCGCTTTGATAACGGCCTCTGCGGCTTCTTGTATCCAAGTTAAATGCAGCAGATTTAGCACTTGGCGCGCTAATTAAATGTGTCTGGCCTTGAACCTCTTCAAACAAACCTAAGCAAACAAACCAATTATACAGTTTGCTACAATATGTTGCCTTTGTTTTGCCATTGATGTTGTTATCGGTATAAATCGTATGAAATATTTTCGCAAAATGTGAATAATTAAAATATTCAAGTCCCAACTTTTTTATTTCCACATATACAGTATGCTTCTTAAAAATAGCTTGGAGAGTGGAAATAAGCGCCTCTTTAGAGTCGGAATTATATGTATGGTGTTTGAATTTCTTTGTGCAACACCAAACATAACTGCGTCAATCATTATATTATCGATTGTAGCCGTACTTTACAGATAATTCTTTTCCCAATTCCGAAGATGCCAAATCTCCTTTGTCTATTAGGCACGCAAATGCTCGCATATCTGTTCTAAATTGCTGCTGAGGGATATAATCCAGCATAAGTTCTGGAACAGTCTTATTTAAAACATAATCTCGGAAAATATCCCAGTACAATGTCAACTTTGATGCGCGTCGGATTACAATTCTTCCGTTTATCAGAGTTTGCACCATATCGCTACCATATGTTTCTGTAATTGAAAAATAATCTGCCGGCGAAGATTTAGCAATTTCTATTACGCAAGCGTGCTGGTCTGGCGTTAGTTCAGAAATATCTCTTTCAAATAAGTCTACTATATTAAGCCTTTGACCAATAACATAGTCCTGGCTATTTCCGTCGTGTATCAACTTGAAAACATGAATGCACAACTTTTTTAACAACCAAGGGTATCCTTGACATTGTTTGGTCAAGTAATTGTTTAAAATCGGATTAACAGGCTCTTGCAAATGCCTACCAAAAAGCTTAATAGCGCTTTTAATTTCTGTCGCCTTAAATTGCGACAATTCAAATTCTTTACGCCTATCTGCCAAATTCGACCACATATAGTATGCCGGATGATCAGCAGGAATCGTTAAATCTGTTTTCCATGCAAATCCTAAAACTAGTGGACCTTGTAGCGCATCTATCTCATTGCAAAGGACACGCACATTATCAAAGAGTGGATACAACCCTTTTGAGAGAACAGCTCTTCAAATTGATCAAATACAATTACTATAGTTTTACCTTGTTGTTTTAAATATTCTAATGTCTTTGAATTGAACTATCATTTAGATACTTACTTACAGTAGTTGAATTGATGTCCCTCGTTGTAACATCTGTAAATCCTTGTGAATCAGCTTCAGAAAAGCAAGATCTAATTGCCATCTCTGCATATCGCGCTGACATAGCGGTACGAACATCTACCGCATACACAAAAATTTTTTTGGAATACTTTCGGCTTGTTGTCACCTGAGAAGCCAACTTCAATACAACAGAACTTTTTCCCATACCAGATGGTGCCTTTATGGAAAACAACCTCGTTCTTGAATTTCCATTGTTAACACTTTCTAAAAAATCCAGTATATCCGATAAGATCTTCTTCCTACCGACAAAATCCTCTGGTCTAGCTGGGCGATAATCGCTCCAATCATCACCACTTATTACCGGAACAATATTCCTATATTCTTCGGCAAGCAGTTCTGTTTACTTAGAGTCGATACTTTCGCTCCTAGCCACTGAAAACTACTAAAACTATTTCTATGGGCCTTCAGATTGTTAAGCTGCTCGGTTGATGTTACTCTTTGGCCATGAACAGCATCAAATGCAAGAACTGTTAGAAGAAATTCCCAGAGCAGGATCAACAATCGGAATAATCCAGAACATACCGGAGGATGTGCACATTAACATTGCATCATCTCCAGGTACAAATTCACTTGAAATTAACCCAAGAATCTTGTCCCATGGCTGAATTTGCCTAGATCCAACTAATAAATCTAGAATTCTGTCCTGTGTGTAAAAAAGACAGTTTTCCTCTTTCGCTATTTGATTCTTGCTCCCATTCAATTCGTGTGCCTTCTGCATCCTTAGACAGGGGCCCTGTCGTAACGAGCCAACAAGCATCAGCTTTGCGCAGCATTATGTTTCCTAACAATTTAGTGATGACATCCGCTGGTAAAGCATTCTCATGAGCCTTACACTCAACAAGAATCACTTGATTTGTGATTTTGTGTTTTGCATATACATCTATTTCCATCCCGGTTACACGCACTGTTTGGGTAACTTCAAACTGCTGAACCGTCAATATTTGCGCCACCAACCGCTCTAAAATACCGCCTTTAACAGTTGTGGATTCATCTTCCTTTGTACAAATTTCGATTCTAGTGTTCATGTGTTCCTCCAAATATATCTGGAAAATTATAATCCATTCACGATCTCCATAAACCGCTCCAGGGAATACGCTCCCGGATAGTCCGGCTGCTTGGTCTCAAACACCATGTAATACTTGTACTGTTTTCCGGCCAGCTTCGCCCACTGGTCGCCGATTTTGGCTTTTCCTTAGATTCATCGTTGTCCAAGTGGTCGCCCTTGGTCTCTACCATCAAAATCTTCCCACTGTGGAGCATCACGATGATGTGGGCCATATGGGCAAATCCGGTCAGAAAATTCGACGATTTTATTATACCAGATACAGGAATTCAGAACAACAGATTTTCGCATCTCAATACGAAAATATCCAACTCAAATTTATCAGACAGCAAGGCTTTCCGTTCACCTTTTCCCAGCCGCTGCTGACAAAACAGGCCCAGAGATTTACCCGCTATTTGGGCAAAACTCTGGCCTGTTTTCTGTTCCGGCAGGAGCGTATCTATCGTGGGAGCAGGATGGATCGCTACTGCATGGACAGTGGGGCGTCCAGAGGGGCAAAGCCCCTTTGGCTCTGGGTTTCCAATAGGGGCGAGCAGCATCCCTGTTGGCATAGGATATCCAAAGGGAAACAGCGTTGCCCCTTGGCAGGGTATCAAGGGGACGGAGTTCCACTTGGCACACGATTTTGCTTGCAAAGTATAGTGTGTTATACCTTTTGCGACCGCTGATGCTGGAAAGGGGTTGTCCCACGCCAGACAGACCGTTTTCAGTGGTAGCAGAACAGGCGGATTTTGTGGGCTGTAAGTTACAAAAGACAGGGAATTTGCCATAAGCAAAATCCGGCTGTTCGGGTGTAGGTGGCGCAGAAAACCTTGTAGCTGTGCGAAAAGTTTTTCTGTGCCAACGGGGCGCAAGAGGTATATAAAACCCGCCGCAGCGACACGCTTAATTTTCCCTATCCAAGGAGCTCAAGAACTTGCTTGGCAAGCTGCTGGAACAGTTCTGAAGTATTCTCGTCCATTGTGATCATCGTTCCTATGTAGGCAGTAATGGCTGTTGACACATCATCGGCTGTCAATTCAGATTGTGGCTTGTCCGGTAATGCGGCACGAATCCTCTTTACTGCTTCTGCTGTAGCAACCGCTCCACTGGTTGCTCTTCGCCATGTTCTCTTTTACATCCCGAATGATCTTCATCAATATGTTTTTGATTTTCTCTATGTCTGCTTCATTACTCTGAATTTTGCTGGAGTTCAGAAAACTCAGGCCTTTTATCATTTCCGTTCGCTTTGAAGGATCGGCGCTAATCAGCTCTGCAAGCGGATCAGTGGCAAGGTCAATAATCTGGTTTCTTGCCATGATGCCATTTGCAACGGTATTGCTGAAATAGTTTTTCATCGCTGACTTGAAAAGTAAATTCCACCGCTCTTTTAAAAGTTGCTTATAATCTAGTGATTTTTAAGAAGAAAAGCGGAATCTATGCTATAATACAAGTAATCTATGGCGAAATTTTCTGTTTTTCTGTATGGCAAACAAGCTGCTGGAGGTCGGTGTGCACGACTAAATTCCACCAGCCACATTTGAAAAATGTGAAAAGTTTACTTCCAGTCTGACAGCAGATTTCTTCATGGGTTAGTGGTTATAGCGGATCAGCTTAGGTGTTAAGATGACTTTGTCAGGGTCAATACGCCTAAGCTGAAATGCTTTTAAGGCGTCTTTCCCAAAAGCCTCCAGGGCGACATCATACGGTGTACGCCCATTCAAACTCTCCCGCGGTGTTGAGTTGATGTGGCTGGTGATTAGATTCACATCCCATTGAGTCAGGAATTCAAAGGTAGTTCGTTTCGGCAGTATCATGCGGAGCATGGTGTGTGCCTGTTCAATGCCGCCTTTCTGTCCGCTTCTCATGGGATCACAGTAATAAATGTTGGTTCTCTGGATACCGGTAACACCGGTTTCGAGAGAATCAGGATCACCGAATTCAGCGCCTCTGTCGGTGAGGATATATTCAAACAGAGTCAGGAAATCGAAGGTACCAAAACGCTTTTCTAAACGATCCAAAACGAGTCGTACAGATCCTTCCGTATTCCGGTTCATGAGGAACGCAAGAAACAGCTTTTCCCTTGTAAAAAAGAAGGTAAGCAGTGTTTTAGAGGAACCAACAGCGGAGTGGACGGTGTCCATCTCTACAAAAGATTCCAGATGCAACTGTTGAAAATCAGCGTACGTTCTGCCATTAAAGACACGGCGGTCAGATATCTGTGATTTATGGACTTTTCTGGGTTTAAACTTCACTTTACGTTTCAGATCAACGTTTCTGGCAGTCAGAAGTCCCATATCAAGGTAGTTGTAAACGCTGCGGACGGAAAGATTCAATTCCGGATGGTTTGCAACGATCTGGTAAGGAGACTGGCCCTGATCGATCAGAGGAGTGATGATCTTATCCTTTTTGTGGAGTTCCTGTCTGGTCATAGCGATTCCGGACCTGGAATCCTTGAGACACTCCCGGTATTTCCGATCAGCGAACCTGGCATTGTAGGTATATTTGTGGGCAATCGTACAATGATTGATCTTTTTACTGCATCCATTGCAGACGTAGGGAGCCCGATCAAGTTTGCTGCAGCATTCTTTTTGAAAATCCGGACAGGTCTGGTTACAGGTGGGACAGGAAGCACATTTAACGCCGCAAAGAAGGATCTTATTGCAGGCATTCGTTTTCTTACAACGGAAACGCTTGGTACAGAAGTTCTTCGCATTAAGAAAAGTCCCTTTGTGAAACCAATCGGAGGCTCTTCTGGCCTTCACTTCTTTTGAAATCGTAGTAGGGTCCTTACAGAGAAAGCGGGCAATATCTTTAAAGGATGTACCCTTATCCAGTTCATTCTGGATATAGATACGATCCTCTATGGTGAGATGCTTCTGGTTGCCTGGGATATATTTACTCATAGTCAAACTCCTTCTACTGCTGTCAGAAGGACGATTAAAGTATCATATCAGTATGCATGAGTAAATATCAACTGTGCAAGAGTAAAACCGCCCTTTGGAGGAGTGGAATTTAAATTTTCATTTTAGGGAGCAGCCATCGAGTCCCTGCTTTCCTGCGTCGTTGCAGACGGCATGATCGGCGGAAGCACCGCTCAACACAGAGCTTGTTGCCAGGGTGCAGGTAATATCGTTTCCGCCCTGTTCGGCGGTATCCCGGCAACCGGTGCGATCGCACGTACAGCAGCAAACATCAAAACGGCGGACGTACTCCGGTGGCAGGTATGGTCCATGCGGGCCTCCTTCTTCTGATTCTCGTGATCCTGATGCCGTATGCAAGCTGGATCCCGATGCCGACGATCGCGGCGATCCTGTTCATGGTAGCCTACAACATGTGCCAGTGGAGAACCTTCGCAAGACTCGCAAAGACGGCTCCGAAGAGCGATATCGCAGTTCTTGTTCTTACCTTCTTCTTAACCGTTGTCTTTGACCTTGTCGTAGCGATCGAGGTGGGCATGGTCCTTTCCTGCCTGCTGTTCATGAAGCGCATGAGCGATGAGATGGAGTCAGAAGCTCCATGTGGAGGAACGAGGCAGAAGCGCGACGAAGAGGCTGCCAAAGGCGCGAAAAGGCAAATGCGATTCCTTCTGTAGAGGAAGCGCAGCTGAAGGCGGCGGCAGAGGAGATCAACCCGGCAGATTTACGCCAGATCCCGATGGAGCTTGCAGTCTATGAGCTCACAGGACCGTTATTCTTCGGCGCGGCTGACCGCATCAATCAGATCACAGTGGGGAAGGCACAAGATGCCTGATCCTTCGTATGCGATGCAGTACCGGCGGCGGACAGCACAGCGATGAACTCCATGACAGCCCTCTGCGAGCGCTGCAAAAGAACAGAGTCACCCTGATCCTGTCCCATGTCAACGAGCAGCCGATGCGCCATGGAGAAAGCCGGATTCGTTGATCTGGTGGGCAGAGAACTTCTGCAGGAATATTGAGGAAGCCCTTGACCATGCGGACAAGATGCTTGAAAGTAAATAAGGCGCGGAGGAAGATTTTTCTGCGCAAAGCTGAAAAGAGCTGTGTGACTATATTTGGGTCAGCAGCTCTTTTGGCATATGTAGGGAAGCCCAGACTGCAAAAATTAAATTATATTTTTGAAAAAGTCTGTTAAGATGACGCAAAACGTGAAAAATACATACAAAAGTTACAAAATCCTGACGAAATATATTGTACATGTTATTTGCAAAATTCGTGTTAAGGAGAAAAATAAGCGATTAAGCGGCGGCTAAAAAGCAGGTAAAAAGGTAGCGGGGATAAAAATTCTGTGATATATATGGTTCGACTTAAAAACAGGAGAGAAATTTCATCCTGTCAGATTAAAACATCCCGAAAAAGAAATTTGGCAAAGATTCTTTGCAGGAAACAAAAGCGGGTGGATATAAAGAAGAGTTTGGGAGGTCTATATCATGGCTAATTTATTTTCGATCCTTTTCATCATCCTTGTTGCAATTGTAGGCGGTATTCCGACCATCGTGATCACGGGTTATATTCCGGTCATGATCGCTCAGAAGATTTATAGAAAAGTGAAGTACGGATATTCTTTATATCGTTAAAATAAAGGGATGGTTGACTGGCTGCTTGAAAAACCGGCAGTGAAATCTGAACAAATATCATTAAGACGGGTGACTTTTCGGAAAATTATCTGCAATCTTAACACGATTTTAGCAGAAATTATGTTATAATGAATCCAAAAGAAGAACAAGTGATAAGAATGGCAGCAGTTGTTCTTCATGGATAAAAAAACCGGAGGTTCCCCTATGAGCACAAAAGTCAGATCAGTGTTAAAGAACAGCGGGATCGCGTTCGGGATCCTGGGAATCGCGACGGCATTTTGTTTTCTTGTCCAGCGGATCTCAGAATCAGACACGCACGTCCCGCTGTTGTTCGTTTGGCGGTGTTGTTTGTGTCCCGCTTTACGGATGGATATGTTTATGGAATCGTCGCATCGATCATCGCTGTTTTCGGTGTGAACTATGTTTTACATTCCATATTTCAAACTGAACTTTGCGATCACGGGATACCCGCTGACCTTCGTCGCCATGTTGGCCGTGGCCTGTCAGCGCCCTGACGACAGATCAAGAAACAGGAACAGATGAGGGCTGGAGGTTGAGCGGGAGAAGATGCGGGCAAACCTCCTGCGGGCGGTGTCCCACGATATCCGCACCGTTGACGGCGATCGTCGGTTCCGCGTCCGGATCATCGACAACTATGACGCACTCTCTAAGGAAAATATCTTGGAACTCCTTGAGGACATGAAATCCGAGGGTCAGTGGCTCGTCCGGATGGTGGAAAACCTTCTTTCCATCACGAGGATCGGGGATGGAACCGCCAGGATCAATAAGGAAGATGAACTGGTGGAGGACGTGATCAGCGGAGCGATCACGAAATTCAGAAAACGATTCCCGGATATCGAGATAATCCCGAAAGTGCCGGAAGATGTCCTGTTTGTGCCTATGGACGCGATCCTGATCGAGCAGGTGATCGTAAATCTCCTGGAAAACTGCGTGCTCCACGCGGACGGTATGACAAAGATCTGGTTGATCGTGACGGAGGACGGGGACCAGGTGAAATTCTCCGTTGAGGATGACGGTGCCGGAATCGAGAGTCCGTTCTTCCGGAATGTTCGACGGAAGTTTCCAGTCGGAGGACGGAAAGAGAGCGATTCAAGCGAAATATGGGAATCGGACTTTCGGTCTGCATGACCATCGTAAGAGCCCACGACGGAATCATGAAAGCAGAAAACAGAAAGAAGGCGGTGCCAGAGTGATGTTCTGGCTGCCGAAAGGTGGACACGGAATATGGAGATTAAAGACAGAGTGCTGGTCGTGGAAGACGACAAGAGGATCAGCAATTTCATCAAGACAGTGCTGGAAGCGAACAATTACGATGTGATCGTTGCGCAGACGGGAGCGGAGGCATACAGCATGGTGACCTCCCAGTGTCGGACGTGGTGATCCTGGATCTCGGTCTTCCGGATATGGACGGCATGAAGATCCTGCAGGGCGTGCGGGAATGGTCCGCGATGCCGGTGATCGTTGTGTCGGCGAAACCCATGAGAGGGATAAGGTGGAGGCACTGGATCTCGGAGCCGACGATTACATCACGAAACCTTTCGGAACATCCGAGCTTCTCGCGAGGATCCGCACTGCGATCCGCCACACAAGGTCTGGGATCCCGAATCAGCCGGGCGGACAGACGGGAGTTTTAAATCCGGCGGATTGACCATCGATTATGACAAGCACCGCGTGTTTATCGACGGTGTGGACGCGGGGCTGACCCAGAACGAGTATAAAATTGTGAGTCTTCTTGGAAAGTATGCCGGGAAAGTCATGACTTACGACTATATTATTAAAGAGATCTGGGGACCGAATATGAAGAACGATAACCGGATCCTTCGCGTGAATATGGCGAATATCCGGAGAAAGATCGAGAAGAATCCGGCGGAGCCGTATATTTTACAGAGGTTGGCGTCGGATACCGGATCGTGGAGCCGGATTAGGACAGGATGCCGCGTTGCAGCGGAAAGGGAATAAGCTATGGTAAAACACCTGTTGTGTCCTCTATAAATTTAGAGGGCAGCAGGTGCTTTTGTGTAATAGGGAGTTCGAGGAATTCCCTATTACAAAAAGGCACTAACGATGCCAACGATGCGCACTCACGCGAAGATGTAGATTGTCGCAAGCGACCGCGCGAGGCGCGAGATATGCCAAGGCCCATTCTTATTTATATTATATGTTCGAATGAAAGTTACGTTTACAGGTGCTGCTGGTATGCGTGAAAATGTCAGCTTTCGCTGTATGAAGCTGGTGAACACTGCAGACCAGGGAATTTTAAACTTGCTGAAATTATTGTGTGGCAGCAGCCTTCCGGACAAGTTCATCCAATGTCCCGAACCGGTAGCCCATCTCCTCCCACTTCGTCAGCAGCTCATCGAGGATCGCCGCGTTTGTGGAGGAAGTACTGTGCAGAAGCACGATGGCACCCGGATGGATGCGGCCGAAAGTTTTGAACGCTTCCTCCTTTGTGGGCTGCTGATCCTGATACCAGTCTACATAGGCGAGACTCCAGAAGAAGGTCTGATAGCCGAGAGCTTTTGCCATCTGAAGATTCGCTTTGCTGTATTTTCCTGGGGCGGCCGGTAGTATCTCCGCATGGTCTCTCCTGTGATCTCTGTGTAGCTTGTTTCGAGGCTTGAGAGCTCTTTCGCGAAGCTTTCGGATCGCTGATCTTCGACATGTCCGGGTGGTGGTATGTATGGTTTGCGACAATATGCCCCTCGGAGACCATGCGTTTTACGAGGTCCGGGCTGGTCTCCAGGTAGTTTCCGACGACGAAAACGCGGCGGGAACCTGATGTTTTCAGGGCGTCCAGGATCATGGGGGTATTGCCGTTCTCATATCCGGCGTCGAAGGTCAGGTAGATGACTTTCTCGCCGGAAAGATCGGCGTACCAGGTGTTGTACTGCTTTAATTCATCTGCCGTGGCGTTAGCGACAGGCGGTTTTCCATCCTGCTGGAATGAGAGTCCCCAGTTTCCGTCCGCAGATGCCGGGACTGACGGAATGACGGTGGCGGCAAGCGCCGAGGACATAGGAGAGTAGGATGAGAGCCAGGAGAAGTGCGGCTGGACGGCTTCCTGCGAAAATCTGGTCATGATCGCACGGAAATTTTTAAAAGACAGAAAAATGGAAATTTCATGAAATAATATCCTTTTCATGTGGTTCCAGAGACGTGCAGATGTCTCATGGAACTGCTTTTATAATATATTCCACCCCAGATATTTGTATTCCATCGCAAAATGTGGTAAGATGTGTTGGTGCGCGTAAAGCTGCCGGTTCGGCAGTATGAAAGGAGAAAAATTGAAGATCAGGATCCGGAGGATTCTTTTTCCAATACTGTTCTGTCTGGCGGTAGCATGTATCATTGAACTTCCGCTTGCGCAGACAACGATTTTCGGGGACGACGTGATCTTATGGGATACCTTGTTCCGCTCAGTCATCGCGGTTCCGATGCTGGTACATCTTTATAGAGAGGATTCGGTGTTCAGGGGAAAGAACACTGGAACGGAAAAATCGCGGCTGCGGCATTTTTCAGTGGCGCGGGAATATCTCTGGCGTTCGGCCTTGTGGTGAGCGCTTCAGATCTCTGGCGCGGCCCTGGCAGATGAGAGCCTGTTCACAGGAAATCTGTGGCTGGAGGCTGTGGTGCTTCTGGCGGCATCCCCGATCCTTGAGGAATATTTTTCCGCGGCGTTCTCTATGGAAGATGCAAGGAGCTTGTATCCGCCCCGGCAGCATTTATGACCGCGGCGTTTTCGGTGTGTTCCACTGGGACCTTGTGCAGGGAATCTACAGCTTTTTATGGGGCTGATCCTGGCATATCTTATGGAAAAAACGAATACGGTGAAGGCACCGGTGGTGTTCCATTTCGCGCGAATCTGGCGGCACTTGTTCTGGAGTTTTAGCATGACGGAAAGAGTGTGCTTATATTTTGTATCAAAATCGGTCGGTTCCGGCGGTCCTGATGCCACAAAGATGACGAAAAAGGCGGCAGATTGCCGTAAAATCGTAAAGGAATCGTAATTGAATCACCAAACCCAGATGATAAAATAGTCTAGGCAAAAGAAAGGCGGAAAACGACATGAAAAAGAACATTATTCCGCAGTGGTGCGGCGTTTCTTATGGGACTTCTGATGACCGCAGCGGTGGGATGTTTCACAAGCTTTGCTTATGACAGCGCAAGGCTGAAGGCTTGTTCAGTAGAGAACGGAAACAGCATTTCCGTCACAGGAACAGCTACGACCGGCGCTTTAAATGAGGGGAAACTCCGGATGATGGCTATTATTATCTGTTCGAGCTTCACCCATATGAGTCTGAGATAGGCTCCAGAACGGACTACATCGCATGGGCAACAAATCTGACAAGTTAAAATTCACCTTAAAATACAGCGGTGATTCCACAGATACGATGCTCTATTCCAGATTTGTGGTTGCGTTAAAGACCGGCAGCACCTACACACCGATCAGCAATGCGATCTATGTGACGAATCCGGGCGACGTTGCAAAGTTCCGCGAGGATTACCCGGAGCCGATGAGCAAAAAGGACTTCTGATCCAGCTTGATATGCTCGGCGACGCGCTGAACCTGGGTGTAAAGCACACGACGGTCAATATCCCGTATCACCAGCTTGTGGGCGGCAATTTAAAGTACAAATACAACGGAAAGACCTACAACTTCAACGGTGATCTCATCAAGGATTATGATAAGATGATCAGTGCGTTCTCCGCAAAGGAATCGTTGTGACGGCGATCCTTTTAAACGGCTGGAACGACAGCTACCCGGAGCTTCACGAAGCCGGGCTTGCGAAGAGAAACGAAGCTTTACTACGGTTTTAATGTCTCCACGGAGCAGGATATGAGACGACACGCGCGCTGCTCTCCTTTATGGCAGAGCGCTATTCCGGTGCCCACGATGACTACGGCCGTGTCAGCAACTGGATCGTCGGAAATGAGATCAACAACAACTTAAACTGGAACTACACCGGTCCGATGGATATCGATTCCTATACAAAGCTCTATTCAAAGGTATTCCGTGTTGCTTACACGGCAATCAAGAGCCAGAGCCGGAACGCGAGAGTCTTCTCCACAGACTATGAGTGGAAGCGCGCAAATTAACCTGATGTACGGCGCAAAGGATTTTATTGACCGCTTCCAACGCCGATATCCGTGACGAGGGAAATATCGAGTGGGGACTTGCCTACCATCCGTATCCGCATCCGATGACAGATGCCGGAGTTCTGGGATGATGATCAGACAGGCGCTGTCAACAATACAGAAGATTCGCCGGTGGTAAACTTTAAAAACCTCAACGTCCTGACGGATTACTTCCAGAAGGACATCATGCGCGATGCAGGCGGAAATGTCCGCCATATCATTCTCTTAGGAGGGCTTTACCTCAAAGAGCGCGACCCGTGGAGACGTCTATGATATCCAGGCAGCGGCATTTGCCTACGCGTACTATCTTGTGGACAACAACCCGTATATCGACGCGTTTATCTTAAACCGTCAGGTCGATGCGGTGATCGAGGTAGAGCAGTCCTGCTCGTTTGGTCTCTGGACAGTTGACATGTCAAGCCTCGAACAGGGTCATCGCCGTTATGCCGAAGAATATTTACAACGTATTCAAATATATTGATACAAATAAATCTCTGAAGTATACGGAATTCGCGAAGAAGATCATCGGAATCAACAAAGTGGAGCGATGTGATCCCGGATTTAAGCTGCAGGAATAATTCAAAAGAATAAAGCTGGTATTTTGATCCGGCAGGGCACTTTCAGATATGTGTTCTGCCGGATCTTTTGCTCTATAGGAAAGACCATGTTACATTAAAGTACGAAAGTTATGATTCTATAGAGCAAAAAATCCCTCCGGGGGGATCGCACTGCGGAATGGAATGATGTCGCTAACGACCCCGCAGGCGGAGAATCCTGCCAAGCAGGATTCTATTTTGCTACAAATGCCAGTTTTACGGGATTTTATTGACAAAATCCTGACGAGGGCTATAATGCGCTATGACAATTACTTAGCACGACAACTCAGGAAATGGCAGGAAACAGTTTGGTGTGTCAACATTTTTTCGGGAGGATATCATTATGGCAAAGAAGAACCCAATCGCAGCCGCAGCAAAGAAAATGGCTGCAGCACCGGTTAGCAATAACACTGTAGAAGCAGAGGCAGCAGTTAAGGCAGAAGCAAAGGCTGAGGCTCCAAAGGCAGAAGCCAAGAAGGCAGAGGAGCCGAAGAAGGAGACTGCAAAGAAGACTCCGGCAAAGAGAACAACAGCAAAGGACATCAAGACATCCGTAGTTGTACAGTTCGCCGGCAAGGAAGTTGCAGAGAAAGATCTCATCGCGGCTGTTAAGAAGGCCTACACAAAGAAAGGCAATAAAGTCGGCGATATCAAGACCATCGAGATCTATGTTAAGCCGGAAGAGCGCTGCTTACTATGTAGTAAACGGTGTCGGCGCGGATGATTACAAGATCGAACTGTAATCAGAGTTTCAAAGAAACAGATTTACGGACTGCTGCAGATAGAGACTACGGTCTGTAAAAGAACAGAGACTAAGAAGAGCGTCCGCCGGGATTTTCCGACGGGCGCTTTTGAGATCAGGAGACAATGGAAAAGAAAAGAAGATAGAGCTGCCGGAAGCGTTCGTGAAAAGATGGAGGAGCTTCTCGGCAGTGACGCGGAACCGTTTTTTGAAAGTTATGACGTGGAGCGGAAATTCGGTCTGCGGGTCAATCCGTTAAAACGGGAGAATGTTTGGATGGCAGAGGCTGGAACTCCTCTGGAAGAATACCTGAGGGACTCGCAAAAGTACCCTGGGCGAAGGAAGGATTTTACTACGAGGCAGATATGCGCCCGGGACGCCATCCGTTTCATGAGGCAGGGGCATACTATATTCAGGAACCAAGTGCCATGTCCACAGCGGAGGCATTAGCCCCAAAGCCCGGAGAGCGAATTCTCGATCTCTGTGCGGCCCTGGAGGAAAATCCACCCATCTTGCGGGAAAATGGGCGGGCAGGGGCTTGGTCTGCAATGAGATCCATCCGGCCAGGGCAAAGATTTTATCCCAGAATATTGAGCGCCTCGGCATCGGAAATGCGGTGGTGACGAACATGGATCCGTTTCAGCTTGTGCCTGCATTTAAGGAGTTTTTGACGGGATCGTGGTGGATGCACCCTGTTCCGAGAAGAATGTTCCGAAAGGATGAGAATGCAGAAATGAGTGGAGCCCGGACCATGTCAAACAGTGTGCAGGGCTTCAGGACGGAATTCTGGACTGCGCGGCAGTCATGTTAAAAGATGGCGGACGGATCGCATATTCTACCTGTACATTTTCACCAGAGGAGAATGAACAGAGTGTAGCGAGATTTCTCGCGCCATCCGGAATTTCTGTGGAAAAGCCGGAACTTGCGAAGTACTTTTCAGCAGGACATCCGGAGTGGGCAGACGGAACGAAGAACTGAAAAAGACAGTCAGGATCTGGCCGCATCTGGCGGATGGGGAAGGTCATTTTCTGGCACTGCTTGTGAAAGGGAGAGTTCCGGGGACACTGTGACGGAGGCAGACAGTCAGAATGCTGCAAAGATCGTGGAAAAGCGGAAGAAGGGCAGCAGGAAAGACAATAGAAAAAGATGATGGCGCCCTTTCTGAGGGGCAGTCTCCGCATTCCGGGAGTTTGAAAGAGAACCTGACGGATGCAGAGGCTGGAAGGCAGAAAGAAATTTCTGCTGTTTGGAGAAAATCTCTACCTCGTTCCGGAGATGATGCCGGATCTTAAGGGCCTCAGGGTCTTAAGACCGGGGTTACATCTTGGCGCAGCAAAAAGGCAGGTTTGAACCGTCCCATGCGCTGGCCCTGTTTTTAAAGAAAGAGGAAGTGAAGCAGACGGTGGAGATCGGTTTTGGGACCCTTTGCCCTGAAATACCTCCGCGGAGAGACATTGCGGGAAGATGACTTTGAAAATCAGGGGATTCCGGCAAAAGGCTGGGTCCTTGTGACGACCGGCGGTATGTCGCTTGGTTTTGCAAAAGCAGCCGGAGGAATGCTCAAGAACCATTATCCGAAGGGCTGAGGATTCAGGGAGGCTGATGAACCTGTTTTGTTAAAGACAGGTCCTTCCGGATTTTGATGTCCGGAAACAGGTTTCGCATATCCTGCGGCAGCGGAGCAGAGAATTCAAGCTTCTTTCCGGTCAGGGTGGGAAAAGCTCAGATAGATGGAATGAAGCGGCTGACGGTCGATCAGACGGTAGTCCGGGCAGTAGAGAAAATCCCCGGCAGCGGTGCCCGATGGCTTTCATATGGACGCGGATCTGGTGCGTTCTTCCGGTTTCCAGCAGGAGACGGATGAACGAGAGGTCGGCGTCCTTGTTGCTATGCAATAATCTGATAATGGGTCACAGCAGCATCACCCTCCGGATCGCAGACGCGCTCAATGGTAGAGCCGTCTTTCTGGCGATCGGAAGGTCAATGGTGCCGGAGTCAGCTGTCTTTCAGGAAACGATGGCGGCGTATTCCTGTGGATCGCATGATCCTTCACGGCATCTGATAGAATACAGGAGCTGTAGGGATTCTTTGCCAGAAGTATAAGCCCGGAGGTATCGGTCCAGACGGTTTACGGCGCGGAATACGAATGGCGTCTCCTCATTTCTGAAATACCAGGCGATCGCGTTTGCCAGGGTGTTCTCATAATGTCCCTGGGATGGATGGACCGGCATTCCGGCAGGTTTGTCGATCACGAGGACATGTTCGTCTTCAAAGACGACAGAGAGATCCGTAGGAACCGGAACGATCTGCTCAGAAGCCTTTTCTCCGTAACATGGACGTCCAGGCAGTCCTCCGGCTGAGGACTGTGTTGGAAAAACGGTTTTCCATTTAGAAGAAACTTTCCGCGGTGTTCCGCAGGTGGACCACAAGGCGGATGAATAGCCGGAATCCAGAAGAAATGCAGCGATGGACCGGCCGCTTTCCGATTCGGTGATTTTGTAGGTTAAAATTACATTCATGAAATATCCTTTTGATAAAATACGGGCAGTCAGCAGATTTCATTGTACCACAGGAAAAATTGCGCGGCAAGTCTTAGAAAGCAGACGCATATGTTGTGATAAATATGCATCGGAAGTCCTGAAACATGTGGAAGAATCAAAATATTGCGGAGAAGGCACGGTCGTGGGCCGGCAAATGGACCAGACCGACAGAAAAGATGGAGAGAAAGCGCGGTGCGTCCCGATTGTGCAGCTCTGTCTGGGAGTTCCTGTTTTTCGGCTGCAGTTCCCGAAAATTATCCGTATGCGGAACACAGCGGGAGTCAGGCTGGTCAGCCTGCGTTGGAATCGGCGGCAGCGCAGCCGGAGACAGATCCTCTCCTTCTGAACTCCCGTGCCGCTGTTTTGCTGGACGGCGATACGGGCGCGTTCTGTACGGAAAAACGAGACGGAAGTCCTTCCGATGGCCAGTACCACGAAGATCATGACCTGTATTCTGGCGCTGGAAAACGCCGGGCCGGACACGGAAGTTCTGATCTCAGACCGCGCGGCATCGATGCCGGAGGTAAAGTTGCATGTGAGAAAAGGGGAAAGGTACCGCCTGAGAGATCTCCTGTATTCCATGATGCTGGAATCCCACAATGATTCCGCCGCAGCGATCGCTGAGGCCGTTGGGGGCAGTGTGGAAGATTTCGCAGATATGATGAATCGGAAAGCGGCGGAACTCGGGTGTGAGGATACATATTTTCTGACACCCAACGGACTGACGCGAAGGAGAGGAAAAGCGGAAAGATCCATTCCACAACGGCGGCAGATCTGGCGCGGATCCTCAGATACGGGATCCTGTTTTCTCCGGCAAAGGAGGAATTTCACATCACAAGAGCACCG
>SCPP01000972.1_pt1 | contig 18240 bp, 35 predicted proteins | sample 6106811 | NCBI WGS metagenome assembly SCPP01 (sample SAMN10720449, study PRJNA508395) | human gut metagenome | isolation source: Participant 2 stool, 15 month | host: Homo sapiens | collected 2018
CTGCGGAGCATCGGCGGAAGTGCAACTTCCGATAACATCACCGATGAATCTCATCAACATCCGCCGTGTGGCATGGGACTCTGCGAACTGGAGGATCTGAGAAAAGGAAGTCCGGTCCCGAAGGATGAGCCGTCCTGCGAATGCGGTACCAAAACAGATCTCACCCGGAGGATATCGGGCGAGGCGATCACGTGAGATCATGAAACGACTCGGAGCAGGACTCGGAAAATAATCAAAAACAAGAAAGAATATATAATTTAAACTATTAGAACAGATAAAACAGGAGGAAATCGATTATGGCAGCATTATTAGCACTTGGAATGGTAGAGACAAAAGGTTTAGTAGGATCCATCGAGCAGCAGATGCAATGGTAAAGGCAGCAAACGTAACTCTGATCGGTAAGAGTGCATGTAGGCGGCGGACTGGTAACCGTTATGGTACGCGGCGATGTCGGAGCAGTCAAGGCAGCGACAGACGCAGGCGCAGCAGCAGCGAGGCCGTGTAGGGGAACTCGTATCTGTACACGTTATCCCGCGTCCGCATGCAGAGGTTGAGTCCATTCTTCCGAAGCTTGGGAATGATCATCTCAGAAGATCTAAGACATGTCACAGCCTGAAAAGGCTGCGTGAAAGATATCAGGAGGAAACGAACATGGCATCATTACAGGCACTTGGAATGATCGAAACAAAAGGACTTGTCGGCGCGATCGAGGCGGCCGACGCGATGGTAAAGGCAGCAGATGTTACGCTGATCGGCAAAGAGCATATCGGCGGCGGACTCGTGACCGTTATGGTACGCGGTGATGTCGCAGCAGTCAAGGCAGCGACAGACGCAGGAGCGGCAGCAGCAGGAAAAGTCGGCAATCTCGTTTCCGTACGTTATCCCGCGTCCGCACGGCGAAGTGGAATCCATTCTTCCGCACGTGAGCGTAGTCACAGAGTAAACAAAAGTAAAGGAAACAGCGCATGAAAGTACTGACAGAAATGGAGCTTCGGGCAAAGTGGAAAACCCCGGAGGACGGAGTCTACCATGTGGAAGCCGGGACATTTTGTCACGCCGATGGCAAAAGACTTTCTGCGGGAAAAGGGTGTCCATGGTCATTGACACGGAGGAGAAGAAGTCCATGACCAGGACGCCGGTAAAAACAGGGAGACCACACCTATATCGATGCAAAACAGGAGAGGGATACCGGGAGAAACCGGAGAACATGACTCATCTTCGCGGGAATCTTCTTGTGATGAAGACTCATCCCAGGATCACTTTCCGGGGAAAGGTGGATACGATCCATGCGAAAGTCCTTCTTCTGATGGCGGAGTACCGGAATGAACCCGGGCTATATAAAGACCTCGCCGATATTTTAAACGGTCTGAGGGAAGTCCTGGGATCAGAAGTAAAGGAAGAGGAGATCGCGGGATTTTCTCTCTTCGGTCTGGATGAGAAGGAGATCCATCGGATGTCCCACCAGGTAAGGTGACATTTGGGATGGGTCATCCGATCCCGGACGCATCGATGGGAAAAACGGCCCTGGAACTGAACCTTTTGCGGGCAGAGATCCGGGAAGTGGAGCTTGCGGCGGCAAATGCGTTTGAAGACGAAGAAAACGACTATGGGATCATAAAGGCGTTAAACCGGTTGAGCAGCGGAGTCTATGTTGTGTTCTGCCGCCTGCTTTCCGGCTATTACGACAGGATGGAGGAATAACGTGGACAGAGAACAGATTCAGGAGATCATCTTCCGCGTATTGTCCGAATTCGGAAACTGGATGCCGGGACGGGAACCGGAACTGGAATTTCCCGTTGAGGTATCCGCAAAACATGTACATCTGACGGATAAAGCAGTGGAAGTGCTGTTCGGCAAGGGAAAAAGCTGACGCCAAAGCGCCCGCTCTCCCAGCCGGGACAGTTCCTGGTGAGGAGCGGGTAACTCTCGTCACTCAAAGGAAGGATCGAAAATGTGGCAGTCCTGGGACCGGAGCGCCTATGTGCAGGTGGAACTCTCGGCAACGGATGCCAGAACACTCGGCGTTAAGGCCCCGCTCAAAATGTCCGGGGATTTAAACGGAGCCGGGATGTCTATATCATTGGACCGGAAGGCGTCTACGACGCAAAAGGAAGTGCGATCGTGGCACAGGCCCATATTCATCTCACACCGGATGACGCAGCGAAAGCAGGCGTTTCCGAGGGACAGAGAGTATCGGTGACGATCCGCGGGAGCGTCCGGCAACTTTGAAAATGTGGTCTGCAGAGTCAGCTCCACAGCGGGACTTACGATGCACATTGATTATGATGAGGCGAACGCGTGCATGCTTCAAAGAATGCGACTGCGAAAATGCGCCTTCAGACACCGTGCTGCAGCCTGGAAAAGACTCCGGCAAAGCCGCGCGGAGGAAAAACTGAACAGAAACCGGCTGCTAAGACGGGGCCGGAGAAAAGATTCCATGTGATGAGCCGGTAAAAAGCCGGAGACGGTCTTTAACGGAAAGCTGATCACGGAAGCAATCGCGAAAGAACTGACTGCACAGAAAGGCGGCACGCTGACGATAAAGAAAGGCGTGATCGTCACTCCATCTGCGAAGGACATTTTCAGCCGGAAAAGATGGAACTCGTGTGGGAGACAGGGAGGTAAAAACGACGATGATGATCTGTCAGGTGGTCGGTCATGTCTGGGCGACAAAAAAAGAAAATTAAACGGACATAAACTTATGATCGTCCGTGAGGAGACGACGACAACGAGAAAGGCAGCGACGTTTGTCGCTGCGGATTCGGTGGGAGCCGGGATCGGAGAGATGGTCCTTGTTGTCAGCGGAAGTACAGCGAGACGGGCGATCGGCGAGGATGACGCGCCCATCGACAGCGCCATCGTCGGGATCATCGATTCCATGGAGATTTCAAAGGAGAAGAATTAACATGGCAGGACTTACGGAAATCATAAAGAAGCCGGTATCGTCGGATGCGGCGGAGCGGGTTTTCCGACCCATGCAAAATACTCCGGCGGTCAGGTCGAGACAATTATCGTGAATTGAGCGGAGTGTGAGCCCCTGCAGACGGACCGGTATCTCGAGAAACTGCGCCAGAAGCTGATCCGGACGGCAGACCGGATCAAAGGAACTGGTGCGAAATTTATCATTGCGTTAAAAGCGGCATATACAAAGGGAGATGAGTCTCTGGGCGTGCCATTGAAGCTTGGCTCCTCTGTAAAAACTTCATAAGCTTCAGGCTTTCCCGGCCGGGGACGAGCAGACGATCGTCTATGAAGTAACAGGACGGGTCGTTCCTCCGGCTGCGATCCCACTTTCCGTCGGCTGCGTGGTCAGCAATGTGGCGACCATCTACGGGATCGGGATGCCTTTGAGGGGAACCGTTTACAAAGAAAATTCAGTGACAGGAGAGGTGGCGCATCCGACGATCCTCAGAGTGCCGGTCGGAACACCGGTCAGCGTTGCATCGCCTGGCACGGCGGCATGCTGGGTTCATCGTGGTCAACGGCGGTCCGATGATGGGAAAGATGATCCCCATGGAAGAGGTTCCGAACTCCTATGTGACGAAGACTATGTCGGGACTCATCGTGCCGGCGGATTGCGATCGCGAGAAAGAAACCAGGTGACGGTAAAGCACATGATCAATCAGGCAAATCTGCCTGCATCCAGTGTTCCTTCTGCTCCCAGATATTGTCCGAGAGCGCTTTGGGACATCGATCCGTCAAATAAGATCATGAGAAAATTGAGCTCGGCACTCCGATCGGGGAGATGTTAAACGATCCGGATGTAAAGAATGCGGCGCTCTGCTGTGAATGCGGGATCTGCGAAATCTACGCGTGTCCGATGGGACTGAAGCCGAGAACCGTGAATTCCATGCTGAAAAGGGCTTGCGAAAGCGGGGATCCGCTATCAGACCGGAAGGCGTGGAATATACAGCACTCCCGGAGCGCGAGATGAGAAAAGCGCCGACGGAGCGTGTGGCGGCGAGAGCCGGTGTCGGGGCATATGAGAACCTGAAGATCGATGATTTCTTTCTGTAAACCCGGAGGAAGCGGGATGCGTCCGCTTAAGCCTCAGACAGGGATCGGGCGCCGTCTGTTCCGACTGTGAAGGACGGGGATCCGGTGAAAGCAGGAAGGATCGCTGCCTGTCCGGAAAAGAGTCTGGGATCAGAGCTTCATGCTTCCGTGTCGGAACGGTTTCCATTGATCCGGATGGAGCGTATATCGAGATCCGGACAGGAAAGAACTGGAGTTATGAAAACAGGAACCGTAAAAGATGCGGAGACAGCCGGCAGTCAGGCAGGATAAAGGAGAAAGTGGCTATAGTGGAAGCGATCAGAATTTTGAGAGCAACAGCATCGCGAAAGGAATCGAGGCAGCAGATGCGATCTTAAAAGCAGCAGATACATCCCTGCTGTTTTCAAAACCGGTATGTCGGGAAAATATACGACCCTGTTTTACGGGGATGTGGCGGCGGTCAGGCGTCTCTGGAGGCCGGAGAGCGCGTGACGGAGAGCACACGGTGGATTCCGTTGTGATCCCGAGCATCCGCAGGTGATCAGGCGATCAATCTGTCGACAACACCGGAAGGCGTGAATGCGGTCGGCGTCATGGAATTTTACAGCATTACAGCGGCAGTTTATGCGGCCGATGCGGCGGTAAAAGCGGCGGATGTCACACTGATCGATGTGCGTCTGGGGATCGGGATCGGCGGAAAATCGTTCGCGGTCCTGACCGGGGATGGCAGCTGTTGAGGAAGCAGTGAAGTGTGGAATGGCGGCAGGAACAGAGAAGGACTGGCGCTCAGCAGCGTAGTGATCCCGAGCCCGCGCGAGGAGATCTTCGCGGCACTTTATAATGAGGCCTGAGAAGGAGAGACATCATGACAGAGCAGAATCCTTTTGAGTAAACAGAGGGATCATCCAGGAGTTCGTACCCGGCAAGCGGTCACCATGGCCCACCTCATCGCGAATCCGAACGAGGATCTCTATAAAAGCTCGGCGTCGTCAGCAAGACCCGTGGAGCTCTTGGGATCCTGACGATCACGCCGAGTGAGGCGGCGATCATAGAGCCGATGTGGCGACAAAGGCGGCAGAGGTGGAGATCGTATTTGTCGATCGTTTTTCCGGCTCCCTGGTCGTATGCGGGGATGTGGCGGCCGTGGATGCGGCCCTTAAGGATGTACTCAGAGTCCTTTGAGAAGTCCTTCATTTTACACTCACAGATATTACAAGATCCTGATGAAAATCAGGATCTTGTAAGTTGGGAAGAAAAGTTACTTTTACGGGTAGGAATTTTCTGAACTGAAAATTCCGTACAATACAGTGGTGGTAGTGGATTTTGCCGATTTGGAATGCGAAGCATCGGCAAAATCTATGTTACAGTACGCGGGAGAGAAGACATGAAGAAGATCATGATGGTGGGAAAGATCGGCTGCGGAAAGACGACGCTCAGCCAGAGACTCATCGGGGAGCAAGGTCTCCTACAAAAGACCCAGTCGATTCAGGTCATCGGGGATGATATCGTGGATACCCCGGGCGAATATGTCGAGCAGAAACAGTTTTACAGCGCCCTCATCGTGACAGCCGTGGAGGCGGATGTAATCCTGCTCCTCTCCTCGGCGATCGATGAGCAGAATGCATTTTCCCCGCGGATGGGATCCCTGTTCTCCGGAAACCTGTGATCGGGGTTATCACAAAGACGGATCTGTGTGAGGATCCTGGAAGCTCATAGAAGGCGCTTCTGAGATCCTTTCCATGGCAGGGGCAGAAAATCAATCGAGGTCCAGTTCGGGATGATTCCTGCCTGGAGAGCTCAGGGAGGCAATTGAGACGGCGGAGCATTGTATATTTCGCTAAGAAAATGCAAAGATTTCGGTGAAAAACAGTTCGCTTTTTTTTATTATTTGTGTATAATAGATAGAAAATGCAGAATTTGATATCTGAAAGCAAAAAACAGAACTGTAAAGGTGAGAAGCGACAGTTCTCAAAATATCGCAGACAATGAGGTGATCCGATGAAAATTGGACAGTTGGCAAAGTTATGCGGTGTCAGTGTTGCGACGGTCCGCTACTATGTAAGTATGGAATGCTGATCCCGAATGATTCCAGCGCCCAGTACGATTTCTCCGAGCGTGAAGTGGAGGATCTGAATCTGATCTTAAAGATGCGGAAGCATCAGTTTAAACTGAAAGAGATACAGCAGTATCTGATCCTGACGAGACATTCAGAATGATCGAGCCGAGTACGATCAATGCGGCTGACGATCCTGGAGACAAAGCAGCAGGAAATATTCTCTGAAATAGACGAACTGAAAAATTCCTACCGGGAGATCGGGGAGGAGATCCACAATCTCCGGGAAAAGGGAACAGCCGAGAGCGTTGACGGGGGTGCCGGTGAGTGCCTGCACCTCTTTGCGTGTCCGTACTGCGGGGAATCGTTAAATATCGAGGATGCGGAGATCAAGAACGGATACATCATTTCAGGAAAACTCGTGTGTTCCGGTCATGGGAATGGAACGTGTGAAAAGAAATATGAAGCGAAGATCGTTGACGGGATCGTGGAGACCGGAAATCTTTACACCGGAATCTATGATCATCCGGATCTCAAGCGCGGACTGTACCGGGATATGGGACCGGAATTCAGCTTTTGTTTCCAGAGATGCTATGACCGTGTGACAGAGTCTCTGATGAAGGATGATATGAACGGAAAAGTCTTTCTGGAGGCGAATATCAATGGATATTTTTACATGTACAACCATCTGGGACTTCTGCCGGCGAACAGCACGCTGATCCTGATCGATAAATACCCAGAGATCCTCAGGATGTACAAAGCCCTGATCGAACAGTGCGATATCAAATGTCAGATCCTCTATATCGCCGATGCAGGGACGGATTACCAGTTAAAAGCAGTTGTGTGGACCGCTACATTACGTTCTGCGGGGAAGGCGAATATATGCTGTACCATCAAAACTGTTATCTGATGGATGCTGCAAGGTATTTTAAAGAGGATGTCCGTGTTATACGGTACATATTTAAGCTATGACCGGAGCGCAAAATCCAGAAAAATCTCCTGACCAAGTATCCGGAAAGTTCAAAACGTGGATTCCAGATGGAATATCTGTTGGAGGACTATAAAAATGTGGCTATGAGCTGTCACTCGAACAGATGGGAGCGATTACAGATTGCGGAGCGAGGTATATGCGTTCTCCTGCCAGGTGATCGGCGAAGTGCTCAGGATCTATTCATTTACAGCGTGGAAAGCAGGTCATAAACCGGAAAATCTGTAGAAAAACAAAAGACGGTAAAACGCGATCAATGCGTTTTACCGCCTTTTTGTGGAGAACTGCAATGAGAGCAACAGCACCGCTGACGATCTTTACGATAAAAGTAGCGGTGGTTCCCTCCGGATATGCGATAGAGATGAATGCGAAGTGGTCGCCGATCATCGCGTTCGCACAGGTGCAGAACGCCATTGCCAGGACTTTTCCTCTTTCATCCATGAGTGGGATCATATCGTACATCGGGAGCGGATTTGCCAGGCAGGCCAGCATTCCGGTCACGGAAGGTCCATTGACGCCCATGAGCTTCGCGATCACATTGAGAACCGGGGCGAAGTTTTGAGAGGACATGGACAAAGGGATAGGCACCCGCCAGCGTGATCCCGATCATGGCGATCGTCTCAAGCTGTTCCGCCAGGGGATCCATACCGGGGATCACCGTGATCCCGAGTGTCGATTCCACACCGCGGCTGCGAGCCAGGATGATAAATGCCTGCAGGAGGTTTCCGAACGCCCGGAAGATGATCAGGGTCTTCTGCTGAAAGAAGATCATTCCGGCAGCCAGAAGAGCAGCAAGGACGAAGGCGGGAGCTGCGTTGATCAGAGTGTAGTGCAGTGTGAGACCGGAAGCAAGAGCCGCCGCGATGGTCCCGAAAGGAATGGAGATGATCCCGAATACGATGCCTTTGGAGACCGCAGACGCGTCCTCCGGGCGGCAGAGTGTCAGGGCCACCAGGATCGTGAATACGATGGTGGCGCCGAGCACGGTACTCAAATGACACCGCCCAGCATGATGACGGATGGGTCATTCGTCATGGAGGCTGTCATGTAGTAGCCGCCCATATCGAGACCCAAACATGTTCCGGCGATGATCGCAGGATCGGCACCGATCGCTCCGAAGAGCGGAGTTACAAGTTTTAAGAGCAGTTTTCCGAGAACCGGGGCACTGCACATGATCCCGGCCATTCCGAGAATAAGGGGACCGATGCTGTTTAATCCTTTCACAAATTCATTTCAAGTCCGAACCGGTTGCGGAAGACCGCCCGGTCCAGGGCACCTAAGACCATGAAGAACATCATGATAGCAGTAACGATTTTTCCATCTGTTTCTCCTAAATATAGAAAGCTGTCAGTCGGCTTTTTCAGACATTCGATCTCTTATGAATGAAATCTGGAAAAGCAGATTTATTATAATGCAAAATGTGTCGTGTGGCTATGAAAAATGGAATCCTGGAGGAACATATCCATATGAGGCAGCGGATCCAGACGGTTAGGGTAAAAGATTGGACAGGAGATAAAACCTGTCCGCCTTTTGGATAATGATATGAGAAAAGTTTTGGTATGTCAATTGCCGCGAGCAGTAAGTGAGGAAAACCGCTCTTTTCAGGGGTAAGGAGGTACGGCAATTACTCTGCGTAGGAACTTCCTTTCTCGAAGTAGTTTTGGTCCACTTTGCGATCTGTTTGCTGAAGCAGAGGAGACCGATGATATTTAAGGTTAAGGTCCATGCGTTACCGAAGTCAGCCCATCCGAGAAGGATATCAACACCAACAGTACCGCCGACAAAGGCAAGGATCACGAAACCGATCTGACCGATCCAGCGTCCGGTCTTTCCGAATACGTTCTCACATGTAAGACCGATGAAGGTACAGAAAGCAAGAACAGTAGATCCTGCGAACATCATAAGACCAAGGGATGCGATCACGTTTCCAGCGCCGCCTAAAGCAGATTTGAATGCTGTGATTGCAAGTGTGGAACCACGCCTCGCCTGTCTGCCATACACCTGTGCAGAGGATAACGAGTGCTGTGAAAGTACAAACAACGATGGTATCAAAGAATACTTCGAATACGCCCACATACCCTGTTTCACCGGGTCAGTCTCGGAAGACTGGGAGTTATGCGATAGAGGACTGTCCGTTACCAGCGTCAGAAGAGTAAACACCACGTGCACAGCCGTTGCGGATCGCTGCGGATACAGTTGCACTTGCAAAGCCGCCGAGTGCTGCAGTACCTGTGAAGGCACCTTTGAAGATGCTTACGAATGCCGGAACAAAGGTTGCCGATGTTTAAAACAACAACTGCGAGACCAGCTGAAATATAGATCGCTGCCATGAACGGGACAAAGACGCTCTGTGATCTGAACGAGAGCCTGAAGTCCGCCGAAGATGATCAGGGCGATGATGATGCCAATGATCGTAGCAACGAGACGCGGAACACCAAGGCTTTCAGCGGCTGTTACAACAGAACCTGTGTGAACACCAGCTGCGGTAATGAGACCGTACATGATAGCGATGGACCATGTAAAGCCTAACGGTTTATTGATCTTGGAAGGTAGTAGTTAGCGCCGCCTTTGTAGCCGCCTTCCGGTTTCTTTTCACGAACTGCGATGGAAACGCAGGCCTCAGAGTACTTTAAAGCCATTGCTACAAAACCAACAACCCACATCCAGAAGATCGCGCCAGGACCGCCGGCTGCGATCGCTGTTCCACACCGACGATATTACCGGTACCAAGAACGGCTGCAAGTGCTGCGGACACAGCCTGGAAGCTTGAGATCGTACCGTGATGTTTTCCGGTCTCTTCTTTCATTTCTTCCTTATTAAACATGCTGCCGACTGTCGATTTAATGATGGTCGGGAAGTGACGGACCTGAACGAATCCTGTAATAAAGATAAAGACCGCCGCCGATCAGGATGATCAGGATCAGGATACCAGATCAAGAGTTAAAGGCCAACACTGCATTGTAAATAAACATACACACATCCTTTGTGTTTCGTTCTTCAGAAAGGAACGGATCTTTCAGCATCACTCCGTCTGCATTCTGAACGTTTGTATGGAAGATTTCTGAAAAAGATCTTTCGCATCGCTGATGTCTGCATTATAGCTTATAGAAGGCAACTTGAGTTCAAGAGGAAATTTTTATAAAATTTTTATAAAATGTGAATTTATGTTTTTTTGCAAAATTTGTGTTAAAATTCGATGTTGACAGAAAGAAAACTTCAGAGAATATACTGTGTGTACAAGATGACGCGGAAAACAAAAACGCGGCAAAATATTGAGCAAACATAATCATAAAAGAGAAATTAAATGCAGGAGGGTATACAACATGAAAGACCTTTGGTGGAATTGTACATGCAATTACGATTACCGTGACACCGTCGAATTACTTCCGGAGTGGGAATCGTCGGTCAGGACTGGAACTTCGTTGCAGGAGATTACGTATATATATGGAAAAAGAAGCCGGAACAATCCCGGTACTGATCCGTTTATAAGGACTGTGATGAGGAATCCGTCAAAGAGTTCTTAAATAAACTGGACGGAGTGATCATTTCCGGCGGTCACGATGTAGGACCGGGCAGTACAATACTCCTACAAAGGATACTGCGGAACGATTATCCCAGCGCGATAACCATGATATCGCAGTTGCAAAGTACTTTATGAATGAGATCAAAACCGATCCTCGGCATCTGCCGCGGCATCCAGATCATGAACGTGGCTGCAGGCGGAACCTTGTATCAGGATCTTGAGATCGAAGGAAAATTTGAGAGCACCATTTCGGTGACAAATACCGAAAACTATCCGTGGCATGACCTCACGATCGAAAAGGTTCGATCCTGGAAAAATCTACGGTAAAACCGAGATCCGGATCAATCACCAGGCCGTAAAGGACCCGGGAAAGGACATTGAGATCATCGCAAAATCTGCTGACGGTGTTCCGGAGGCCATCGTTCAGAAAAATCATCCGTTCTCTGTAGCCGTTCAGTGGCATCCGGAGATGATGTATGACTCTGATGAGCAGTTAAAGCTCTTAAAAGCGTTTGTTGATGCCTGCAGATAGTGCGGAAGGTACATCTGACGGGGGAATAGGATAAAGGAAAAAGCAGGATACCAGAGCTGTGGGAATGCAGCTGAGATGGTATCCTGTTTTGTGTATAAGGAAATACAGATTGAAAAACTATTTGATCGAGGTTGAAAATATTACATATAAGTAATATAATAAAAGAAAGGGGAGGTTAAGGTGTGGAATTAGAAAAATATGCATTACAGGAATTGAAAACACATATGCTATATCTAATTTAAAAAAAGAGTTCAGAAAAGCTGTAGATGAACCGTGGAAAGATATACCACCTTGGCTAAGATATCAAAAAAAACTCATGAGGATTTGGCTGTATTAGAACAGGAGAAAGAGGGGCAGTAGACCTTCCGCAGTTTGAAAAGTTAAATGGGTGTGGAAATCTTTATAGTATCCGGCATCCTGAATCCAGAAAAAATATCAGAGTTCTTTATTGTATTTTCGATGGTAGTATTATTCTTCTTACAGCTTTTTAGAAAAAAATAATGGAGATTATCAAAGGGGAATCGAAATAGCAAACAAGAGAATGAAGTGGCTTGAGAGTAATTAAAATTTAAGTATGTTACAAAGATATTGTATGGAGGAGAAAAATGGGAATCGCAGAGAAAATCGCAAGTGCAAAGAAGAGTACCTGGCTTTCGGAAGGACTTTCTGAAGCAGAAATAAAGACAACGGTAGAATTGGCTAAAATTTCGGCTCAAATTGAACGCTGTAGGTTTGATATGCATATGTCACAAAGAGTTTGCTGCATATATGGGAGTGTCACAGGGATGATTTCAAAATGGGAAAGCAGAGAGTATAATTTTACAGTAAGATCACTGAATGAAATCTGCCAAAATTAAATCTGAAATTCAATATATCGTTTGATTCTTTATGTGCAAAACAGATTATAAAATCGTCAGATGGGATAGAGATTATATAGCAAAGAATAAAAAGAACAGTAATTGGGCGACAGCACTTACGAACAAGGAGGCTATTGCATAATGGAATTCAATCTTGTTGTACCAGGTATTGAACTGGTCGGAACTACAGTAAAACACTTACTATAGGCAAAAATATAGTGGATGTCGAAAGGAAGCAAAGTTTTGGATTAAATATCAATGAACCACATTTCGAAGAAACGAATGATGTGTTCTTCGCACAAATGACAATTGATTTTGAGATTGATATAGAGCAGTCAGAAAATCAAAATTGCCAAATTCAGTTATCTTTAGAAGGGGCTTTTATTTCCAGCTCAGATGTAGATAAAGATACATTTCGACAGTTAGTTATAGTGAACGGAGCAGCGGCAATTATCGGTATAGCCAGGGAAAAATAGAAACGATTACTTCAAATGTTTTCAACAATGGAAAATTGTTATCCCATTTATCAATGTGATAGATTATTATAAGAGTTTGTCAGAATAGGCTTGCATGGTAAGCATATGACGAATATATATGTGAAAAGCTCATGCAGGAATGGCAAAGCAGAAAATGATTGACGCTATTTTGGAATATGGTATACTAAAAATAATATACGAACATGATTGGAAACAGATCAAAAATGAAAATACAGGGGGGAAGTCAATGGAACATGTTCAGTTGACAGCTATCGATAAAAACCAAATATATTCAGAAAAGGTCTATCGTCAGCTGAAACAGTTGATTGTTGCAAATCATATTAAACCAGGAGAAATTCTGAACGAGAGGGAATTAGCGGATTCCTTATCAGTCAGCAGAACTCCGATCAGAGATGCCCTGAGGAGTCTTGAGCAGGAAGGATGGATTTCAAAAAAGGGAAATTTAAGGTTGTGAGTCTTTGACCTGGAAAAATGTGCAAAGTCTGATGGAGATTCGCCGTCCTCTGGAACTGATGTCCTATGATCTTGCTGTTCAGAAGATGACAGATCAGGATGTGAGGGACTTAGAGCATATTTATGAAAATATGGAGATAATCGCGAAAAACAGGAAAAAGCATCTCACTATGAGGCCATGGCGGCGGATATCGAATTTCATTTACAGCTTGCAAGAATCTCGAGAAATGATAACGTGCTTCATATTATGTCTGAGCTTGGAGATCAACTGATCAGGACGTCTGTCTTATCGGTACGTTATGGGGACTTTTCTCTGACACCTACTGCAGTAATCATAGCAGGCTGTTGGAGTGCCTGAAAAACCATGAGTACCAGAAAGGTAGAGAGGAATTAGAGCAGCATATTTCTGTGTGGGAAGGCCATCTGAAAAGGTTCCGGAAATTCTGCAGATCAACAGCGATGAGAATCTGGTGTTCTGATGTAACCTCTGCTCTTTCTTTGCTGTTGTGAAAATATATATGTTTTGAGGGAATATTTATATATTTTGTACAATATTGAAATATCGGGTAAAAGGTACTTGAAAATTTGAAGAACAGGTGATATATTTTAAATATAAATTTTGGTATACCAAATACGGAAAAATCAAGAAGGTCATTTTATTCATATCGCTGATGGCGATATTATAAAAACAAATTTTGGTATACCGAATACGGAATATTAAAATATGGAGGTATTTCTTATGGACATGAACGAATTATTTGCACGTGCGTTAAAGACAGACCCGGCGCAGATCGGACATTATGTTCAGGGCGGTTTCATGGATGCAAGCATCAAACCGATCAGCGAAGATATCAAGATGATCGGACCGGCGTTCACCGTAAGACTTCCAGGCAACGATAACGCAATGCTTTACTACGCAATGAAACGTGCTCCGAAGGTCCGTTGTTGTTATTGACCGTATGGGTGACAAGCGTGTGGCTGCTGTCGGTGAGATGGTTGTTCAGGCTGCGAAGAGTCTTGGACTTGCAGGTATTATCGTTGATGGACCGAATACTGATACACGTCCGATTAAGGCCTCGGTTTCCCGTTATTCTCCACAGGACGTGCTTCCGTAACAAATACATTAAAGGGAATCGACGGCGAGTACAATGTTCCGGTATGCTGCGGCGGTGCAGTTGTTAATCCGGGTGATATCGTATACGGAGATGTAGACGGTGTTATTGTAGCTCCAGCTGACCGATTTGCGGAATTAGTTGAAAAGGCAGAAGCTGCAGACCGCAACGAAGTAGAGTGGAGAAAGAATTTTGCGGAAGGTAAATATCTGGATGCGCTGATTAACATCGACCGTCTGGTTGAGGAAGGCGTTAAAGGAAAATTGCAGATCTGATGAAAGTTGACTAATCGAAATAAGAGATCGTAGAAAATAGCGACCTTTCCAGATAACTCCCTTCCGAATGTTTTGGCAATGTGGCTGATTTCGAAGGGAGATTTTATATTTTAAGCCTTGGTGGAAATTCTAACAAAAATAAGACACCTGTTCAAAATAATAACTGGATAAACGAATGCAATTGGGGAAATATAGAATTTAATTATGGTGTGTTCCGAATTGACAAAAATAATCGAACATTATAATATATTCGAGAGGGCGTTTTAGCAGCCTGAGAAAATACAGGCAGATATGAAACCGAGTTGATAAAAACGGCAGTAAATGCGAGGAAAGCTGTCGGCTATAAGAGTTAGAAGGGAAATATCTATGAAATTAACAGATATCAAAGAGTATCTGATACGCTATGTGAGTCGTTCGCAGCCGTATTAAATCTGGAATTTACTAATTACAAATATTGATCCGCTGGAACGTGTTGCCGGATCGAATGACTGGTTCAAGACCCATGGTTCTGCATATAGAGAAGATGAGATGCGGCCCGAGTGGAAAATGGTTTTCCCTCCAGATGGCAGCACAAAAAGCCAGTGATCGTTCGTGATGCACTGGCTTATATGGAAATATTACTATGATGACAGGAAATTCGATTTTGCGAATTACGCACTGATCGGTCATCCGATTCTGTAGGACCAGAGGAAAGTTGAGGGGTGTGTGTATTTCGCATCCTTTGACAAGGAACAGAAGAAACTGATCGAGACAAAAGAGGACCAGCTGCTGTTATGTATTGAAGATATCCATTTGATTGCCAGCAAGCTGGAACAGGAAGATCTGGTGGATCAGATGAGGGTGCTTAATAACAATCTTACCTATGTGGTAGAGACCATGGAAGAAGGAGCACTTCTGATCTCATCGAACGGAGAGATCCGTCATATCAACAAGCTGGCTAAGATATATCTGCATTTGGATGAACCGAAGCTTGCGAGATGCTCCTCCAGGACGTGAAAGAAGTCGCTGAAAATACCGTAAAGACACACCGGAACAACATTCGTGAGATCCACAGGACCGTGGATGATTTCCAGTTCCTTCCAGGTGAAGAGTCTGTACGTCAATGAGAGCGACGGGGATGTTCTCTGTAATAAGCCCGTTCTCCCAGATTCAGGAGCAGATCAACCAGACAGAGGAGATACAAATGGGATCGAGAATCAGCTGGTCTTTGCGGATAAGAAGATGCGGGAGCTTTGAGCCAGGCGACAGTGACAGCCCGTCACAACAAAATGTCCTGATCACAGGGGAGAGCGGAACAGGAAAAGAACTTTTCGCCCGCCTGATTCACGCGAAAAGCTCCAGGAAAGATGGACCGTTCGTCGCGATGAACTGCGCAGCGATTCCGGAGTCCCTGATGGAAAGTGAGCTGTTCGGATACGAGGAAGGTGCTTTTACCGGCGCGAGAAAGGCGGAAAAATCGGTAAGATCCAGCTGGCCCAACAAGGGAACCTTTTCCTGGATGAGATCGGCGAGATGCCGTTATATCTCCAGGCAAAACTTCTCCGTGTCCTGAGCGAGAGAAAGATCGACCGAATCGGAAGCAATTCTAATTCCCTGATCGACGTGGATGTGCGGATTATTGCCGCGACAAACAGAAACTTAGAGGAAATGATCGAGAGGAAGGAATTCGGGAAGACCTGTATTACCGACTGAACGTGGTTCCGCTTCATCTGCCGCCTTTAAGGAACGGGCGGGAGATATTCCTGTTCTTGTCCAGTATTTCCTCGGAAAATATGATAAGATCCTCGAGAAAGATATCCGCGGAGTGTCCACTCTTGTTCCTCGAAAACTGATGGAATATTGCTGGCCGGAAATGTCAGGGAATTGGAAAATTGCGTGGAATATATGATGACGTTCGAGAAAAGTAACGTGATTTCCATGGATGTTCTTCCAGAAAAGATCAACAGTCTAAAATCTGAGAATGGCGAGGTGAAAGAAGACGTTAAAGGAGCTTCTCCATGAAAAGAAGTGGATGTATTAAAGAATAAAGTAAAAATATGGAGGACAGCCGACGAAGAAGCAGATTAAAGAGATCTGTGATGAGCTGGATATCAGTGTGGCATCCTATTATAGAAAAATGAATGAGTTTATTAAGGAATAAAGGGAGAAGACTTATAATTTTTAAGTGAAGTTATAAGTCTTTTCCGTTTTGATAAGCAGACGGTCTGATTTGGACCAAATATGAAAATTGAGTAAGTCTGAAACATAACGGAAGTCTCAAAAAGTGAGAAAAATATCGAAATAATGTCTAAAAAATGAGACTAAAACAGCCGATACATACTAATTGTAAGGTGAAAAGAAAATGGAAATTGTGAAAATGCACAAAATCAGCACTCAAAAGGCAGATATAACAAAAAAATGTGCAAAACTATAAAAGAGGGAATTTGCTGAATTTGGCACATGGGTTGCTATATATAAGTGCAGAAGCATTGAACGAAACAAAATAAGATCCTCCGGGACCGCAGGGCGGTTTAGAGAATGCTTACTACAAAGAATCAAAAGGAGAGGAAATTATGGCATTAACAAAAGAACTCATCGATCGTTTTATGAAGGTTGATCCGGCACAGCTTGGGCATTTTGTAAAGAACGGATATATGAATACCAGCATCAAACCGGTATCCAAAGATTTCAAGATGATCGGGCCGGCTGTTACCGTAAGAATGACAGGCGACAGCAACATCATGTTATATTACGCAGTTGAACATGCACCGAAGGGTTCCGTAATCGTTGTAGACCGCGGCGGAGAAAACATTCACGCATGCTGCGGTGACGGATGCTCCTTAAACGCGCAGTGCCAGGGAATGGCAGGAATCGTTATCGATGGACCGGCAACAGACTCCGCAGGAATCGTATCCGTAGGACTTCCGGTATTCGCTACAGGACTTTCCGTTGTGACAACTACTATTAAAGAAGATAAGACCGCAAGCTTCAATGTACCGGTCAACTGCTGCGGCGTTGTTGTAAATCCGGGCGACATTATTTTCGGAAACGCTGAGGGCGTAATCGTTATGAAACCGGAAGAGTGCGAGAAACTCTTAGAGATGGGCGAAGCTGGAAACCGCGCAGAGCAGGCTCCGGACGGAATGTTCGCAGGCTTCAGAAGTGGAAAGAAGATGTCCGATTACTTCCCGATCATCAACGACGCGTTAAAGATCGCCGGTGAGGAAGCAAATCCGTGGGAAGATGCAGAGAAAAATAAATAAGATTAACATAACCAAAGAAACAGGAGGATTACACATGAAAAACATTAGCAATGGTATTGGCAGCAGGTAGTAGCTACAATGCTCGGCGGATGCTCATCAGGCGGTTCCTCTACACCGGCGACAACAGCGGCAGCAGGCGGAACGACACAGGCAGCTTCAAACACAGCAGCGAGCGGTGATGTCGTAAAGTTATCCTTAGCAACAAAGGTTGCGGCAGACAGCTTTGAGGGAAAATCCTTCCAAGATTTCGCTGATCTTGTAAAAGAATACACAAACGGAACCGTTGAAGTAACTGTATATCCGAGTGAGCAGTTAGGCGACTCCACAACAGTAGTCAGCAACATGCAGTTAGGGTACTGTTGATATGTACTGTGAGGGCGGTATCTTCTACTTAGGATACGGCGTAGACACAGGTATCTGCTCTTACCCGTTCTTATTTGACAGCTGGGATAAATATGAAGAGATCGTAAAAGGCGATTTCGGTAAATTACAGGAACAGCAGCTTGAGTCCGCAGGATTTAAACTCATCAACACAAACCGTGACTGGAGACGTGACCACCGTTACATGCTCTACAAAGCCGATCACAAGCGTTGCTGATTTTAAAGGCAATGAGACTTCGTTCCGGGCAGATTCCTGTATTCATGGAAGCAATGAAATCTCTCGGTGTAACAACAACCGTTGTCAATTACAGAGTGCTATATGGCTCTTCAG
>SCPP01000339.1_pt1 | contig 18196 bp, 14 predicted proteins | sample 6106811 | NCBI WGS metagenome assembly SCPP01 (sample SAMN10720449, study PRJNA508395) | human gut metagenome | isolation source: Participant 2 stool, 15 month | host: Homo sapiens | collected 2018
ACCGCGCAGAGCAAACCGGCGGCTTATACCGTCAAGAAAATGGGTCTGCTGGGCGTTAAGCGTACGGTGGAGAGCGACAATAACACGGTGAAAATGCTGAACAAAACGGCAGCTTCGCTGGACAGCAGCTCGTATATGTCGGGTTCAGCGTCCGGTGCGACCGGCGAGAGCGAGATAGCAATCTACGCTGCGCTGATTGAGGATATGAAAAAGGCCATGGACGGACTGGATAAGACCAGTGATCTTTATAAGACCTATGCGGCACAGTTAAAGGTATTAGAGGATTACCAGACCAGCCTGAACCAGAACGCCGTCAGCGGCATGCAGCAGGCGATGGCCATGCTGTCCCAGCTGGATGACGCGGCGTACACGCTGCGCAAGCAGGCGAAAAACGTCTCCGGTCAGCTGGCGCTCGGTGCACAGACCATGCTGATTACCATTAAAAATCTGGGCTACACCAAGGAAAACCTGCAGGTAACGCTCACACAGCTGGACCGCAATCTGGCTGTGCTGAAAACTCAGAGAAAACTCGGCATGATTGGGCAGCTGCAGCTTGACACGGTGCAGAATCAGCGCGACAAGCTGGCGCAGTCCATCGACACACTGGAGACCACCCGCGAAAACCTCGGTTCGAGCGTTGCGCTGATGTGCGGTCTGGATGCGAACACCATCGTGATGCCGGCCGACTTTGAGACGCTGTACGAGGGCAATCTGGATAAGATGTCTTATAATAAGGATTTGGAGCAGGCGCAGAAGAACAGCTTCCTCATCTGGCAGAAGCAGGACGCTGTGCGCAGCGCGTACAACTCGTACGACAAGAACATCAGCGGTACCGCCGAGGCGGTCAAGTCCGCTGAGGACGCACTGGCGGCGGCCAAGGAGTCGGTAGTGGCTGCATTCGACAGCACCTACAAGACTGTCAAGGACTGCCGGACGACTCTGGCAGCCAAGCGAACCGCACAGTCACAGGCGGAGCTTGATCTGAAAACCGCGACCGTGAAGTACAGGAAGGGCATCATCTCCAAGCTGGCGTATCAGCAGGCGCAGGATGCCGTAACGACCGCAAAGCTGAATGTGGAAAGCGCGTATCTGTCGCTGTATACCGCATATAACCAGTACGAATGGGCCAAGGAAGGCGTACTTATCACCACCGCAGCCGCATAACAGAAGGGAGAAAACAATATGAAACGAACCATTGCAGCCGGTCTTTCTGCCGCTCTGCTGTGCGGCATGGTCGTACCGGCGTTTGCCGCCGATACCAAGACCGCGACGAACACCACCGGCACCACCCAGACCCAGCCGACGGCGCCGGTCAAGCTGACGTTTGACAAGCTGGAGGAGACCGTCCGCCAGAACAACGTCACCATCAAGGCGAACAACAACACCGTGCTCAGCGCGGAAAAGACCGATGTAAGTGACCAGTACATCGAAAGCTATTTCCAGCTTTCCGAGCAGATTTCGTCCTACCAGAAGCAGATCAAGGAACTGCAGAAAACGCTGAAGGAACTGGGAACCGACAAGGCGAACGCCGGTCTGCGCAAGACGCTTGAGAGCCAGATTTCCATCCTGCAGCGCAATCTGGCAGCCGCTGAGGCTTCGTACAGGAACCTCGACGACGACGAGGACGACGCAGAGGAAGATCAGGAGAAAACGGTTGATCACACCCGCCGTCAGATGCAGAATGCAGCCGATGAGATCTGCCTGAGTGCGGAAAACACCTACATTTCTCTGCGCGGCATGAAGTATACGCTCAACCAGACAAACCGCAGCATTCAGCAGCTTGACCGCAACATTGCGACTGTGCAGAAGCAGGTAAAGCTGGGCATGACTGGTGTAAATACGCTCAAGAGCCTGCAGGCACAGCGTGAGAGCGCCGTTGCCGGCAAGGCATCGCTGACCACGCAGGTAGAGGCGCTGACCAACACGCTCGCTATCCAGTGCGGCTATACCACCGGTACACAGATCGAAACGAGCGATCTTCCGGTCGTAACCGCCGAGCAGGTCACTTCCATTGATTATGACAAGGACCTTGCCGAGACGCTCAAGAACAGCTATGCGATCTACTCTAAGGAGTACGCAATGCAGACCGCGTCCGACGATTACGAGAACAACAAGACCAACACGCTGTATGCTTATCAGGCAGCCAAGATCGACCGCGACGCACAGAAGGAGAGCACGACCGCTTCCTTCCGCAAGCTGTATACCGACCTGCAGGAGAAGCAGACCGCACTTGCTGCGGCGGATGCCGATCTCGCACAGGCGAAAAAGACGTTTACGGTAAGCCAGGTGCAGTACACGCGCGGCATGATCTCCAAGATGGCGTACACGGATGCGCTTGACACCTTCACCACCGCACAGGAGACCGAGGTTGGCACGTATTGATCTGACCGCCTACAACACCTATCAGTGGGCAAAACGCGGTGTAATTACGGCAACAACTTGATGTCTGACCGTTTTTGCGAATATAGCAGATATGTATAATGAATTGAGGACCCCGATGAGCAATAGCAAACGAATCCTTGCGGCGCTGCTGGCCGGTGCGATGGTACTGTGTGCAGGCTGCGGCAAGGAAGAGGAAACCGAGGAGGAAAGCTCAAACAGCACTGCGGTTGAGGTAACCGATGTTACCTCGGGTGCGATGAGCTCGGAGTACACGCTGAATGGCAAGATTGCCGCCGTCAATGAGGTGCAGGTGTTCCCGCTGCTGGCAGGTCAGGTGCAGACGCTGAACGTCAGCGAAGGCGACACCGTATCCAAGGGTCAGACCTTGTTTACGGTGGATACCTCGACGGTTACCTCGACGATGAGCTCGCTGCAGCAATCCTACAGCGCCACAAAGACCGCGACCGACCGTGCGATTGAATCGGCAAAGGTCGGTGTGGAGCAGGCGGAACTGGCGGTCAGCAACACGGAAGCACTGCTCGAAGCCGGTGCGGCTGCCGAGCAGGATCTGACCAAGGCTAAGCAGGCACTGACGCAGGCGCAGGCAGGTGTCGCGCAGGCTGAGGCCCAGCAATCCGCGTCTCTGGCGCAGATTCAGGCGTCTCTATGGACCAGATCAACAAGCAGGCAAGCCTTGGCACGGTAAACCGCTCCGTGCTCGGGTACGGTTACGGCTGTAAACGTAGACCGCGGCGGCATGGCATCCTCGGCGCAGCCGAGCGTGGTTATTGCCGAGAACGGTGCGGTTGAGGTGCAGGTTTCTGTCGCTGAGGACGTATTCACCGGCATCAAGGTCGGCGATACCGCAGGCGTCACGGTTTCCGCTGTCTCCAAGGAGTCGATGAACGGTACGGTCAGCACGCTGCCGGCGGCTGCCAATGCACAGACCAATCTGTATGACGTTTCGGTTTCTCTGCCGTCCGGCACCACCAGCCGCCGATCGGCGCGTTTGCTACCGTCACCTTCTATACCGACCGCCGCGCAAGCACGATTTCCGTGCCGACCGAGTCCATCCTGACCGGCAACAACAACGAGCAGTATGTTCACCGCAAAATGCGACACTGCCGCAACCGCTACCACGAACTGGACCGGACTGGTTACCAAGGATTCGACCGAGATCGTTTCCGGTCTTAAGGCGGGCGACCGGGTTGTTACCAAGGGTCAGTCCTATCTGTCGGACGGTGCAGCCGTGCATGTCGTCACCTCGGACGCCGCAGACGGCGGGGAGGGCTAAGCGCGCATGAAATTCGCACAAACCTTTATCAAACACCATGTAATGACCATCCTGCTGTACATACTGGTCGTTGTGTTTGGTTTTTACAGCTTCCAGAACCTGCCGCTGGCGCTCATGCCGTCCATGGAGGTTCCGGCAGCGGTTGTTTACGCTACTTACCCGGGTGCCGGCCCGGAGGATATCGAGCAGCAGGTAACCAAAAAACTCGAGGGTGCGGTAGCGGGTCTGTCCGGTCTGGATACGCTCCAGTCCACCTCGTCCGAGAATATGGCTATGCTGGTCATCCGGTTTACGAATGATACCGATATGGATCAGGCAATGACCGACCTGCGCGACAAGGTTGCACAGGTAAAGAGCCAGCTGCCGGATGACGCATCCGACCCGACCGTTATGTCGATTGATATTGACTCCATGCCGGTCGTTTCGGTGGCGCTGCGCGGCAACGACCTTGCTTCGCTTCAGGCGATGGCCGAGGACGAGATTCAGCCGGCGCTCGAGCGCCTGGACGGCGTAGCGTCTGTTGATATTTCGGGCGGCTACGAGCAGGAGATCGCAGTCCACACGGACGCCTCCCGCCTGAAGGGCTACAACCTGACCATTTCGTCCATCGGCCAGCAGCTCGGCGCGGACAACATCGCCATTCCGGGCGGCGATCTGGATAACGGTTCGCAGACGCTGGCTGTCCGCACGGACGGCGAGTATTCGTCCATTGATGATGTTAAGAACGCTCTGATCTCGCTTCCGGCAGGCGGCACGGTCCGTCTGAGCCAAATTGCGGATGTTTCCATGCAGCCGAAGGATCAGGACGCCATCTCCAAGGTTGACGGTGAGGAATGTATCATCCTGTCGGTCAACAAGCAGTCCGGCTCCAATACGGCGCAGATTGCCGAGCTGGCCAAGGCTGAGTTTGACTCCCTGCTTAAGAGCAACGATTCCCTGCAGTGGAATATCGTTATGGATCAGTCCGACTATATCAACATGACGGTTGATAACGCTATTCAGAACATCTGGATGGGCGTGCTGTTCGCCGCGATCGTGCTGTTCCTTTTCCTGCGCGACTTCGGCGCGACCATGGCTGTTACCATCGCAATGCCGTGCTGTATCCTGTTTACGTTCCTGATTATGAACGTGCTGGGCATTACGCTGAACATGATGTCGCTCGGCGGTATCACGCTCGGTGTAGGTATGATCGTGGATAACTCCATCGTTGTTCTGGAGAATATCTTTACCTATCGAGCGGACGGCTACGACCGTCTGGAGGCCTGCACCAAGGGCACCGGCGAGGTCATCGGTGCGGTTATCGCCTCCACGCTGACCACGGTCGCCGTATTCCTGCCGATCGCACTTTCCGGCGGCATGGCCGGCATGATGTTCAAGGAATTCTGTATCACCATCGTAGCGCTGCTGCTCAGCTCGCTGATCATTTCCATCACGCTCGTGCCGCTGCTGTGCTATTTCCTGCTCGGCGGCACCAAGCAGCAGAGCATCAAGCCGCAGGGCTCGGGCGCAACGCCGATCACCGAAAAGCCGCTGTCGCGTGCATACCGCAGTTCGCTGAATTTCCTGATCACCCACCGCTGGGCAGGCGTCGTGCTGACCGTTGTCATCTGTATTGTCAGCGTGCTCAGCGTCAGCCAGGCGGGCATGGAACTCATCCCGGAGATGGATGAGGGTGAGGTGAGTGTTACGGTTTCCATGCCGAACGGTTCGACTATGGAGGACACTGCCGCCATCGAGGACCGCATTGCGGCCATCGCAGTTGATACCATCCCGGAGCTGGAGCAGATCTACTACTCGACCGGTTCTTCGACCTCGATCATGTCCTCGTCCTCGGGCGCAAGCGTTACCATTTCGCTGGTAGATCTCGATCAGCGTGACCGCTCGTCAGCGGATATCGCCAAGCAGCTGCGCCATAACCTGCAGGATATTGCAGGCTGTGAACTGACGGTTTCGACCAGCAGCACCATGTCGATGTCCACGGATTCGGACATCAGCGTTGAGCTGACCGGCGATGACTACGACCAGCTGGCTGAGACGGCAGACGATCTGGCAAACCAGATCAGCGCCCTGCCGGATGCTATCAACGTGGAGTCCTCGGCAGGCGAGCAGACCCCGCGTGTTGCTGTTAAGATCAACCGCGAGAATGCGTCTCGCTTCGGCCTGAATGCGGCCACCATTGGCGGCCTGGTTCGTGGTGAGCTGACCGGCTCGACCGCAACCACGCTCCGCATGAACGGTGAGGAATACGATGTTACCGTTGCTGGCGACGAGGATGTAGCAACCAGTCTGGACGCACTGCGCTCCATGCAGATTCCGACCATGACCGGCGGCACCGTACCGCTGTCCATGGTGGCGGATGTCTACACCGAGCTCAGCCCGCAGTCCATCGTGCGCAAGAACCAGAAGGAGACCGTAACCATCACCGGTGAAAGCGAATCCGGTGACAGCAATGCCATTAAGGCAGCCGTTGACGACATTGTTGCCAAGTACGAGCTGCCGGACGGCGTAGAGGTCGGCGAAGGCGATACCGCTGCTTCGCAGATCGCGGAGACCACCGGTACGCTGATGCTGGCCCTTGCGGTGGCAATCCTGCTGGTATATTTCATTCTGGCAACGCAGTTCAACTCGTTCTCGTTGCCGATTGCAATCATGCTGATCCTGCCGATCGGTCTGCTTGGCTCGATGATCCTGCTGTGGCCGACCGGAAATCATGTTTCCATGGTCGCACTGCTCGGTGTTATCATTCTGGCCGGTACAGTCGTCAACTCGTCCATCGTGCTGATCGACTATACCCTGCAGCGCCGTCAGCGCGGTGAGGATAAGAATACGGCTATCCTGAACGCATGTCCGCGCCGTGTCCGTCCGGTGCTGATGACCGCTATGACCACTATCCTCGGCCTTGTGCCGATGGTATGCTCCAGCGGTGAAGGCTCCGAGATGATGAAGCCGATGGGTGTTGTTATGATGACCGGTATGGTTATCTCCACCATCGCAACGCTGTTTATCACCCCGGTTTACTATTCGCTGACCGACAGCGTCGCTTCCCGCCTTTCCGGCCTGTTTAAGAAAATCAAGCTGCCCAAGTTTAACTTCCATAAGAAAAATCCGCAGCAGTAAGCAAAAAGGGAACCGATTTCGGTTCCCTTTTTGAATTGAGAATGAATGGCGGGTAAAATGGGTACCGCAGTTGTCCAATGTCTGTACTATCTACTCCGCAGGGGAGCACAGTGTGTTCCCGCACTCATTTAACGATGACTTGGGCGAACACTGTTCGCCTACGAGTGCAAATGAATTTACAAACGACGTATTGATTCAACCGCCGCGATAATTTTCCATTCTTCATTCTCAATTTTCAATTCCGATATTTCCTTGCATATCGCACAAGTGAAGTCTATAATATTTGTATAAATTGCAGATAGGAGCGAACAATATGGCTTCGGATAAAACAAATGTAATGCGTGTGCTCGAGCAGCACAAGATCGCCTATAAGCCGCACGAATACCCGCACGGCAAGGACGCCGTAGACGGTGTTTCGGTTGAGCTGCTCGGTCAGAACCCGATCAGGTATTCAAGACGCTGGTTGCACGAGGAGCAAATCGGGCGGCTTTCATGTATTCGTTATTCCGGTCGCAAAGGGCTTGACCTAAAAAAAGCAGCCAAGGCGGCAGGCGAAAAGTCGGTCGAGATGGTGCATGTCAAGGAACTGTTGGGCCTTACCGGCTATGTACGCGGCGGCTGCTCGCCGGTCGGCATGAAAAAGGCGTTCCCGACCGTGTTTGACGAGAGCGTGAACAATGTTCCGACCGTGATGGTCTCTGCGGGCAAGATTGGCTTCCAGATCGAATGTGCACCGGCGGATCTCATCAAGCTGACACGCGCCGCGACCGCGCATATCACGACGGATTAAAGCAATACTGCATGATTAAACAAGAGCGATTTGTGAGTGGATTTTGTGCACTGACGAGGCGCGGCTTTGCGGTAATACTTGATGTATTACCGTAGAATCAGCGGCAGCGCGACCGGAGCCTGCACAAGGAACCGTTATAAAGTCAGGATACAAAATTTCCGCAAAGCGCCGTAGTCTTAATTGTGCAGTGCTGCCTTACGCCTGCGGCTTCAGCAGCCCTGCCGCATCCGGAAACAGCGCGAACACGTTCTGCACGCCGCAGCCTGCCAGCTGCGCCAGCTTGGCCGCCAGCGTGGAATCATCGTCGTACAGGACAAAGTGTGCCTGTCCGTCTGCATTCATGTAGGTGAAGTATTTCGCGCACAGCTCGCGCGAAAAGAACGGCTGTGCGCCGGTCTGCGCGAGCAGCGCGGCTCTTGCTGCGGCACTGAGTGAAATGCCGTTCGGCGTGGGTGACGGCAGGGTGAAATCCTGCGAAACCGGCTGCAGAAACGCGGCAATCCGCGCAGCGCTGTAAATGCCCTGCAGGGAGGAAATGTACTCGGTCAGACTGCCGCCCGAAATCGCGGTGGAGACCGTGAGTATCGCGTGCGATAGCGTGCGTCCGCACTCGAGCGGCACATACAGCGGAATATCCGCATCGTACAGTGCTTCGTCGAATGCGGCCAGCAGGCGGCGGTTCAGCGGCGTGTCGTGCTCAAAATCCGCGAATACGCCGGGCGCTTCAGTGCGCCGCGCCTCGAAAACCAGATCGGCAGCAATGCGCTCGGCGCTGCAGAAGTTGATAGCCTGCGGTGGGTCGGTCACGCCGAGCAGGCAGTGCCGCTGCACCGCGGACACCTTGAGCCGCTGCAGCGCCCCGGACTGCGAAATGCCAAGACAAAGCTGCAAAACCGGCATGCCGAGCGAAGCGGCTTTCGTCGTGTCGCGTCCGGTGCATACCAGAATAAGGTTTTTCGTGTAGACCATCATGGATCGACTCCTTTGCGATAAAATTATCTTTTCTGGACTTTTTGAATAAATTCCATTACACTATATGTAGCATTACGCTAAATTAGAATACGGGTATTAACAGGAGTGTATGAATGAGCAAACTGATTCCCGATTATGTATTTGATTCGATTTACGATATTACGCCGGAGGTGCTGACTGCCCACGGCGTACGCGGCGTGCTGGTCGATCTGGACGGTACAATGGCCTCCCACAAGGCCGCTCTGCCGCCCGAGACGCTGCACACCTTTGTCGATCGGCTGAAGGATGCCGGCATCGCTGTGCTGGTGTTCTCCAACAACCATCCCGAGCGGGTAGGAAAGTTCTGCGAGCCGCTCGGTGTGGGCTATATCAGCCATGCCGGAAAGCCGTTTTCGCGCGGCTTCCGCAAGGCGGCAAATCGGCTTAGCCTGTCCATGCGCGAGATTGCCGTTATCGGCGACCAGATTTTCACCGACGTGTTCGGCGGCAACCGCGCAGGCGCGCTGACCTGCTACGTCGAAACGCTCGACCGCCGGTTTTTCTGGATCAATGTGCGCTATCAGCTTGAGCGCGGCTTTATCGCGCGCGGACGGCGCAGAATGGAGGCGAGAGCGCATCATGGCTGAGCCAAAATTCGGTCCTGCGGGCAACTCGGAGTCGTTTGCCGCCGCAGGCTTCAAGAAAAGCGAGGATGCGCCTGCATGGCTCGAACAGATGGGACTGACCGCGTTTGAGTATCAGTGTGGACGCGGCGTGCGCTGCGGCGAGGAAACCGCCCTCAAAATCGGTGCGGCAGCCAAGCAGCACGGCATTCAGATGAGCATTCATGCGCCGTATTTCATCAATCTCTCGTCCGAGGAGAGCGAGCGCATGGAGAAAAACGTCGGTTATGTGCTGGAGACTGCGCGGCTGGCTGTGCCGCTTGGCGCAACACGCATGGTCGTGCACTGCGGCGGTCAGGGCAAGCTGACCCGTGACCGCGCCATGCGCAACTCGCACGAAAACGTAAAAAACATCCTGCGTGCGCTGGATGAGGCGCACCTGACCGGCTGCGCGGTCTGCCTGGAAACCATGGGGAAAAAGAGCGTGCTCGGCACTGCCGAGGAGGTCTGTGGGCTGGTGGCTGCCGATGACCGCCTGCTGCCGTGCATCGACTTCGGTCATCTCAACTGCCGCACGGGCGGGCATATGAACACCCGTGAGGAAGTGAAAGCGCTGTTCGACCTGATGGAAAATACCATCGGTCACGAGCGTACCGCCAAGCTGCACGCCCACTTCTCTCATATCGAGTATAACGATAAGGGCGAGGTGCGCCATTTGACGTTCGCGGATACGGTATACGGTCCGGATTTCACGCCGGTCGCGGAGGAAACCGCTGCGCGCGGCTACGCACCGACATTCATCTGCGAATCCGCCGGAACGCAGGCGGAGGACGCACTCGCCATGAAGCAGTGCTTTATGGCTCAGGCAGAAAAGTAAAAAAGTAGGATATTTGCCCTACGGAGACGCTTTGTAGAACTATGCAAAGGGGTATAAACGTATGAAAAAGGTATTATTGATCCACGGTCCTAACCTGAACCTGACCGGTCAGCGCGAACCGGGCATTTATGGTTCGAACACACTGGCATCCATCAATGCGGAGGTTGTACAGAAGTGCGAACGTCTGGGGATGGAATGCGCGGTATTCCAGTCCAACTCCGAGGGTGCGCTGATCGACCGTATTCACGCGGCTCGTGAGGACTGCGATGCGATCATCATGAATGCCGGTGCGTACACGCACTACAGCTATGCCATCCGCGATGCGATTGCGGCTGTGCGCCTGCCCTGCGTGGAGGTACATATGTCCAACGTGCACGCGCGCGAGGAATTCCGCCACAAGTCGGTCATCGGACCGGTGTGTGCGGGCGTCATTGCAGGCTTCGGCAAGCACAGCTATCTGCTCGCCGTGGATGCGGTAAAATCCATCATCGGCTAATATTTAAGAGGCGATTACCATGAAAAGAAACGAACTGCGTGCCATGCTGCTCGAGCAGCCGTATGACGCGCTGGTGCTGACCAGCGAGATCAGCCGCCGCTACGCCACGGGCTTTCACTCGACGGCAGGCGCGGTGTACCTGTCGGCTAAACAGGCGGTATTCTTCACGGATTTCCGTTATGTCGAAGCGGCACACGCGGCCATCAAGGATTTTGAAGTGCGCGAGATCAAGGCGGGGCAGAGCTATTCCGCGCTTATCAATGAGCTGCTTGACGAGGACGGCGCGAAAAGGTCGCTCTCGAGGACAAAACGCTCACTTATGCGGAGTTCATGTCCTGGGGCACGGCGCTGCATCGCGACAGCCGTCCGTCTTGAGGACGGTGTGGAGCAGCTGCGCATGTGCAAGGAAGAGGACGAGGTTGAGAAGATCGTCGCGGCACAGCGAATCGCGGAGCAGGCGCTCGAGGAGGTACTGAACGACATCAAGGTCGGCGTGACCGAGAAGGAGATCGCGGCACGGCTGACCTACCTCATGCTGCACTACGGTGCGGAGAACATGTCGTTTGATCCGATCGTCGTTTCGGGCGCGAACAGCTCCAAGCCGCATGGCGTACCGGGTGAAAAGACCATCGGGGCGGGCGATTTCGTGACGATGGACTTCGGCTGTATTTATGACGGCTACTGCTCGGATATGACGCGCACGGTTGCGGTCGGTCATGTCACCGACGAGATGCAGACCGTGTACGACACGGTGCTGAACGCACAGCTTGCAGGCATTGCTGCCTGCAAGGCCGGTGTGACCGGTCGGGACGTTGACGCGGCAGGCCGTAAGATTATCGAGGCGGCAGGCTACGGTGATGCCTTCGGCCACGGCTTCGGCCATGGTGTAGGACTGGAGATCCACGAGGCTCCGGTTGCCTCTCCGCGCGGAGAAGCGCCGCTGCCGGCAGGCAGTATCGTCACCGCAGAGCCGGGTATTTATCTGCCGGGCAAGTTTGGCGTGCGTATTGAGGATATGCTGTACGTCATTGAGGACGGCTGCATTGATCTGACCGATGCGTCCAAGCAGCTTATTGTTCTGTAAATTGCGAAAAAGGGAGAAAACGTTGTTTTCTCCCTTTTATATTCCGTGAATGTTGAAAATGGGTTGCCGTATCGCTTGACGGCAGCTTGATGAAAAAGAATCAATTTAACAATTTATCCATAAGCTATACACAAAAAATCCACACAAGTTCGGCACAATGGTTACACCGATAGGAGGAGATGTTCTCATGCGTATTTTGTTAATCAATGCAGAGCAGGACGAGCGCCTGTTCGCCACTTTCAAGCATGAACATATTCTGTATGATCAGCAGCCGGAGAGCGACACGCTTGATATTTCGGAGAATATATATGATGTAATCGTGTACAATGCCACTAAGCTGGATGAGAAGACCATCGACGCGGTGCACTCCCTGCGCGAAAGCGGTGATATGACACCGTTGCTCGTCATGGCAGGTCACACGACCGCGCGGGCGCGTATCCGTATTCTGAATGCGGGTGCGGACAATGTACTCATGCGTCCGTGCCAGAGCGATGAGATTCTGGCGCATGTCAATGCACTGGCACGTCGGCCAAGAATGATGCAGAGTGAAATCCTGACCGCCGGCGATCTGACGCTCGACCGCGGCCGTTGTGTGCTGTCGAGCAATGACGGCGAAGTCCGTCTGTCCGGCAAGGAGCTGCAGCTTGTAGAGATGTTCCTGCGGGAACCGGGACAGGTGCTGCCGCGTGAAATGCTGCACCAGAAGGTCTGGGGAGCAGGCAGGGACGCGACCTACAATAACATCGAGGTTTATCTGACACTTGTGCGCCGCAAGCTGCGTGCGGTCGGCTCGAAGGCCGAGCTGATCTCCGAGCGAGGCATCGGCTATTATCTGCAGGAAGCAGAATAAGGGAAAGGACGTACTTTCATGGTACGTCCTTTTATTTTTCCTGCACTGACTATCTGGGGAACACGAGGAACGTTGGTGCTGCGCCTTTCCGGGCGGCAGCCTTTTTTCGCTGCACCGACCCAGCGGGGTGTACGAACCGCGTAGGCGTGTTCGCCCCTAACGGGCGGGGGTGTTCGCTGAATCTCAGCGGGGGAGTTGCGCTCTGCGGAGCGCGGGGATTCGCGGTGCCCGCCGCGGGGGCAAAGAGGAAGGACAACCTGCGGTTTTCCTTCCTCTTTGAACTCCTGCCTTTCCCTTGTTAGATAGTCTGGCGCAGACCAGAGACCGGCGACCGCTCCGAAAAGGGGAACGGCAGAGGATTTTTACTACCATGTCTTTCTCGACATATTCGCAGTGTCAGATACCGTTCTGCTACACATACGGGCTACTTTGCGCAGCGTGCGGCATGACAGTGCCGCACAATTCGTTAGTGCGTTATTACAGACGGCACCTGCGAAGATAAATGGTATCGAACGCATAATCCGTAGGTGCCGTGCGTTGCAACGTGCAAAAGGGTTGCGCGACACTGTTATCCCCCAGGGGACCTTCTCTTGCCCTTCGGGCAATTCACCTTGTGTCGCGCCTGCGTTGACCCTCCGACCTGTGTAGCAGTATGGTATCTGACACTGCGAATATGTTGAGAAAGACATGGTAGCAAAAAACCTCTGCCGTTCCCCTATTTCGAAGCGGTCGCCGCTCTCCGATTTTCGCCGGGCTAAGCAATAAAGGGAAACGGGAGTCAAGAGGGTAGAAACCGTAGGTGTCTACCCTCTTGCCCTCAGCCGCGGGTGCGGCTAAATGCGATTCTTGCTTTGTTCAATCGGCCCAAAGCACAACCCCATCAGGCGGTGCAGCCATGCCCAAAGCCTGTTTTTCGTCAAATTATTCTGTTTCACAGCCTGTTCCTCCTGCGGGAAAGTTTTCTTTTTACGGTATTATTGTACCGCAATTTTTTCGCCGATTCCTGCACAAAATGATGAAAGATTTCTTAAATATTTGTGAAGGAGCAGAGAACGCACAGTCTGTGTCAATTTACTCCGGCTCATCCTCGTCGAGCAGCGTGAGTACATCAATCGGCGCGTCATTCTGCGTCACCTGCACATGCACATGGGTGCCGAGTGCGGATTCTGCGGGAATGCTGTCCGCGCACACGCCGAGCGCCTCACCGGCGGAGACAACCTGCCCTTCCTGCACGCGTACATCGTCCATGCCGCAGTACGACGAGGTCAGGCTGTTATTGTGCGTCAGTGTCACGCAGGTGCCGTACAGACCGTCCTCGGCAATCTGCTGTACAGTACCGTCGGTCAGTGCGAGCACGGTTTCGCCGACTTCGGCAGAGAAGTCTGTGCCGGCATGAACACGCCAGTCACCCATGGTCGGCTGGAACAGCAGCGTGTCACCCGAAAACGGCGTCAGCACGGCTCCGGACACCGGCCGCACATACACGGGTGCGCTGACCGTCACCGCCGGTTCCGGCTCTGCCGCCGCGACCGGCTGTTCCTCGATCACTGACTCGGGTTCCTGCTCCTGCTGCGGAACGGTGGCCGGTTCGGTCGGTGCTTCGGCGGTCGAGTCGGCCGGTGCGATGATAGGCATGCCGGTGTCCGGCTCGACCGCGTTCTGCCGGTGTGCATTGCCCCAGATCACCCATGCGGATGCGGCGATGATGAGCGCACACAGCGAAAGAATGGTGTAGAATCCGCGGGTAGAGAGCGCCGCGGTGTGTTTGGATTGATATTGCTTCATGTCCCTTTACCTCCGTTGCTGACAGTATGGTCAGCTGCTGCGGAAAATATACGCGCCGCCGAAAATTTGCGGCACAGCGGACACTTCATCGGCAGATGCCGGATAGCCCATAAAAGGGGGGACGTCTGCGGATTGTACCCAATCGCCGAATGTGGTATACTAAATAAAGAAAAGAGAAACGCAAGGAGGGTAAAGACTATGGAACTGGCTGACTTTTTCGCGATTGACCGGCTGTCGCAGCACGACGAGGAACTGCTGATCGAATCCGCGATGCAAATGCAGCAGATGATGATGCTATACGAATCCGGCATCCGCGAGATCAAGACCAAGCTGGATATTCTGAGCGATGAGTCGCGTATTTCGGGCAAGCCAAGCCCGATCGATGCCATCAAGAGCCGCATCAAAAGCCCGCGCAGCATTATCGGCAAGCTCAAGCGGCGCGGATTTCCGATCACGCTGCAGTCCATGATAGATAATCTGAACGATATTGGCGGTATCCGTGTAATCTGTCCGTTTATCGAGGATATTTACACGGTAGCGGACATGCTCATGCGGCAGGACGACTTGACGCTGATCGAGAAGAAGGACTACATTGCCAATCCCAAGCCGAACGGCTACCGCAGCCTGCATCTGATCCTCGAGGTGCCGATTTTCCTCGCGGAACGCACGCAGCCGGTACGCATCGAGCTGCAGATTCGCACGATGGCGATGGATTTCTGGGCCAGCCTGGAGCACCAGCTGCGCTATAAATCTGATGTGGAGATTCCGGAGCATGTATCTGATGATTTGAAGAAGTGTGCGGATGTTATTGCGGAGACCGATCAGGAGATGCAGCGCATCGCAAAAGAACTGAAAGTGCTGTAAAAGGAGAAATTATGCAATACATACCCATTATAACCCTGGTTCTGGTGGTAATCCTGCTGGGACTGGTCATTGTTCTGCTGACCCGCAAGCCGGAAAAGCCGGACCTTCCGCAGCAGATTGACCCAACCGCATCCATTACTGCGCTCGGCACGCTCGTGACGCAAAACCTGCGCGAAGGCCGGGAAGCGCAGAGCAATCAGCTTTCCGCGATGGACAAGAGCCTTGGAGACAAAATGAGCGGTCTGACCGATCAGCTCGGCCGGTTTGAGACACGTCTGCAGGGTTTTACGGCGGAAACAACGCAGAATCTGACTAATATTCGCGAAACCGTGGATAAAAACCTGCACACCTTCACGGGTGAGACAAAACAGAATCTGGAAACTATTCGCAGCACGATGAACAAGAATCTGCACACGTTCACCGGCGAAACCAAACAGGATTTGGAAACTATCCGCGAAACGGTAGATAAAAATCTGCACACCTTCACGGGTGAGACCAAGCAGGATTTGGAAAACATTCGCGTTACAGTGGATAAAAATCTGCGTGCCATGCAGGAAGACAACAACAAAAAGCTGGACGATATGCGCCAGATTGTAGACGAAAAGCTGCAGAAAACGCTGTCTGAGCGCATGAACGAGTCGTTTAAGCTGGTCAACGAGCGCTTGGAGCAGGTTTACAAGGGTCTCGGTGAGATGCAGACGCTGGCACAGGGTGTCGGTGATTTGAAGAAGGTACTCACCAATGTCAAGACCCGCGGCATCGTGGGCGAGATTCAGCTGGGTGCGATCCTTGAGGATATTCTCGCGCCCGAGCAGTACGAGACCAACGTGGTGACCGTGCCGAACAGCCGCAATGTAGTCGAGTACGCGGTCAAGCTGCCCGTTGAGGACGGCAGCTTTGTCTGGCTGCCGATTGACTCCAAGTTCCCGGGAGACACCTATGGGGCGCTCCGTGACGCGTATGAGGAAGGCTCGCGCGAGCAGATTGACGCATGCGTCAAGCAGTTGATCGCCACCCTCAAATCCGAGGCGAAGGACATTCACGATAAGTACCTTGCGCCGCCGCATACGACCGAGTTTGGCATCATGTTCCTGCCGTTCGAGGGACTGTATGCCGAAGCCGTCAGCCGTGGCATGGTGGAGATTCTGCAGCGGGACTATCATGTTAATCTGGCAGGTCCGAGTACGATGGCGGCGCTGCTGAACAGTCTGCAGATGTCGTTCCGCACGATTGCGATTCAGAAGCGCTCGGGTGAGGTCTGGAGCGTGCTCGGCGCGGTCAAGACTGAGTTTGATAAGTTTGAAGCCTGCCTGACGCAGACGCAGAACCGACTCGATCAGGCGAGCCGTGAACTGGATAAGCTGGTCGGTACGCGCACGCGCGCTATCCGCCGCAAGCTGAAGGGCGTTACCGAGCTCAGCGAGAGCGAAACGCAGAAGGTTCTGGATATCGGCACCGATTCGGAAGAAGAGTGAAGAGATTCTTAACCGCTTTCTCGGCAAAAGAAAACACCGCAGAGCAAGGCTCTGCGGTGTTTTCTTGTTTGCAATTAGCCGAGCTTCGGGAACAAATCCTGCTCAATAACAGCGTCGAGCGTCATGCCTGCGTAGGCAATCTGCGCCAGACCGTCGATGAAGCGGGAGACTGCCGCGATCAGCACGGAAATGTTGTCTGCCACAAACGGAATGATTTTCTCGAGCTCGAGAGAGCCGTCTACCAGCGTGTTGTGCTTGAGGTAAATCTGACCGGCCTCCTCAAAGAAGCCGAACGAGCCGAGCGCACAGAAGTTGTTGCAGTAGTCGCACGCATGGCGGAGCTGCACCTTGTTGTTTTCCGGTGCACCCTGAAACAGAGTGACGAAGAACTGCAGCAGACCCATGTCCTCTGCGGGCAGCTGCATCGGGATGAAGCAGGCTTCGATCACAACGTCCTTGGCAACCTTGCCCTGACGCATCGCCTCGCAGCGCAGAATGGTCGGTGCGCCGTCCTTCTGCATGATCTCCGCCCGGAAACCGTTTTGGTTGAGAACATCGTTCATGCAGCCTAAAATCTGATTTTGCTGTTCGATTTTCATTCTTTTTTCCTTTCTTCCATTAACGCAGAATGTAGGGCGGGGTGACCCCGCACCGCCGTTTTCGTCAACTGCTGACGCGAACGACGGCGGGCTGGGGTCAGCCCGCCCTACAATAAACGTAAAATATTACTTTACGCCGATATCGGTGCGGTAATGCGCCTTATCGAAGTGAATTTTCTTCACATCGGCATAAGCCTTCTGGATGGCTTCGTCAAGGGTCGGTGCGGTAGCCGTTACGCCGAGCACGCGGCCGCCGTTCGTTACCAGCTTGCCGTCCTTGACGGCGGTGCCGGCGTGGAATACGAACGAGTCGGTCACATCGTCCAGACCGGTGATCTCCTTGCCCTTTTCATAGGCTTTCGGATAGCCGCCGGACGCCATGCAGACGCAGCAGGCGGCGTTGTCCGCCCACTTGATGTCGATATTCTCGAGCTTTTCGTCGATAACGGCATTGAAGATGTCGAACAGGTCGGTGTCCAGTCGGGACAGGACAGCCTGCGTTTCCGGGTCGCCGAAACGAGCGTTGTACTCGATAACGCGCGGGCCCTTCGGGGTCAGCATCAGGCCGAAATACAGCACGCCCTTGAACGGACGGCCTTCCTTCTCCATGGCCGCGACGGTCGGCTTGAAGATGGTCTCCATGCACTCGGCGGCAATGTCGTCGGTATAGAAGCGGGACGGCGAGAATGCGCCCATACCGCCGGTGTTCGGGCCTTCGTCATGGTCGTAGGCACGCTTGTGATCCTGTGCGGACGGCATGGTCTTGAGGTGCTTGCCGTCTACGAAGGCGAGCACGGAAACCTCCGGACCGGTCAGGAATTCCTCGATAACGACACGCGCACCGGCACCGCCGAATGCACCGCCGTCGATCGCGTCCTTGACTGCCTCGATGGCTTCTTCCTCGGTCATAGCAACGGTAACGCCCTTGCCGAGTGCAAGACCGTCCGCCTTGACAACAATCGGCGCACCGTTCTTCTTGATGTACTCGATCGCGTCTGCGGAGTTCTCA
>SCPP01000497.1_pt1 | contig 18196 bp, 26 predicted proteins | sample 6106811 | NCBI WGS metagenome assembly SCPP01 (sample SAMN10720449, study PRJNA508395) | human gut metagenome | isolation source: Participant 2 stool, 15 month | host: Homo sapiens | collected 2018
ACCAATGTTGCATAACCGCAGCCTGCATAATGGTCTAAATCCCTGACTCTGTACATATCGGTAATTGAGTCTCCCTGAAACAAAATTCTCTTCACGCTAATCACCATAGTCTTTCTAAATTGTTATAAAACATCTTCGTATTCTGATATTTATATATTTATTTCTTTAAAATCTCCGAAAGCAATGCCATAGGATAGTCCTTTATAGGAATATTATGTATTGCATATTTGCCTTCTCCCTTGCTTTAAAAATACTTTCAGGCAAACTCATAAACCGTTCCGTCCATTAAATCTACTAATCGTATTTTATCCGGTAGCCCTGCTGTATAGAAGGTCACAGTAGATTCAAAATCTGTAGTCATCAAATTGGTACTGTTCCAGTATACAAATGCCGCCGAACCGTTTCGCACTTAAATCCGCCCTCTACAATAGATGGGTCATCACAGTCAAAGCCAAACAATCTGTCCGACACCTCAGGCCATCGTATAATCGGCAAATCCGCCTTTGAACATCCTCAGAGAAAATAGCGGAAATTGTTTGCAGTGCGTAATATGACGGTTTTGGCGTATAGTTTCCAACAGAACGTCCCTGTGCGTCAAATCAGCTCCCAGTACACCGAAATATCCGTAATCAAGATAACTGACTAAATCACCGACTGTGCCGTTGAGTGCTTCAATCATATCCATGCAGGAAAAATACGAAGTAAATTTCACCTCAGTCATTAAGTCTGCCATCAGATGACGCAAAAGCTGTTTTGCCTGCTTATGAGGTGTCCATGCGCCTTTCTCATTGCACCTCTGCCATCGCTTTGATTGAGAACCCGATTCGCCTTGGATAATCTCTATATTGGGATTAAATCTATTGCATAATCCACGCAAAGCCTTTACATGGCGGAATACCACCGTTTCATCTATGACATATTCATGAAAGCTAATCGCATCTATATGCTCTCCATTCCAACGCTGAATGCGTCATATGCAAAATCTAAAGGCTTTGCCATACATATTGCGCCGCCTATGACCTTTGCACTGCTGTCGCCCTTTTAAAGCAACCGATGTATCAACAACAAACTGACCATATTCCTGCCATTGGGGCCATAAGCTTCCAACACCATTCGCCGTCAGGCTCGTTCCACACCTCGTAATAAGAAATGCGGCCTTTCATATGAGCGGCAAGAGCAGTAATATAATCTGCCCAGCCTTTTTGCTTCCTCACTTTCACGGGCGGGCAACCGACTGCGCCAAAACCTTTGCTGCATCATCATCATAAAGTCCGTTGCCGTAAACTAAATTTATCCATGGAACAAGTCCGCGTTCAAGCAAATTGTCTACAATACTATCTAACCATTCAAAATCATAAACGCCCTTTTCCTGTTCGGTTCTTTCCCAACCGCTTTGAATACGAACCCACTTTGCTCCAATCATCGCAAGCTTGTCATAAGCTTTTTCAGGGTTAAACACTTTTCTGTCCAACTTTTCAAACCCGATACCAATACGAGAATTTTTAATTTCTGATGCCTTTCTTGGCTTTATCTTTCCTATCTTAATAAGTATTTCCATAATTATTGCCTCTCTTAATAATTAATTACATTTTAACAAAGAAATACAATCTACATAGTCCTGTCGATATTATTCTTCCATTGCTTTGGTGAAACCCTGTGTGCTTCTTAAAGAATTTGTAAAGGTATCGTAGTTAATAAATCCACATTCCTGAGCCACTACTTTCATATTGCTGTCAGGTTGTGTAATTAATCGTTTAGCAAGCTCTATCCTGCACCCTCCACATATTCCTGAAATGTTTTACCTGTGGTAGACTTTATAATCTTGCCTATTGTCTTACCGGACACACCGAATTTGTTTTCCATAGGCGTCATACAAAAATCAGGTTCATTAAAATGCTCGTTCATCCAAGATATAATTTCCTGTATGCGTCCATTTTCTTGAGTTTCATGCAAAGAAATCAAGGAGCATATATTCTCAACATCATCCGCAATAGAAAATGCTAAATCATTGATTTTCTTTTGCTATCATACCGTGTAAGCTCTCCTCTGTAATTCACTTTTCAGCCGCATCCTCCAAAATACCAAGCTGGCGGTAAAACATTTTTCGTATCGGATCTACACTGTTATAACCGTTAATCATAACCTGATACCAAAGCTTATATACTGCCTGATTTGCCTCAAAAGCATTACCCTGTATTAAATTATTATACAGACTGTCATACAAATACTTTCTGTCGTTTTTAATACTGTTATTACTGTCGCTGTTCTCAAACAAAACACACCGCTGTAATCAATAAAACGATAATTGTTTTATATATTGATAGGCATCGTAAAATTCTGAAACATCATTACATGGAATACTTATCAAAATTGAAGTCTGCACATCATATACTTTCAGTATATCCACAACTTTGGCAAGAGTTTCACGCAAGGCCAATATCCATCTCCTTAGAATAGTTAAAAAATACAATACATTCTCCCTCCTGAGGTGATAGTATTCTTTGTGATTTTACACCGTACTTTTCCATACACAGATTTAAAATACGGATATTTATTCTCTCTCCGAAAAACGCCGCAAAGAAAAACGGGTTGCCAAACTCAGAGTATTTGCTTCGTATAAATTCGCATTCGTTTTCGTCCAGCCGTTTGAAAACAAGAAATTCAGCATATCTCTGTGATATTGTTGATTTTCAAGATTAATCTGCTTCATTGTATCAGATATATATTCAATATCCTTATCAGAAATGCTGTTATCACCTGTTAAGTTTGCCATAAGTTTTACCATTTGTTTTATAGGCTTGTTCTTCCAGTAACTCAAAGCCAATTCCAGACAAATTATAAAATAATCATGGTTGCCAGATATATAATCAAAAGTTTCTGAACGTTCTCATATTCTTGTCAAAATATTGCTCCGAAACATCCATTGTTACTTTCAGATTGATATTTTTACAGCCGTCAACAATTTGATGGGATTCCCGATTTTGTTCATTTCCATCTGCAAAGATAATTTCATCGTTAAATGCCACATATTCAAAAATCTCTTGATAATTACTCAAATTCATATCTTCAAACAAATCGGCTATACTATATATCCATACAAGAACAGCCTCCGGCTGATTGATGCTTGGACTAAGTGAAAGACTTACAACCAAAGACGGCTGTTTTTCGCCGTCTATATATAAATCTTCTACATACCTTGCATCAAATTCTGACTTTTCTCAAACAAGCTATTGCGAAATTGATTCCAGTCCATTCCTTCCATTATGATATGCTCATTAAATATTGATTCCATATTATCATATTGATATTTGTCTGAAAGCACGCAGTTATTGCTTCGGAAAAATATAGGCATCGGAAGCAAGCACGAATGTTTTGTCTGAGCTTTAAAATAATTAGCAAAATCTTTAAAAATAATATACTGACGCACCTCTTCAAACGAGCGAAGATTTTTCATACGAATAAAATTAGTATCATTTTGCATCTCAAGACGAATATTCTGAAGCACTTCAATTTCCATATCCAAACGGCTCATTCCTCTATTAACAGCAGCTTGACTATCTTTAAGGACTTGGTCTTTTAATGTGTTGTATGAAATGGCATATAGAGGTCCCACTAAAACTAAAATGGAAATAAATAGAATACAGTATATCAGTACATGACTTTTCTTTTATTACCTCTAAATTTCATTTCATCTTCTCCTTACTTATAAATAAACAGAGCGCTAAGATAACCTTGACGTGTATGCACAAACACTCGTTGTATTTTCTATATTATGGCAGTTCTCCCACGAAACCACTTCATCTAGACCCGCCATATATACCCGACTGCCCTGGCGCCGTTCAGGGTCATAGACTACATACCTTGTTGAAGCAGTGGCATTTGAATTGAATTGCCAGGTATCTTCTGCCTCATCCGGCTTTCTTCCCGTGCTTATAACAGAGTTTAATCCGTCAGTATATGGCGCATTGTAAAGACTGTTAACATATCCGAAAGTATATCTCAGATTTGCGGACGGCACAGTGTTCGAGGTGTATTCATCAGCGGTACCTGTCATATTCCAGAGTACGGTATTCTCGCTTTGGTCATAAATCTTTTCATAAACTCCAATGTACCCTGCCGAATTTGTCGCATAACGAATTAAATCGCCTTCTTCAATATCGTCCTTGTATACACCCTCATCAAAGTAAGCAGTAATCTCCGCACCCTTTGCAGTCCATGCAGAGTCATCACTAACTCTCCTTCATCATCGCCTATCCACTGCTCGTATACATCCGTTACCATAGTAATTTCGGTTGAATTGCTTAAGGTTGCGTTGTCATTGCTGGACATAAGCACAAGATTTGCAAACAGCGTCGAATCATCATAACGGTATAATCCCAAAATACTTTTTATTGTTATTATTCCACCATGTAACATTTGAAAATTGCTGCACACCAAAAGCTTTCGTCCGGATCTTCAATATCATTAGGCGGAACTCTCATATAATAAGTCTTTGTTGACATCACATATTTTCGTTCAAAGCTTTTCATAGTAAAAGCCATGAATAAGAACCGGCGGGCAATAATTCTTCAAGAGTATTATCTCTTTCTCTTTCCTGTCCTGCGGGCGATGATAAATCAATTCTTTTATTTCGCCATCACTGTTTTCTGTAAAACAGGCTGTCTGACCAAAGCACCATCTTGACCCGAGCAAAGAATTTGTTTAACATAATCTTTCGTCCGTCGTTCTCCGTCCAGAACTACGTGGTCAGCAAGAACAAGATTCTCATGCTGACGCTGAACATTATATATTTTACATAGATATTATCTTCGTGGTCTTTTCTTGCGTCTACAAGTCTATAAATATATCCCAAAATGCGGTCGCTCTGCGTTTGCTTTCCTACTGACGCAATTCTTCCTGCAATATCTAAAACAAAAGGCGCCTGTTCGCCTGTAACAATTTTATCTTTGTAATAATGAGCAACCTGATATTGTTCACCGTCAATCGTTACCAATCTGTCATCTGTATTGCCTGCCACTTTATCCACCTTACCGCTTACGGTTTGACTGCATTGCCAACCTCTGATATATGAGCCGTCAAAGATTTTTGAAACGCAGAGAATATCACCCGCGAGCAGCATATTCTCATTTACTTCCTTGCCGTAGGGATAGCTTTTAAAGAATATCCATTTATCTGAATCCTTATTAAAGTCAAGTTCTTCCTCAGAACCATCCTCTATCCTTTCAGCATATACCTTTTTTCTTGATACGTCAATACCCGTTACACGAACGGTATCATAAGTTTCAATAATCACTGTATCCACATTTCGGACGAAATTATCGTAACAGAACCTGTATCAATATTAAACGCACTGTCATAATCAGTTTCTAACACCATACCGTTATAAATAATCGCAGTATCTCGTCCGATTTTTATCTTTGCAGTTTTCGTCCATTATAATAGAAAAGCGTAAAATCAGAATATTTTTCAATATTCTCCGCATCAATTCTCACTACTGAGGTTTTATCATCTGTGCGATAAAAACAATACTACGCTCGTCATTTTCTTCAGTATAATAAACAATCAAATGATAACCCAAAAGTTCATGAAGTGCTTCATCATTACAAATATAGTTTACACCATCTATACCGATTTTTCTATATCATTAGTCCGTGTACCCGAAATTTCAGTAAAGCAGTTAGCGGTTACACGTCCTTTATATATTCAATATCATAAATATCCTTCAAAAGAGTGCTTTTCGTTTCGCCGTAATTATGTCTGTATTCTGTATGAAGTGTATTGTACATCATAACAACGCAGTCGCCGAATGTTGCCGTATCAAAATTAGATATTCCTTTAACATATCAAGCTGTACTGCCGTCGAAAGATAATTATTGTCTAAGCTTTCCGCAAGTGTATTCATATCTGCGCTTCTGAAGCTTCTTATAAGCATTTCCGACATTTCCTTACTGTCAGAGTGTCATTCGGACGAAATTTACCGTTTTCGTCCGGTTTGATAATTCCCATTGATTTAAGTCCCGACAATGCTATGCTTAAATCATTATCCTCCGACACATCTATAAATTCATTTTTTGCCGTTGCCTGTAATATTATCCGACTTCAACATACGTGCAAGATATATAGCAAATTCACCGCGCGAAACAGTCTGATTGACCTTGCCCTGATAAGAAATATCCTCGCTGAATATTCCCAGTTTTTCATAAGTTCAAATGCAAAATCATCTGCTTCTTTTCTGTAACGCTTGTATCTGACGGCGATGAAACCGAAACATATTCGGTTTCATTCGTCCAACCCTCATAAAGCATTTTTGCGGCTTCAGCACGTGTTATTGTCCCAAGCGGTCTGAAGGAGCCATCCTCATATCCGCTTATAATTCCCATTTGTCTTAAAATCTTAACTGGTTTTAACGCATAGTCTGAAATATCAGCCTCATCAGTAAATAATTCCGCATCCGCATTATATTTATCAGTAAGCTTCATAGCACGGCTTATAAGTGCGGCAGCGTCCTGTCTTGAAACAGACATTCCTACACCAAAAGTATCTTCGCTTATTCCCTTTACAATACCACCTTGGAATGCCGTCTGCAAATAAGGGTAATACCATTCATCACTTACTACATCATTAAATGTCATATTCTCCTGATGCGCAGATGATATATCAAAGGTCAGAACCAGCATTTTAACAAATTCCTCACGTGTGATATTATCCTCAGGTCTGAAATAACCTAAGCCGTCTCCGCTCACGATACCTTCGGAAAACAGTTTGTTGACTGCACTTTCTGCCCACTCAAAGCTCTCCATATCTTTAAAGCTATCAACGGTTTCATCTTTTATATCTGTCTTATTTCCATAATTTGTAGAATCCGTCTTTGGAACAGGGTTCCGCCGCCCAATACTGTTACAGGGACTTTTCCTACGCCGGAACTGCCGGAATTACCGCCTTTTCGCTTACACTACTGTTTTGTGCTTTAGTTATTGCTTCGCTCAGCTCGTTAAAATTATGATATGTACTATATGCCACCTTTCGGCACACTTCTGCGGTAAGTTGATTTGTGTTATATCCGGGACGCAGCGATGATATTACTGTTTTACATCGCCCGCACCTGTAGGATTTTTGTTACCGACAGAATAAGTGCGTCTGCAACTGCCAAGTCAAAGCTGTCCAAAGAATTGAACGGTGCAAGTCCGCATAAAATTGCGCCAGTTGCGACTTTGCGGTATCTGTTACATAATCTGCCGATAAAACCTTTTTCATAGGATTCTCGTTCATTGGCTTTATCATAGCCGAATAATCCATCAGATTAGTTATTTTGCCGTCTGATACGGTTGCGGCAACTGCCGCACGCTGATAAGCACTTACACAAGATAATTTGTCATTTGTATCAAACGGTGCGGCGGCAGTAAAACCTTGCAATAACTGCAGAATTTACAGTACCGTCAAACGGTGATACAATTGCAGTTTAACACGGTTTTGCTTTTATATATTCCTCAACGTCATTTACTCCCGAAACCGCCGCTTGGTTTAAACCTTCAATGGCTGTTCTGTTGTCATCTTGTTCTGCGTAAGGACGGATAACATCAATCAGTTTCTCGCCTTTTGATATACCCGAATACGATATTCTCCGGTAGGACAATCCTTCAGATTTATCTGCAGTGAAAATTCTCCGTCTTTATTTGGCTTTATCTGGTTTGTATAAACTACTGCTCCGTCTTTAACATTATCAGCATCTTGTATTGTAAAATTATTGTCGAGGACAGAAACGGAAACATCAGCCGTTCCGCTCGGTGCAGTTCCTGTAACTGTGAGCCGCGCATCTGCATCGAACATTCCGCCTCTGCCGCCGCATATACCGAAACAGGTAAAAGCATACAGAGTAATACGGTAAATAAAAACTGATTCTTTTCATTGAATTATCCTCCTACCTAATGCTTTATGCACAATATTATTGATTTTTCCTGCTGCCGTAAGTGCAATAAGGATTCATTTTCTCAAAACCATCCCATATAAACACTCTCTGTTCTGCCCACTCTGTCGGTGCGCTGTGCGCTTCACTCATAGAAATATTTTCTGTTTTACCTGCGCCTACAGTAAACTTCTCATATTTCACAGCACTTACTATATCTTCCTCACTGTTATAATAAGCGCTTATTATATAAACATTTGTCGCTGTTTCTGATGTATTGGTTATTATGGTGCTTGCCATACCGTCTGAATCAATAACAGGAACGGCTGACTGTACGATGCCTTCTCCGTTGTAAGCTGTGCAGAGGTATCGCCATATGTCACGGTATAAACCGTATTTGGTGAAAGCGTTGCGCCGTCACCAGTAAAGTCAAAGCGGTAAATGCCGTCCTCACCCAATACTGCCGTCAGACTATAATTCTTTTCCGCGTTTGTAATAGTCGGCAATGCTTCAATCTTGGTATTTTAGTAAATATCAATTCCATTTTAGCTAATGCAGGCGACACAATTCCATTTTCTGCCTGCATCTGATCACCTTCGCTGTCTAAAAGTCTTGTCTTTTCAGACCGCCAGGATTTGCTCCTGCCTTAAATACTGTTGTATCAATTTTCTTTCCGACCAAGGTCTGGATTTTCGATATGTCAGAAAGCTCAATAACAAATATTTCACCGCTTTTGCGTTCGGGTAATCTGCTCAATACAAATGCGTTGCCTGTGTTGTTAATGTCAAAGCCTGAAACGTTTTCTCCGTTTAACAAAAGTGGGTCAGTTGCTATATTATACTTTTAATCCTAAAATCAGATGATACCACAGTATTAAGCATTTTATTTCCTTTACAATAGACGGAGCATCCTCTGAAAATTGGAGCGTGTTTCCAAATTTATCTGTGCCGTAACTGCATTATCCTCAATTGTTATCTCATCGCCGGCTTTCACTCCGTCCACGGTGGTAATATGGAAATTGTCAAATACCAATCCATTCGGGAAACGTCTGCCTGCCATCGTCAGCGTCCATTCCTTTGCAAGCTCCTCCTCAGTTATGTCAACGGTTACGGAAGCGAGCTTTGCTTCATCTGAGAGTGTGTAATAAACAGGCTTCTCATTTATATATTGTGTTGCCGTAATCTTATTACCTTCTTTTCCAAAAGCAGTTGAAATTTAACGGTTGTGTCTGCAACAAGAGTATTGTTTTCCCAGCCTGTTAAGTATGCACTTCTGCCCCATGCAGTCGGCGCTGTTTTATACGCCGCTTTAATTCCGCCGTGTTCAATTATTGAAAGCTGCGAAATTTCCGTACTTCCTATCCTAAGAGTTGGTATAAGTATATTTGATTTAGCACCATCTCCAAGCCATGTAAGATTTGACTGTGGTGTTACATCGTAGGATAAAAGCAATGCGCCTTTTGAAAAATCAAGAGGTTCTGTACCTTTAATCGAGAAATTAGATGTTCCCGAGTTTTCCGGTATGTACTCATTCACATATTTTAATGCCGGATTTCCGCTTATTTCAGTTTTGTAAAGGAAATTCCATTCCCGGTTGCGAAAATCCATTTGGTAATGTGCTTCCGTCATAGTTGTCAAAGCCTTCGTACCAGTAAAACGCATTAGGGTCATAGCCGTCTGTTCTGACAGTTTGCGAGAAGTCGCCGAGCGTTATGGTGTAATCCGTAAGCTCGCTTAACTCGTCAATATTTATTGTCCAGACATTAGGCTCATCAGTCGACTGCTCGCCCGTAAAGCTTTTGCCGTCCTCGCCTGTCATTTTAACCTTATCTGCGGTTAAATCCACATATTTGGAAGTAATGAATTTTATCGTTTTGTACTCGCAGGAAGTCTGTCCCTTGAATCAAGCGTAAGAGTTTTCCGTCACCGTCGAGTATTATAGTTTCCCTTGCGGCAATCGTTCCTTCACCCAATGCCGCACGACGATTACAGCTATACATATTCTGAGGCTCATCACCCGCAAAACTCGTTACAGCCGACGGAGATTTCAGCTTTAATATATAAAATTCTCTGTCATTTGCAATATCAAGTCCGCTTATGGTCATTCCACTGTTACCCTTTCCACTGACTTTTGATGCGGCAGCCGTTCCTGCTTTAAGTAACAAAGGATTATCCGCACTGTATTTTGTAAGTGTATAATAATCGTTATCACCCGTCAAATTCTGATTTAAAGGAATGGCATTTGACGCAACCACTTGACGGACTATTCTCAGGTGCATAACTTGCATTATCGGTAAAGATGATATTTGCCTTTGTATCACCAGGCGAAATATAGCTGACGTCTATATTCATTGTACCCTCACTTCGCAGTGTTATATTATCAATTTTACAGAGCCGCCTTTTGTCGGTACTGCAAAGCGCATAAACATATCGCCGCTTAAAAGCGAATTCATTGTCGTTTTATCAACAGCCTGATACTTGTATTCTATTGGTGTTGACGTATCTTTAAGAGTCATAGGTTCACCGTTTAAGTATTGCTTTACTGTCAAAACCTGATTTTCTTCATCATATACAAGTGCTGTTTGTATGTGATATGTAGTCCCCTCAGTTGCTATTTTATTTGAAGCCGTAAAGCTCAAATCAGCTGCTTTGTGGCATAATCAGTCGCTAAATCTGCCTTCTTTGTGTAGCCGCAAATTCTTCCTGTGTTTTGTATTCTGATAATTCCGAGCATATCCGTATCCGCATCTTCACTGCTTCTTAACACAAGATAAAACGGTGAGGTTAAATTATTCATTGTTACATCAAAGACAAAATCATTGGTCCTTTTGAAAAATCGAATTTAGGCAGTGGTTTTGTGACAGATTTATTATTGTCAATAATTGCAAACGCACTGTTTGTAGCTGTAATGTTAAGAGAATAATCGCCTTCATCAGCGTTTGCACGCGTTAAATCTGCATTAACTTTTCTTACCGACTTCGCCTTACTCATATCCTCAGGCAGAGCGTTAAAATTTTGGTTCCAATAATAACCGTACTCCGTTCCTGTCCTCCGCTTGTAACCGCCGCATCTTCGCTCGGCGGTTCCTTGCCTGTTGTCGTTATAGTCTGTGAAAAATCGCCTAAGGTAACGGTATATTCAGTACCCTCGGTTAAATCTTCAGTTATATTTATTGTCCATACATTCGGTTCTGTTTCCGACTGCTCACCCGTAAAGTTTTGCCGTCCGTGCCTGTCATTTTACATTTTCCGCACTAAGATAACCATCGCTGAGCTGCGGTGCGGTTATAAAGCGTATAGCCTTCGCATTTGTGGGTAGCTTGCCGTCAGCGTCAAGCGTAATTGTATTACCGCTTCCGTCGAGTATTTCAGTTTCTCTTGCAACAATCGTTTTACTCCCCATAGCTGCACGGCACGGCATATGTACGGACTGCTTACAGCCTCGCCCGCAAGATTTGTAATAAGTGAATTATCCTTTAGCTTTAAAATATAAAATTCATTGTTGCTAGTAATATCCAGTCCACTTACGTTCATTCCGTTATTGCTCTTCCAGCCGACCTTTGATTTAGCAGGAGTTCCTGCTTTTAAAAGCAGAGGATTGTCTACCGCATCATATTTTGTAAGCGTATAATACTCATTGTCGTCTGAAAGCTCAGTCTGTGGCGCCGTAATTTTATTTATTGCCCTTGGATAACCTGACGGCTTGCAATCGGGGTCATATTTCGCCGTGTCCGTATATTCTATACTTGCGACTTGAGTATTTGCTCCTATCCAGCCTACAAGCGGCAAATCCGTCTTACCCTCACTGCGAACAGTCAGATTGTCTATAACGCATTCAGAGTTTTTACCGGAGCATTAAAACGCCAGTACAGCTTACTGTTCATCATATTTTGCATCTTTGTTTTATCTTCGTCTGTAAACTTATATTCCAACAATTCGTTGGTTTTACATTCATTAAAGGTTCACCGTCAAGATAATATTTAGCCGTCATTATACCATTGCTGTCATTGTATGAAATAGAAATCTGAATTTGATATTTTTTATTTAGATCATACGTTTTTCCTGTTGAAACCATTGCGCTGTTAGGGTCGGATTTTGTTCCGGCAACTTCGTCAACCTTCGTGTTTGCACCAACAAGGTTATAGTCATAGCCATACACGGTGCCATCTTTAAATCTTACACCGTGAAACAAATCATTATCACCCGCATTTGGATTTGTTGTACCCTCTGCGCTGCTTCTTATAGCAAAATAAAAGTTTCCGTCAGTCAAAACCATAAAATCATACGATAATACCATTGAACCCTTTGAAAAATCAAATTGGGGCATTTTCTGTGTAACAGCTCCATTCATTTCGTCAATAGGCATAACTCCATTTCCTGATGATGTAAATTTTATGGCATAATCGCTCGTTTCCTCATTTACAGTATAGCGTCCCACTGTTCCGCCCCACCATCTTGCAAAACCGCCTGACTTCTGAGTTCCCTCAGGTAAATCGTTAAAATCCTGACACCAGTAGTAGTTGTAGTCTGTTTCAGTTCCTCCGCTTTGAACTGCCGCAGCCGAGGCAACAGTACCGAATATCAGACAAAAAGCCGTTAAAGCCGATGTCAATTTCAAAAGTCTTTTCATTTTCTCTCTCCTCTCTTTTTTTCTATTCCCTTATATACAATCTCTTGAACTTAGTGCTGTCCTTTGTTCCGACAATACCCTCGCCGTAGGTCATATAGCCCACACGTCCGGCGCCGTCGTTTTCATTGATTACCATAGAAATTTCAGTTCCGTTCCCGGCTGAATTTCCTGCAATTCGGGCATTAATGACTTCCAAGGCACACGCAGCTCATAATATGTATGCAGTCCCTCTCGTACTATAGCAAGCTCGCTGTCGGATATACTTGTATAATCTCCATCACCTGTAAAGGTTGTTTTATGTCGGTATATCGTAGGCTTATCGTCTAAAAGGCACATTGCAAATTCCTCAAACTCACTCTTTGCAAGCTTGTCCTCAGGGTCATATACAAGTGCAAGCTGAATACTGTCCATACTCCAGCAGTTTACAGGCGTGCAGCCACTTGCAAAATGAATATTATCCGTTACATCTGCATAAAAATATAAATTATCCTTATCCCATTTAACCGCAGCCTGACAGCTTAAATCATCAGGACCTGCATATGTGCTTCCCAGCGATAATAAGCTCTTAAACTGGTCATTTCTGTTAAGCGTCATAAAACCATCCGTCCATTCATTACCCTTGCCGTCTATAACAATAGGACTGATTGCCTTCTGTGCAGCAGCAAAATTATAGTTTTGCTGATATAAGAGCCAAGTCCGCTTTCCTCGTCTACAACAAACGCAGTTTCAACCTGTGTTTCGTCCGCAGTTAATCCTACAGGCAAACGCAACTTTAATTCTTTTGTTTCATTTGGAAGCAAGGTAACCTTGGTATCGGGTACTTTTTATGCCATTCATTTGGAGAAATCAGCGTAAGTCGTCCTTTTACTATATCATTTCCGGTATTTGTAATGCTGCATCGCATTTCCCAGCCATCTGAAACCGCAGTAAGAGCAGATTCAAGCTGAACAGGTTCCTGATAGGTTAAATAAATATATCCGTTATACCATACCTTGTTTTCTCCCGTAATCAGCAGACGAACTCTCTCTGTTCCGGACACCGCTTTGCCTGCGGAAATTGTAAGCTTCCCTTCTTGGGAATTTATAGTTCCTGACCCTTTTATCCTAACTTCACTGCCTTCTAAAGCATCGGCAGAAACAGTCACAGGCTTACCACTGTAATTTTGATTTTTATATCTGCGTCCTTTCCATAAGTTACCGGTATAGCGATCTGTTCGGGATAAACGCCACCCTCAGTACATTCAAATGATGTAAAGTCTCCTTCAATATACTGTACGCGTTTGTTAAGGTCAAAACTGTAAACACCTTTTACCCCACTTATCTCTTCAGCATTTCCATAAGAGTCATAAAGCGTTAGTTTGTCTGTTCCCAGCTTCAGCGTTGCGAGCTGTCCATTCTCCCGATTGAATTACATTACCCCAAACTGCTTTCCTGTTTTCTTATTCTTGAAGCGCAGAATAATACTCGTGTCATTTAATTTGATTTCATCTATATATTCTGAATCAGCATACATATGGTTCATTTGACTTACCATGAGGTACGCAGGCTTTGCACCGTACGGAACCATATACGGAAGCGGATACGTCAGTCTGTCTCGCATAATTCGAAATTGCTTTCTCTGTCTGCACGAATGTTTGTGTTCTTATCAAGCAAACAATAGTGATAATATCTGTCAACAATTCCCGTTGATAAAATCAACGGATATGCCTGCCAATGTATGCGCCCTGCTCTAAATAAAATTTACGTCCTCGTAGTTGGAGGAATATCCATATTCTGTTATCCAAAGTAGTTTGTCCTCCAATCCATACTTTTTCATCAGTTCTTTTATTTTAACCAAATTTCTGTCTCGAACAGAATAAGTTAAAGGGTCGCCATCCATTGATAAGGATGAATGGATAAAATATCCATATCCTTCCCTATTCCTGTATCCAGCACTTCGCTAATCCACTCTATCGGTGCACCGGAAGTATTTAATCCGATAACAGGAATATTAGGGTTGACGTCTCTGATTGCCGCCTTAGATACCTCGTACAGCTTGGCATAATCTGATGCGGGACGATTTGAGAGATTAAAGCTATGATTAGGTCCAAGATTATATTCATTCCATATCTCAAACTGGTCAGCCGTATCGCCGAACATATCCGCTACCATACGGCAATAATCTGCCCAGCGGCAAAGTCCTTCTTTGTATATGGAGGTGTACGCTCTGTTTCAGAAAAAGCATACTGAGCACCCATCCATGAGGCAGAATGAATATTTATATCAATTTCCATTCCGTTATTTTAAACGCTCTGAAAAGCGACTTAAACGCCATAGGTATTCCCACTCCCGTTGGCTCATAATTATTCGCACTTCGGCGAAAATTATTATAATACAGCATCATTCGCACATTGCGTATCCCAATTTTCCGCGTCAGCTCTACAATGCGTTCATCTTCCGGATTTGTGTGCAATTTGAATACCCATATGCTTATTCACAAAATCATCGCTTTCATGCCGTACATAGGAAAATTCAGTTCCGCAATGGCTGTAAAGCTTTCTCTGTATCACGTGCCTCAATATCTACGCGGTAAATCCGTATTTATCAACTTTGAATTTATGTGTAACCTTCTGTTTATCAAGTGGCTCAACACTGACTGTATCCTCTGCCGTATCAATGAGCGTACCGTATTCATCGCGTATCGTCCATTCAATATCAAGTCATATCCACCGTCCGCCTGAGAACAGGATATATTGTATTATCAATATTCGCGCTAAGCTCTATTTCCTCGCCCTGAAAAATATATTACCTATATGCTTTCCGTATCAGCAGTAATATTTATACGGCTTACGGTATCTAAACGGTATAGTCTGATTGCTGAAATCGTAACCTCTCCGCCTCTTGAATATCCCATAGATTTTACTATAAATCCTACACGGAAATCGTATCCGTCCAACTCATTCGCAAACCTCGGATTTGGCAAAACCACTGATAATTACGCCAAACCTTGGTATCGTTAAAAATTATATACTCACTCTCCGTTAACCGAGGGCATTAAGCGGTGTGTTTGCGCTCATTTCCTGCTTCTTGTCGGATAATCGGCTGGTACTTCATACTGTCATACTCAATTGTCAGACTTGAACGTCCTTCATCATAGTATTCAACAGCCACAGCATAGCTTTGACCGTCCGTAACCGAGTGCGCAATAGAATCATCGATATCCACATTGATATATCGTGCATTATTGCCCTTATTCGGCGTAATAACCCAACCTTGCTCCTAGATAATTCTTAACTGTAATCTCTGACGAATCATCGCCTATTTCCGCCGTCATTACCAACTAGTTCAGGCTTGTCGCCGAATATAGCATGAGCAACCTCAATGCCGCCCTCTATACCCTGCTGCCAACCCTGATTTAAGGAAGATGTGGGAGAATAGTCATTCTCATGAGCCATGCACAGATTGTTTGTACAAAACACAAACAGAATAGCCGTGGTCAAAACAGTATTCCTATTCTTCTCATTCAATCACCTTATCCTTTCACTGCACCAATCATAACGCCTTTTGTAAAGTACTTCTGTACAAAGGATACATAATCATAACAGGAAGAGTGCTGACAACAATGAGTGAATATTTCAAAACATCCGCCAAGCCCTGTTTGGAAGTCATAAGTATCAAAATCAGTAGTCATTGCCGTATCAATCTGATTTGCCAGCAAATATATTTCTCAGCACAATCTGGAGCGGATTTAACTGCATCCGTAATATACAGAAATGCGTTAAAATAAGAATTCCAATGTGCTACGGCATAATAAAGGGTTATAACCGCAATTACGGGCTTTGAGCGGAAGCAGTATTTTCCAGAAATATGCTATATCGTCACATCCGTCTACTCTTGCCGCCTCCAAAGTTCGCTCGGTATGCTGTTTTCCATAAATGTCCTTGCAATCATAAGATTATATACCGACATTGCCGTAAGGCAAAATCATTACCAGCGGTGAATTCATAAGACCCTAATTTATTTACAATATATGTAGGTATCATACCGCCCGAAAAATCATTGTAAATGTGAAAATAAAACTCCACATTCTTCTGTACGGCAAATCCTTTCTTGACAGAGGATAAGCCGCTATTAATGTCAGTGCCACATTAAGCATAGTTCGAACAGAGTGTATAACACTGTATTTCTAAATCCGATAAGCACTTCATTTTGTCTGAAATACCGCCTTATAGCCCTCAAGCTAAAGTTAACGGGCAGTAAAATACACGCCCCGCCATTACTGCCTCTTTAGAGGATAATGACGACGAAACTATAAATATAAGAGGCCAGAAGAATTATCAAAATCAACAGGATTACAGCATAAATAACCGCATAAAACAAAGTGTCCTGTTTAGATGTTTTATACTTTTCTTTGCTTTAACGCTCATAATCTCTTACCTCCTTACCACAGACTTGTATCACCGTACTTATTGGCAAACCAATTTACGGTCGAAACAAGAATAAAATTAATTATCGAATTAAACATACCTATTGCAGTAGCATACGAATAATTTCCTCCACTTGCCGATATACCCACCTGATACAAGTTGAAATAACCTCGCTTAATCTCAGGTTCACATCATTTTGCATAAGATATATTTTTCGAAGCCCAAATTCATAACCTGACCTGCATTTATAATAAGCAGTAATATAATTGTAGGCATAATTGCAGGAAGGTCAATGCTTATTACACGTCTTAGCCTTGATGCGCCATCCATCTGAGCCGCTTCGTGTAAATCGGGTGATACTGACGAAAGTGCTGCCAGATAGATTATAGAGTCCCATCCCATGTTCTGCCACACACCCGACCAAACATACAGATGTAAAATGAGGTTGGACTTGAAAGCAGGTCGGGCGCATTTGTACACAAACATCATCTTATAAATATTACCGTACAATCCGACAAACGGATTGAAAAATTGGTTAACCATTCCGACAAGTACCACTACCGAAATAAAGTGCGGAACATATCTGCGTAGCTTTTTAAATCTTTTATTTCTCATGATGTTAATACTCAATGCCAAAGATTGGTACGGGAAAACGTGCCACAAGCGAGTACACCGATGTAACCAATGTGTTTTCAGTACGTGCGAACTGGTATGAGCTGATAAAATTTTTGAAATGCTTCAATCCAACATGGACTTCCCCATACTCCCTTTGCCGCATCAAAATCCTTAAATGCTATTTGCAGTCCCATCATCGGTCCGTAAGCGAATAATGTACAAAGAGGAAGAATCAAGAATAAAACAGCTGCCAATGCTTTTCAAATTTCGATTAAGGATGTCCCTCTTAATTGTGTGGGTTTGCAAAACTACCTTTGTTGTTTTCATAACGGCATATCCTCCTATTTATTGCATCTGTCATATGCTTTCTGCTGCACAATATCAAGCATTTCATCAACACCTATCGCTTTCATTTCCTTGAGATAGTCCTCCCAACCGCTTTCAATATCAGTCTCCGATTATAAACCGTGCTACGCTGTCTTTGCGATAACTTGTAATGTTCTGCTGAATTTCATTGATAGCATTTATTTCATCCTCAGTGTAAAATTATTTTTGTTATATATTCCTTGGGTTTCTTATCAAGATAGGATTGCAAATGCTCCGCAATTCTTGTTTCATATATATTGGAGCCACTGTCTACTGTAG
>SCPP01000754.1_pt1 | contig 17908 bp, 44 predicted proteins | sample 6106811 | NCBI WGS metagenome assembly SCPP01 (sample SAMN10720449, study PRJNA508395) | human gut metagenome | isolation source: Participant 2 stool, 15 month | host: Homo sapiens | collected 2018
TGCCCGATTCAATCCTGACCTTGAAAACCTCTGAATGTGTGGTTCGGTCTGCAGACTCTCTGTACAGGGAGATAAAATCCCTGTTCCGCATTTTCTTCGCTTATATCTACATTTTCAAGATATTCCAAAAGCGGTTCGCCGTCATACCAAGTGATGTTTTCCGATTTAACCGTTACGTTGTCACCCTCTGTTGCAGACAATGGAATTATCTTAACGTTTTCAAGTGACAATTCGTTTTCAATTCTTCAATCTGTCCTACGATTTTATCATTAAGCATTTTATCATACTTTACAAGGTCCATCTTATTTACGGCAAACACAAAGTAACGTATGCCCATAAACACAAATTCTCGCATGGCGTCTTGTTTGAACAAGCGCCTTGTGACGCGTCGATAAATTACAGCCAAGTCCGCAAAGGACGCACCCACTGCCATGTTTCTTGTATATTCTTCATGTCCGGGTGTATCTGCAACAATGAAGCTTCTGTTGTCAGTTATGAAATAGCGGTATGCAACGTCAATCGTTATACCTTGTTCTCTTTCGGCCATAAGTCCGTCAAGTAAAAGTGAATAGTCAATCGCTCCGCCTCTGCTGCCGACTTTACTGTCAAGCTCCAACGCTTTCTCCTGATCAGCATAAAGAAGTTTTTGAGTCGTAAAGGATATGTCCTATAAGTGTTGACTTACCGTCGTCAACGCTTCCGCAAGTTATAAATTTAGTAATCCGTTCATATTAGAAATAACCCTCCCTTTTTCTGCGTTCCATGCTTCCTGCCGCCTCATTGTCTATAACTCTTGAAGTTCTTTCGGAAGATACCGCATAGTGTTTCTTCAATAATTTCGTCAAGCGTATCGGCAGTCGATTCTATACCGCCTGTAAGCGGATAACAGCCAAGTGTTCTGAATCTTACTGATTTGTATTCAGGCACTTCTCCCTCTTTAGAGGTAATCTGTCGTCATCAACCATTATAAGATTACCGTCACGTTCAACAACAGGTCTTTTGCCGCGAAGTAAAGCGGTACAATATCAATCTTTTCACGCTTGATATGCTGCCAAATATCTTTTCTGTCAGTTTGAAATTGGAATACTCTCATACTTTCGCCCTTGTTAATCTTAGTGTTGTAAAGTTTCCACATTTCAGGACGTTGGTTTTAGGTCCCAAGCCTGTGCCTCATTTCTGAATGAGAAAATTCTTTCCTTTGCGCGATTTTCTTCATCCGTCTGCCGCCGCCGAAATGCCGCTGTAAAGCCGTACTTTGTAAGTGCTTGCTTTAATGCCTGCGTTTTCATTATATCAGTATAAGCCGCACCGTGGTCAAACGGATTGATACCTTGCATACCTTCCTCATTTGAATACACAATCATTTCAATGCCGAGTTTCTTTGCGGTATCGTCACGGAATTTAATCATATCCTTAAACTTCCAAGTTGTGTCTATATGCATAAACGGAACGGCGGTTTTCAGGATAAAACGCCTTCATTGCAAGGTGCAGCATTACTGAACTGTCATACCGATTGATATGGCATTACGGGCTTTTCACACTCTGCCGCTACCTCTCTTATAATATATATTGCTTCTGCTTCAAGCTCATCAAGATGTGATAATTCACTCATTTAGTGTCCCTCCTTTTAGTGTCCCTTAATACTTATTTGATTCTTTTCTGTCTATGTCTATTTCGGAAACCGTGCCGTCATATTTTCAATTACCCATTTCAAAATATCGCCGTTTTCCTCTGTATGCTACTTACTTCCCATACCGCCTATATCCGCACCAAGATAAAACGATATTGCGTGCATGGGACATTCCTTGATACAGGGAAGTACAGCCCAGCAATCTTTCGGGTACTTTATAAATGCTTTATTATCTCCGTCCTTTTTATAAGACTTCCCGGACATACCATACAGCATTTTTTTCCGCAACCTATACATTTGCTTTTATCAATCATTATGCTCATATGTTCTGCCCCTTCCACAAGGTCACGAGTATAATTTCTATTTCACCGTCTTTAGACGTGAATTGACGTATTTATTAAAGTTTTCGTTATCCTTATTCGGATAATCAAGATTTTCCGCAAAACTGTGCCAGCGTGTTTCCTTTCTCGCTTTGAGGTGTGCTATAACACTCCTTGCAACGACAAGTCTTTCACGAAGTTCGTATATATACATAAGCTCCTGAAAATCTTCTGCGTGAAGTTTTCTGAAAGCTGATAGATTTGACGGATTTTCATTATCGGCTATGTCAAGCTGTTTTCATTAAAGCGATAATTTGTCTTGATACCGCCTGCATACGAATCCATAACGGTCTGCATTGCCTCTTCAAGCTGTTCTGTCGTGAATGTTCCGTCAATGTTTCCGTAAAATCTGTCACTTCCGACAGGTGACGTTCAATGTCACTTTCGTCAATCGCACTTATTTCGCCAAGTTCAGAAATTGCGGTAAGTGCCGCGATTTCACCCTCTGCCAAAGCACCTGTAACGTATTTCTGCGGACAACCGCCTGCAACGTCACCTGCGGCATACAAACCTTTACGGTAGTCCTTCTCTTATCCACAATAACCGCTTGCGGTGTGACCGCCGATATAAGGCTCTGTACCCTCTATCTCAACATTTTGCTCCGACGGTTTTTACCGCTTTCAATCCATTTAAGAGTCTGTGACGGTGCCATATTCAGATAAGCCTTTTTCAAATCCTCGCTTGCCTCTTGGGATATACCCTCTGTACGAAGATAGCAAGGACCTCTGCCCTCAATATTTTCATTCACCGTTCCGTACACTCTCTCGGAGGTTGTAAGACCGTATTTTTGTTTCGTAAACCTCACCGAGCGAATTTATTTGCTTTGCACCCGCACCTTGTGCCAAAGTACCTGTCGGGGCGATTGTATCTTTACAGCGAAGTGCTATAAATCGCATTTCAAATGTCGTCATTTCCGCACCGGCTTTTATACCCATTGCATATCCGGCACCCGTATTGGCGGATACCACATTTTATGACGTGAAATCCGGGATTATTCGGCTTGTAAAGGCCGGCCGCACCGCCTGTTGCGATTATAACCGCTTTCGCCTCGATTATGTAAAACGTATCGTTTTCAATACCTATACCGTATGCACCCTTTATCCTGTTACCCTCAACCGCATAATCAATAATATTTACACGATTAAGTACCGATACATTTTCTTTTGCAATGCCGCCTCTGCCAAAATAGGCTTTATATTTTCACCGTTGATTTTAAGGTTTCTGTTACCTCTTGTCACATACTTTCCGTTTTCGTCCTTCAAAATAACAAGTCGAGTTTTCAAGTCTGTCTACGACTTCATTCAGCTTTTCGGACATTGTAAAAGTAAATCTTCTCTGACAATTCCGTCCGCGTCCTTTTGCATAATCAACGTAATCCTGCGGAACACGTCCATCTGTTATGTATGCGTTAAGTGCGTTGGCGCCCTGCGGCAAGACAGCCGCTTCTCTTTATATGTGCCTTTTCACATATAAGCACCTTAACATCGGAATGTTCTGCGACAGTAACCGCCGCATAGCAACCGGCAATACCGCCGCCTATAATTAAAATATCTGTTTTAATCTTTCGGTTTTCAATATATTTGTCATATAAACACCTCTTTTATCAGATTACCAATGAATCCTCCGAAATTGATTTATTGTCAAGCAAGTATGCCTTATCGCCTACCGTAACAAATATTCTGTAAAGAATACATCAACTTCTTCACCGACTTCAATCGCCTGTTCGTCAAGACCGCGTCTGGCTTTAAGTTCCGTACCGTCCACGTCTACGACCACTTCTATACTGTCGCCTCTGAACAATACATTTTCGCAACTCCGTGAGATGCGGAGCTTTATATTTCTGTACTTCATTTTCTTTGTCACTTTAACAAATTCAGGTCTTACGATTGCTTTTCGACATTTTCAATATGCTCAAAATTATGAAACTTTGAATAATCATCAACGAATGTTGTTTCTCGAAAAACGATGCCGTAAATGCTGTTTTCGGATTGTGATAAATTTCAATAGGTGTTCCCGTATGTTCAATTCTACCCTTATTTGTTATTATAATTTCGTCTGCCTTCGATTGCCTCATCTTGGTCGTGGGTTACGAATATGCGTAACTCCAAGCTTTTCAATCATTTCTCTAAGCCAGCTTCTAAGCTCTTTTCTTACCTTTGCGTCAATCGCCGCAAACGGTTCGTCAAGTAAAAGCTGTGGATTAGGTGCAAAGCGCTCTTGCGAAGATGCCACTCTCTGTCTTTGACCGCCCGAAAGCTGACTCGGATAACGTTTTTCCAACCCCTCAAGACCTATAAGTTTAATAAGTTCTCTTACTCTCTCGTCTATCTTCTTTTTATCGGCTTTCTGAACTCTAAGACCGAATGCGATATTGTCATACACCGTCATATATCGAAACAGTGCATAATTCTGAAATACAAAGCCAATCCCTCTCTTGCTTGCCGCAATGTCGTTTACTCTCACACCGTCGATTATAATATCGCCGCTGTCCGGAGTCTCAAGACCCGCAATCATTCGCAGAATAGTTGTCTTACCGCTGCCGCTCGGACCTAAAGACCGATAAGTTTACCCTTTTCAACGCCGAAGTTGACATTGTCCGACGCTTTATAATCGCCGAAGTTTTGTTTATATTTTTTAATTCAACGTACACTCTATTCCGCCTTCTTTCCTTTGTATTCAACAACACTTCTGATTATCAAAATAATCACTGCCAAAATCACAAGTATTGACGCTACCGCAAATGCCGGTACATATTTATTGTCGCCGAAAGTATTTCAACCTGTAACGGAAGCGTATTCGTTTTACCTCTCAAATGTCCCGAAAGGACTGATACAGCACCGAATTCACCCATCGCTCTTGCCGTACAGGTACCACTCCGTAAAGCAATGCCCATTTTATATGAGGGAATGTTACTTTTCTGAAAATAGTAAATCCGCTTGCACCCATAAGTGCCGCCGCTTCTTCCTCTGTGCCCTGTTCCTCAAGTATCGGTATAATTTCTCTTGATATAAACGGAAACGTTACAAATATCGTTGCCAATATAATTCCCGGTACGGCAAACACTACTTTTATACCGGCTTGCTGTAAATAAAGGATAAAGCACGCTTTGTCTGCCGAATACCAATATGAATATCAAACCTGCTATAACGGGTGAAACCGTTACCGGAATATCAATAAGAGTTGTCAAAACCTTTTGCCTTTAAACCGGAACATTGTCAAGAACCATGCCGCAAACAGTCCGAAGAATGTGTTTACAACCAGTGCCGACAAAGTTGCTTTTGCGGTAAGTTTTACCGCGCTTATCGTATCTTTATCGGTTATGTACTGAAAATATTTGCCTCCACCGTTACGAAGTGCAACGGATATAACCGTATAAAGCGGAAGAATTAAGAATACAAATGCGAATAATACGCTGACGGCAATTAATATCCATTTAACAACCTTACTGCCTTCATTTTTCTTCATACTATCTTCCTCCTTTTAATATTTTTGTGTTTCTCGCCTGAATAAGATTTACAATGAACAATATTGCAAATGAGAATGCAAGCATCACAAGTGCTATTGCCGTTGCACTGTTATAGTCAAAGTCCTGTAATTCCGACATAATTATAAGCGGTGTTATTTCCGTTTCATAAGGCTTGTTGCCTGCTATAAAATTACACTGCCGTATTCTCCTATACATCTTCCGAGTGCCAAGCCAAAGCCTGTAAGTGGAGGAATTATTTCCGGTAAAATTACTTTACGAAATATCGTTCCTCTGTTTGCACCAAGCGCCCTGCCGCCTCCTCATATGACGGATCAAGCTTTTCAAGTACAGGCTGTACCGCTCTTACAACGAACGGTATGCCGATAAATATAAGCGCCACTACGATTCCGATTCTTGTATGTGCTATTTTTATACCGAACGGTGCGAATAATTTTCCTATAAGTCCTTCTTCTGTTGTAAGGTTTGTAAGAGCCAAACCGGCAACAGCTGTCGGAAGATGCGAACGGAAGTTCAATCATTCCGTCAAGAACACGTTTAAACGGAAAATCATATCTTACAAGCACCCAGGCAAGTATGGCGTATAATCGAATTTATTATTGATGCGATAAGCGAAGTGAGGAAAGTTACCTTAAAACTTGCAAGAACACGCGGACGTGTAATTGTTTCGATAATATCGCTCAGGTGCATTCTTGATGTGTAAATCACAAGTGCCGCCAACGGTATAAGAACAACTAAGCTCAATATTGTAATTGTCACGCCCATTGAAAGTCAAACCGGGTATTACTCTTTTCTTCTTTGCTTTCATTTACATTCCTTCTTTACTTATCTGTTTTTCATAAATGCGGTCAAATACTCCGCCGTCATCAAAATGCTTTTCTGTACTTCGTCCCAACCGCCGAAGTCTTGTATTGTTACAAGATTTATGTTAAGGTCAAATGTATCTGCATATTCGTTTAATATATCAGGGTTTGACGGACGGTAGAAATTGTCGCCTGCAATTCTCTGTGCCTCATCGGAATATAAATAACTTAAATATTCCGTTGCAACATTTCTTGTACCTCTTTGGTCAACCACATCATCAACCACCGCAACAGACGGCTGAGCCAAAATGCTTATGCTCGGCGTTACGATTTCATATTCATCGGGATTTTCCTGAACCGATAAGAACGCCTCATTTTCCCAAGCGATAAGTACATCGCCTTGATTGTTTTCAACAAATGATGTTGTAGCACCTCTTGCTCCCGAATCAAGTACAAGCACGTTTTCGTATAACTTCTTTATAAATGCCTCAATCTGTGTTTCGTCACCGTTGTAAAGTTTATCGGCATATGCCCAAGCCGCAAGGTAATTCCATCTTGCACCGCCTGAAGTTTTCGGATTAGGTGTTATAACTCCGGCGCCGTCTTTAACAAGGTCGCCCCAATCCTTGATATTTTGCGGATTGCCTTTTCTTACAAGGAATACGATTGTTGAAGTGTAAAGGCGAACTGTCTTTGTCAAATTCATTTATCCAGCCGTCCTCTATAAGTCCTGCGTCTTGTATTGCCTTTACGTCATATTCAAGCGCAAGCGTTACAACGTCTGCCTCGTTTCCGTTTGCAACTTCAAGTTGCTTACCGCTGCCGCCGTGTGACTGTATAACTTCAACGTCCTGTCCTGTTTGCCCTTTCAATGCTCTGCGAAAAGTTTGTTGTACGCACTGTATAATTCTCTTGTAGGGTCGTATGATACGTTCGTTATCGTAACCGACTTTTCTGTACTTGTGTCTGCACTGTTTCCGCAGCCTGCAAGTACCGGTACCGCCAAAATTGATGTTAATAATATACTAAAATTTTCTTTTTCATAAATTCATTACCTCGCTATAATATAAAATTTATTTTTTATCACCTCTGAGCCATACATTCGGCAACACATCTTTCTATATACCATGCTTTTCTGTTCAAATTTTCTCTCATAATCGTTGCCTCCTTCGTTATTCATACTTTTCCTATGGGATATAGGATTTTAATGTCCTTATCTTACTCCTATATTGTCGTTTTGTCAACATTTTCATATAGTAAAAATTAAATTTTTCCTATATGTTTTATTTCCGGACGACCGATGATCGTCCGCTACGAAATACTTATAAATTAAGAAAAGCAAAATTATCCGAATATAATTAATCATACTTGCAAATAATAACACAAAACGAAAGGCGGAAATTTTTATGTTAAGAGGAAAAATAGTAGTAGTTGGTGCCGGTTTTGTGGGTTCTACGACCGCATACACAATAATGCTTGACGGTTTTCAGAGAAATTGTATTGATTGACGTAAACAAAGAGACAAAGCCGACGGTGACGCTCTTGATATGGCTCACGGCACATCTTTTCTAAAGCCTGTAAGCGTTTACAGCGGAGATTGGAAAGACTGTGCCGGCGCCGATATAGTCGTTATAACAGCAGGGGTAAACCAAAAGTCGGCGAAACACGAATTGACCTGTTAAAACGAAATACCGAAATTTTTAAAAGTATAGTTGAAAATGTTATGAAGTACGCGCCGACAGACGTAATACTTCTTACCGTCACAAACCCTGTCGATATTCTGACATACGTCACCTACAAACTTTCGGGGCTTCCTAAACAGCAAATTATCGGCTCGGGTACGGTTCTTGACACTTCAAGACTGAAATATCTTATCAGCAAACATACGGGAATTGACGCGCGTTACTGCCACATACATTATCGGTGAACACGGTGACAGTGAAGTTGCGGCATGGAGCATTACAAACATTGCCGGTATGAGTATGAAAAGTTTTTGAGCATTACGGCAAGTGTACAGATGAAGATTTACAAGCGATGTACAGCGAAGTTAAAAACTCCGCATACGAAATTATACAAAAAGGTGCAACCTACTACGCAATAGCGACAGCAGTTGCACGAATTGTCGAATGTATTTCCGGCGGTGAAAATTCTGTTCTCACCATTTCAAGCGTCTTAAACGGCGAATACGGAATTGAAGATATTTCGCTCAGCGTTCCGACACAAGTTTCGGGTTACGGTGTTGAACGCATACTTGACGTTCCTTTTAACGAAATTGAACTTCAGGGCCTTAGAAGCAGTGCCAAAACACTTAAAGACAGCCTTAAATCAATCGGTTTTAAATCATAAATAATTGCATTACAGATTGCGGCGGCCACATTTGAGCCGCCTTTTCTGCCTCTTGCGACTATATACGGCACACCCGATGTCATAATCAATTCTTTTGCCTGCACAACATTCACAAAGCCGACAGGTACACCGATTATCGCAATCGGATTAATTTGACCGTTCTTTATGAGTTTGTCAAGTTCTATAAGTGCGGTCGGTGCATTTCCACAGCAAAATCACGTCTTTTCAAGTTTTGACGCTTTTCCATACTCGCAACGGCTCTTGTAGTGCCGTTTTCCTTTACGGCTTTGCAACGTCCTCGTCGGACATAAAACAATGCACCTCTCCGCCGTATGACGCAAGACGTTTTGTTTATTCCCGAACGTGCCATTTGCGTATCGGTTACAATATCCGCACCGTTCTTTATCGCGTTCTTTATAATCTCAACCACGTTTTCCGAAAACACAAATTGTCAAGATAATCAAAATCGGCGGTTGTGTGAATAACACGTTTAACAATCGGTTTAATCTTTTTTCTATATCGTGCGGAAGTTCGCTCTCTATGATTTCAAAACTCCTCTTTTCGATTTCTGAAGGCAATACGTTTTCAAATTCCATTAATATTCTATCCCTCTCTTGCAACAATTCCCTTGTCATATGGGTGCTTTATCTTTTTAATTTCAGAAATATAGTCGGCTCTTTCACAAAACCATTCATCAGGGTTTCTGCCCGTCATAACAAGCTCGCCGCCGTAATTTTCAACAATATTTCTCACACTCGCCTTATCAACCAAATCATAATTATATGACGCAAAATTTCGTCAAGCACTATCATATCAAATTCATTCATATTATCAAGTGCATACTGTAAATTTTCGTTATGGCATTTCACGATATTTTCTTTGTCACTGTCGGACATACTTCTGAAAAAGCCGTAGTTTTGTCACAGCGCATAACCTTTATATTCTCACACTTACCCAAAACTTCAAGTTCCCCGTATACGAGCCTTTTAAGAACTGCATAAAAGCACTTTTTACCGTAACCGCCGCAACGCACCGCAAGACCGATTGAAGCGGTCGTTTTGCCTTTGCCGTCACCGCAATATATGTGTATCATTTTCTACACCTCTTTGTTAATAATTTTGTATATCAAGTCCATATCAAGACTTTCACGCACCATATCGGCAAGCCTGTCATATTCACGTTCTTTCCAGTTCCGCCATATCAATGCTCTTGATTTTTGTACTGTCTATACCCTTTTTGTCACACAAACCTTGACAATTTTATCGGCACACTTATCAAATATGCCGTGTACATAACTTCCGTAAACGTCACCTTGTGAAATTCCGTCTTGCTTGCCGTTTGACAGCTTCGTCATATAAGGGACACTAAATTCACTTTTACCCATATGAATTTCATATCCCTCAAATTCAGTGCCGTTAAGGCTTTTAGTGTCCCCGTCATATTTTCAAAACACCGTTTACTATCGTTCTTGTCTTTTCGGTTTTAAACTCCGTTTTCATCGGCAAAGTCCCATACCGCGAACACTTCCGCCGTTTTCCACGCCGTCTGTATCGGTGATTTTTTCACCAAGCATTTGATAACCGCCACATATACCGAAAATAGGGCATTTACTTTTTTAACCGCCGCCTCAATACCGTTTTCCCTCATCCACAAAGGTCGGCAACAGTATTTTTACTTCCCGGAAGTATAATCATATCGGGATTACCGATTTCACTCACATTATTAACATACCTTACCGACACACCGTCTATGCATTCAAACACGTTAAAATCGGTAAAGTTTGAAATTCGCGGAAAACGTACAACCGCAATATCAATCACATTTACAGTCTTATTTTCAAAACGTTCCGACAGGCTGTCCTCATCGTCAATCATAAAATGACCGTACGGAACAACTCCGACAACAGGTACATTCGTAAGATTTTCAATCATATCAAGTCCGGGACGCAAGATTTCCACGTCACCGCGAAATTTATTTATAATTGTCCCTTAATTCTCGACTTTTCCTCATCATCAAGCAACATAACAGTTCCGTAAAGCTGTGCAAAACACCGCCCTGTCAATGTCACCGACAAGCAGAACAGGTGCGTCAGCCATTTCGCCATGCCCATATTGACAATATCGTCCTGTTTCAAATTTATTTCCGCAGGACTTCCCGCCCCTCAATAACGATTATATCGTACATTTCCGACAGTTTGTTATACGCTTTCATAATGTCGGGTACAAGTTTCTTCTTATATTTAAAGTAGTCCACCGCATTCATATCGCCCTGAACTTCACCGTTTACAATAACTTGTGATCCTTTATCGTTGGTAGGTTTAAGTAAAATCGGGTTCATCAAAACAGACGGCTTTACGCCTGCCGCCTCTGCCTGTACGACCTGTGCACGCCCCATTTCAAGTCCCTCGTCAGTGATATACGAATTGAGCGCCATATTCTGCGACTTAAACGGTGCAGCCTTAAAGCCGTCCTGCTTAAAATTCTGCACAATGCCGCCGCAATAATGCTTTTTCCGCATTGGACATTGTTCCCTGTATCATAATCGCTTTAGCCACATATATCACCCAACTCTCTTATAAATTCCGCGTTTTCATCGTGTTTTTAACTGCAATTCTGTAAAGCCTTCGTCAAGACCGTTAAAATTTCCGCAGTTCCTTATCAGTATTTCTCGCTTTAAAAGTGACTTGTCAAGTCCGACACTGCCTTTAAATAAAATAAAATTTACGTCCGAATTAAATACTTTAAAGCCCAAATTTTAAGCTCGCCTATTAAAATTCACGTTCTTCTCTTATAATTTTTTACCTTTTTCAAGATAATCATTATCATTAATCGCCGTAATTCCGCCGATTTGTGCCGCCGCCGACACATTCCACATCGGCAGCTGTCTTTGCACGTCACATACAAAATCAGTATCGGCAATCATATAACCGAGCCTTAATCCTGCCATTGCGTAAGTTTTCGTAAAAGCCTTGATAACAGGTACTTTTTCTTTCATCGAATATCCGTCCGCCAAATCCATAAAGCACTCGTCAAACACGCACACGATTTCCCTTTCACCGCAAACCTCCGCAATATGTTGAGCCTTTTTATCTGCAATTTTTCCGACAGGATTATTCGGATTGCATATGAAAACCATATCAATATCATCAAGATAATCAATAAAATCATCTTGCAGTTCAAAATCATTTTCTTCTTTCAAATAATAATAGCAAATTGCGAACCCACGCTTTTAATGCCTCTCGTACTCTGAAAATGTAGGTGCCAACAAAAGCGATTTTTCGGCATAACCGCACGAACGACCGCAAAATCATTTCCGCCGCACCGTTTGAGCAAAACACATTATCTACGCCGACCTGCTCTTTTTCCGCAATGGCATTTCTTAAATTTATACACATTGCGTCAGGATAAATACCGAACTGTTCGATATTTTCCGCAATCGCTTTTACGTTTTCACTCATTCCGAGCGGATTGGTATTCACCGAAAAGTCAAGACGCACCTTATTTCTGTAAATGTCACCGCCATGCTCATATACCATATACAACACCTACCGCCACTTTCAATCCGACAAACAGCACCGCCGAAATTACGGACGTCATATACATAAGTTTAATCGAATCTGCAATATTATCATATTTAATCGGCTTAATGCCATCGCCTATAAACGGCTTTTTGTACAGCTTACCGAAATAGTACGCATCACCCGCAAGCTGAATTTCAAGTGCACCTGCCGACCGACTCCGTCTGAGCCGAGTTCGGACTTGCGTGATTGTGTGAATCGCGTTTAAAAATTCTGTACGCATTGCGTGAATTATAGCCCATAATTTTGATGCAAAATCATCAAATATGCCGAAATTCTTGACGGTATATAATTTGCAATATCGTCAAGCTTTGCGGCAAATCTGCCGAAATTTATGTACCTGTCGTTCTTGTAACCGACCATTGAATCCATTGTGTTAATCGCCTTGTAAATACAATAACACACCGCCGCCGATTGCCATATATATGAGCGGTGCAATAACTCCGTCAGACGTATTTTCCGCAACGGTTTCAACAGCCGCTTTCGTTATCCCAATGTCGTCAAGACTTTCCGTATCACGTCCGACAATCATAGAAACGCTTTTCGTGCGCCGTCAACGTCACCGTTTTTGAGCGGTTTATACACCTCATACCTGCTTGTTTCAATGACTTCGCCGCAAGCATAAAATAGCATATAACGCTTTCAATCGCAATACCGAAAAGTAATTTAATCTGTACGCAAAACAAAATCGCAAACGGTACACCGCCGCATATAATAAGCACGCATATCGCCATAACCGCACCGCCGAACCTTTCGTTTTCGTGAAAATTCTTCTCATAACCTTTTCAAAAACGAAATCAAATAACCTATAAGTCGAATAAAGGGTGCAGTTTAAAATCGGTCGCCGAATATTGCGTCAAGCACAAAACCTATACTAACCGCAGCCGATTGGGCTATAATCATCAACTATCTCTCCGTTTCTCATTTCAAATTCATATCCGCAGCCGTTTTTGACCTGATAATCATAAAATTACCGCCAAAAGTTTCTGCATAATCGCCATAATACTTCCGCCGTGAATTACAAACGCCGTGTCACTCCGTAAGGCTCTCAAAAGCCTTCTTTGCAGCGATTTTTAAAATCTTCGTGTGTCTCGCCGTTCGGAAACGGCAATTCACCGTTGCTGTCAAGCCACTTTTTGATAATCGGGATTATCCTTTAAATCCTCGTATGATTTATTCTCAAAATCGCCAAAATCACATTCCTTGAGGCTTATCGCAAATTTCAATATCCACATTCGGATATATATATTCCGCCGTTTGAATACACCTCTTTAACGGACTTGCGACAACCCTCTCACACTTAGGATAATCGCCTTTCAGACAGTCGGTATTTATCAAATCTTCGTCCATTGTTCCGATATATCTTCGCTTTAAATTTCCTCCGTCATACCGTGACGTATAAGTATTATCTTCATTTAATTCTGTTCCCCACTCCGCATACAACTCGCACGACTTCGTCCGCTTTTCGCGATATAACAGCACGTTCTTCCGACTGTTTCGCGCCATTCTCTGTCACCTTTCTCCATAGGAACAACGCCGTAACCGATTTCGGTTGAAATAATCGTTATATCGTGATTTTCTCCGAAATCTCGTCAACAACCGCAACAATATCCTTGCCGTCAGCCATCAATTTTTATAAAAATGAAAAATAAACTGCCTTCGCAGTAAAACACTGTCATAATCGGCAATTAAATTTCATCAATACCATAATTTTCTCTTACAAAATCACGCTTTCCGCAATCCGCGCCGCCTATAACAAAACGCATAATACACCTCCGAAAATCACGCACAAAACCTCACATATGCATACAAAATATCCTGCAATATCGCCTGTTATTCCTCCGAATTTACTGTATGCAACGTGTCTGTACCACAAAAACGAAATCACCGCCGCGCATATCGTACCAAGTCCGTACACGCCTGTAAAACAAAGCATCGCAACGCACAAAGCAATATACAAAATCATAACAGTCACAATCGTTTTTTTGCGGCACTCTTAAATGTATAAAGAAGTCCGCTGTTTTGCATTTAAAATGCCGATTGCCAATCTAAGAGAGACGCGATAAAACAAAGCCTACACTCACCGCTATAGTAGCTTTATATCCCATATCTCCGTCATAAATCCGAAAAACAACAGATAATACATTATCGCACCGATTATCGCAAATGCACCCGTATGCGGATCTTTTAAAATTTCGAGTTTTTCTCTTTGTCACCGTATGATGAAAGTGCATCAGCTGTGTCAATAAATCCGTCCGTATGTATTCCGCCAGAAACAAGCACCGGCAAAGCTGTCATCACAACCGCATAAACGCTTGTGTTAAAACCAAATCTACCGCATAGAAATCGTACAAGTAACATAAGTCCGCCGATTACTGCACCGACAAGCGGAAAAAGCACATTGCGTATTTCATATTTTTCGTTCCATTCCACTCTCGGCATAGGAATTTTGAATACATCGAAAATGCTACGCATATTGATTTAATTATGTTCATTTTACTGTCCCCTTTTAATTTCAATCGGTATTCCGTAAACGACCTCATACACTTTATCGGCACGTTTTGACAATGCACTGTTTATTCTGCCTAAAGGCTGATATACATTTTAGTGTCCCCGTCATATTCAATGCCGTCCGAAGATATTTCATTTGTAACAATAACAATATTTTCACTCTTTAAATTCAAAATTCCGCCGATAATTTTTCAAAAGCATTTTCATTATTATCCGAAAACATCACGTTTGCGGTCAAATTCGACATACATTCCAAAAGAATTGTATCGGCACTTTCCGTTATTTCGGATAAATCAGTATAACATTCAACCGTTCTAAAGCCTTTGCCGTCACGCATTTTCCTGTGACGTTCGATATGTTTTAAACATTCGTCATCATATGGTTTCATCGTTGCAACGTACGGCATTTTACCGCCCAATTTCATTGCAATATTTTCGGCAAATTCAGACTTTCCGCTTCCGCTTCCGCCTGTTACAAGTATAAACATTATTTAAGCTCCTTATAGCTTTCAACGTTAATATCGTCAAAAGTAGACATTTCGTTATATACGCAAAGTGCGGTATCAAGTGCGGCAAGCATAACCATTCCGCCTGTCCCTCGCCCAAGCACATATCCGCATTTATCGGTGCTTTCTTGCCGAGTAATTCCAAAATATCGTACAGCTTTCGCTTTGGCGGTGACGCAATCATAAAATCACTGCATTTCGGGCATAACTTTTCCGCACAAGTGCCGCCACCGACGAAATAAATCCGTCAATAACCATTGCAACGCCGTACATAGCACCGCCGATAAACGCCCCGTCAAAGCGGCAATGTCATAACCGCCGACCTTTGAAGTACGTCAAAAATATCGTTTTATCAGGTTTGTGAAGCTCAATCGACTTTTTATAACCTCAATTTTTCTCTCAATGCACCGCTTGTCAGCCCTGCACCTCTGCCGGTTACGTCCTCTGCTTTCCTGTCAAACAAAACACGCTTGCAACCGCCGAGCTTGTAGTCGTGTTTCGATTCCCATTTCACCGGTCACAATGATTTTATAGCCTTTTTCGGCTCTTTGCAGTCAATTCCCACTTGCACCGCCTCTTTGGCTTGCTCATACGTCATTGCTTTTTCGTGTAACATATTTTGTGCCGTACGATATTTTTTGTTTACCACGCCGTCAACGTCACGCGCCACTCCCACGTCAATCGGTACAACGTCCGCACCGATATTTTTGCCATAGCACGCTTGTTGCACCCTTTGCGAAGTTCTCCGTCACAACCGCCGTAACTTCCTGCCCCGTCTGAGTTACTCTCGCACACAACGCCGTTATCGGCACACATGACAAGTACACATCTCTTTTTATGTTTTGTGTTCCTTGAATACCCGCAATATTTTTAATATCCTCAAATACACCAAGACTGTGCAACGGTTTTGCTATTGAGTTCCATTTCTTTCCGCATTTTCTATTGCTTGTTCATCTAATTTTCTGATTTTGTACATTTGTATTCCTCACAGCTTTTCATAAAGTTTTCGGCAAAATTATATTTGCAAAAGTGCAAGTGTGGAAAAACCTGCAAATAAAGTTTTATCAACATTCACACATTCCCACTGTCTGTCATTTTTCACAGCCGTAAAACCGTTTCCGTTACAGTCACTGTCAAAATAATGAAACTCCCGCGCACGGATTTTGTCGCCTTTTTGCATAAAATATTATCTCTGTTTGCCGTCATTTCCATATATCCGAAGCGTTGCAAACGGTCTGTTTTTCTGCACTTCCCTTTGATTATGCCGACCATACTGTGTTCGTTTTATCGCTATCCTCCATAATCTCGTGAGATACATAAACCCTCCGCATTCCGCAATACACGGTACACCGCTTTCAACACACTCTTCAACCGAATTCAGTGTCCCCGTATTTTCCTCAAGAATATCCGCATACAGTTCGGGATAACCGCCTCCCAAAATCAATCCGTCACACTGCGGTACGCTCTCATTTTCAAGCGGACTGAACTTAACAATCTCCGCACCCATTTCACTGAGTAAATTAAGATTATCCTCATAATAAAAACAAAACGCTCTGTCATACGCAACCGCAATTTTACGTTATATTTTTGTAATTTCAAGTGATGTAAATTTAGTGTCCCTATCGTTTTCGGATATTTCTAAATCTTGTCTATATAGCGTATTTTTCGGCATAGTCGGCAAGTAAATTCATCTTGTCCTTTATATCATCAATTTCCTGCGGTGACCAGTCCCAGATGCCTGCTTTATCTGCATCTTTGATGTTCGGCAAAACCTAAAGGAACTAAGCCGATTTTTCGACATTCTTCCGACAAAATTACCGTACCAGTTTTTCGGACAGATTATTAAAATAACGCCCTTAATATTATTTTTCTAAACTCCTTAAACCTTTTCACCAAAGCCATTGCGGACGGCTCATACCACGGCAGTTTACAACAGAATAACATCCGTATCGGTAATCTCCGAGCTCGTGCGTACTTCCTTTTCCGTAAAGAAAAACCGTCATAAAAGCCCATAACACCCTCAATAACCGCAATATCACCGCTATTTTATTCAGCAAATAATTCACAGCATCATTGCTCATAGGTATGTGTCAGGTTGTACGCTGCTGTTCCGATAACCGTTTTGTGAAACATCGGATCAATGTAATCCGGTCCGCATTTAAAAGACGAAACATTAATTTTTCTGTTTACAAGTGCTTGAAGCACCGCACAAGTCACAGTTGTTTTCCGCAGCCGCTGTTTGTGCCGGCAATCATAATTCTCCTCATAATTTTTCACCACAGATTATGAAAACGGGATTTTGTGCCGTCATCATATTGTATCCGCCGACCTTTCTTCCTCTTGACGCACAGATTTGCGTCACTTCATATCCATGCCAGGTTTTCAAACTTTCTTTGCAAGCGATAAGTTTCAAAGCGTTATCGCGTTCACGACCACTTTTGCAATCGCACTTTTCTATTATTTCATACAAATTCCCCGATGAACCGCCTATAAAACCTTGTCCGCTTTCAGTAATCCGACCATACCGTTCGGTGCGTCCGCACAAATTATTTCAATATTATCGGCATGAAATTTGAGTGCATTTTGTTTTATCAATTCAGCCGCCCTCCGCTTTTTTCAATCGCATATACCTTGCCTTTTCCGCATAGCAGAGCCATTTCAATGCTTACCGA
>SCPP01000308.1_pt1 | contig 17747 bp, 29 predicted proteins | sample 6106811 | NCBI WGS metagenome assembly SCPP01 (sample SAMN10720449, study PRJNA508395) | human gut metagenome | isolation source: Participant 2 stool, 15 month | host: Homo sapiens | collected 2018
GGCGTCTGTCAGTTCCAGTACCTCCATCTCCATCACAATATCCTCTCGGACGGTGAATTTGCAGGCATTGTCCAGGATCACAGGGGCTGCTCCAGAAGCCACTCTTATACTTCTGCTGCTCGGCTGCCATCCGTTCCATAAAGTTGGCGCATCATTTCTTTGTTGGTCATGCTGTATCACTCCTTATAAAATAGTGATAGCCAGGAATCTCAGATGAAAACCTCCGGCTATGTAAAGCAACAAGGCCGCAGACACGGCCTTGCCAAAAGTATGTGATTGCTTTATCGGGCATCCCGGTCTTTCCGACTTTGTGTTTCACTGGCAGAGGCCCATCTTTCGCCTGCTCTAATTTTTCCAGAGCGAAATCCAGTATCTTCGCCTTCCGCTCGCCAGCATGGTCAGATAAAATTGCCGCTGCAAATCACTGAGGAATGGGGTGTCATAAATCAACTTCGATTTTATCCATGTCGATCCGGGGACGATTCGCCGCAAAGCGCGGTTGCACCCTTCATCCGCAGCGAGGAAATAAAATCGAAATACCGGATTTTCTTTCCTTCCAGCGTAATCGCGGAGGTCGGTATCTCATAAATTCGATGGTCGCGGTCACCCTTATTGGTGAGGACAGACCGCATGATCTCGTCATCCGCCTGGGGATAGAGGCAACTCCCGCAATCGTAGACCGGGGCCAGTTCTACGGCGTCGCTGGCGGCATCATAGAGGAAGCCCCAGTTCCCGTTGTTGCCGGTCCCAGTTCCCAATCAGGGCGTCTACGATGAACATATCCCAAAAGCGGTCCAGCAGTTGAGCGGCGTCTATGGCCGTCTGTGCCGTAATCGTATGGAGGATGTCGGACAGTTCGGTGCCATACCGTTGCGCTCCGAGTCGATGATCTGGTTTTCAGGGAGGCAAAGTCCTGAAGCACGAGCCCAGGCCGGGTAAAGTCACCGCAGGCAACAACGATCTTCTCTGTGCCATTCACCGTGAATGTGCCCAGCAGGGTCTTTGTTGCGGGGATGGGCGATCTCGAATATCTGGCAGCCGAGGTATTCAGAAAAACAACTGTTGCTGTAACTCATGTCCGGGTTTTCTTCGCCATAGAGGAAATTTCAGCATATATTGCTCTCCGTCATAGAGGACGGAGATCTTCTTACCGTTTGCGCCGGCGTATGCCTTATTCCGTTTTGCATATCTGTAAAGTCAATGACGCCCATGCGGTCACTCCTTTCCATTCGCAGATACTTCTCCCGGAGATACCACGCCTGTTCTGAACTGATGACTTGGTTGACCTCCGCGTTGTTGATGTCCGTCTGCAAGTTGCAGTAGTCACAGTCCCAGCACAGGTCCTTCTCACCGGTCCAGCCGGTCCCAGGCTGCATCTGGGCTATGGATTCCAGCAAAATCAGGCAGGCCGCACTCCAGATAACTCTTATCTGTTGGCAGTCCGGTATCGCTCTCATAGGCCGGGGACAGTTCCATGATGTCCTCCATGGTGCAGTCCAGCGCCTTGGCAAGGCTGCTGGACAGTCTTGGCGGCACCGTCCGATCTCGCTCCTTCCGGCGCAGATGTCAACGATGGTAGTATTGGGGACGCCGCTGATTTGCGCCAGACGGTATTTACTTATGCCCCGCTGATCCAGATACCCTTGCAGGTCCATACCCTGTGCCTTCCTTTCAATATTTGCCTCCATTATATCGGCATACCGATTGTTTGTCAATCGCTTATGCTCCTATGCCCAGGAAATAGAATAACGATGCTTATAAACGAATAAACATCGTGTCAAAGTCCTCGAACATGAATTGTATTTTGTCGATCTGTTTCCGGGTATGGTAGTGGCCGCAGTACCATTTTTGTAGTTCAGCTGGTCCTCTATGCTGTCCAACCAGTCCTCGGTACTCTTTTGTCTACGGAACTTTGGTCAAGGCCGGAGAAATACTTCGGTCGGCTCATATTTGCGGGGCAGGTGTGGCTCAAAACAATGTCGATGTTCCAGTGTAAGGCGGCAAGCCGCGCTTCAACCGTGGCTTTGATCTCCTCGTCCGGCTGCTCATCCGGCCACCAATGCCACCCGTGTGCCAGCCGGTAGTGCTTATCCACACTGTACGCGCCCCCGATCACGATGCACTTGTATCCATCGAAATTGTAAACCTCGCCGTCAACAGCAAAGAGGATATTCGGAAATGCTTCCTCATAGAAATTTTTCCGCCGCAGTATTCTCCTTCAATATAGGATGGGATGCGCTGGGGCCTGGCCTCATGATTGCCGTGGATACAGAAGAATTTGACCGGAATGGCGCTGGCATATTCTTTTGCACGGGTGTCGCGGTCATTCAGGGAATAATTGAAACCTGCGTCACCGAGGATGACCATAGTATCGGATTTGGCTGTTTCCATTATTGCGGCAAAAGGCGTCCACGCGGAAAATTCCCATGCGTGTCGCCTGTGAGATAGGTCGCCATAGTGTTCCACTCCATTCTATCATGAATTGTGATACTGTATGCAGATAGGCGTGGGACGCCCATCCGCAGAAATGATACAACAAACTATGTACGGGGCAAGTCTGCGGCTTGCTCCCGTATCATGTTTTGAGGGTCAGATATTTCTCACCCTTTCAGCGCGTTCCCGGTCGGGTTGCCGCGGGCGGGGACTGTGACTTCATCCCCATCTCCATCCACGATCTCGCTCTCCGCGCTTGTCCATGTTCAGCAGGATGTTCAATTCATCCAGACGGGCGGACTTTCTTTTCAGCTCGTCCTCCTGGAAGGGCTTTCCACCTCCAGTTTGGCGTTTTCGAGCTGTACTTTGGTGTTTTCCAACTGTTCCCGGCAGGTGCTTATCCGCTCCTCCATGCTCCCCAGCAGATTGTCCAGGCGGAGGATGTTGCCGAAAATATCGGTGCCGAGGGGCGTGGGGTAGTAAAGCGCCCTTTCAGCGTGACCTTGAACTCCAGGAACAGGCTCTCAAAGGACAGGTCCATAGCAGAGCCCCGTACTGGCCCAGGGGACAGGTTCGGGGCTGGTCATAGCTTTGCAGGCGGCGAGGATGGCTGCCCGCGGCCTTTTGTCGGTATAGACGGTCCCTTCCACCTCCATGGAGAAGCCGTCCTCATTGGGGTGTGTGTTCTCTTTCAGCCGGTCCATATCGGAGGTGTAGCCCTCAATATACTGCTCATACTTGGCGATCTCCTGGGGCAGCTCCTTGATGATCTGGTCCTCCAGGGCGTACCGCTGGCTGAGGTGGTTGGCTTTCAGGAGCCGGGCCGCTGCACATCAATGTGGTCCATCTTCTCCTTGATGTGGGGATTGCCGGTACAGAGGGCCTTGATCTCCGCATAGGACAGGGCGGTTTCGTCTATATCCTCGCAGGAACGGACTGGGGATTTGCTGGTCATGATCTGCCCGATGAACTTCTGCTTGCCCTCCACCAGCTGATAGAGGTAGCTGTCAAAAGTATTCTCGGTGACATAGGTGTAGATGTCCACCTCGTCATTCTCATTGCCCTGCCGGATGATCCGGCCCTCCCGCTGCTGAAGGTCGGAGGGCCGCCAGGGACAGTCCAGTGGTGCAGCGCCGCGAGCTTCTTCTGGACATTGGTGCCCGCGCCCATCTTCTGGGTAGAGCCGATCAGCACCCGGACCTGCCCGGAGCGTACCTTGCCGAACAGCTCCTTTTTCTGCGCCTCCGTTTTGGCGCTGTGGATATAGGCGATTTCTTCGGCTGGTATCCCTTTGGCGATCAGCTTATTTCGCAGGTCATCGTAGACATTCTGAAATTCCGCCATTTCATAACCGCCCTGCTCGTTTGGGACCATTTCAATGGGCCGGCTCTTGCCGGGGGTGGAGAGGTCACAGAACACCATCTGCGCGGAACGCTGGTCCGCTGTGTGCTGCCAGATCTCAAATACATTATCCGCACAGGCGTTGATCTTGCTGGTGTCGCTGTCCGGGAGCAGAGGGTTGAGGAGCCGCTGGTCCAGGGCCAGCTTGCGCCCATCGTTGGTAATGAGCAGCATATTGTCCTCGGTGCTGTCTACCTTCCCGTTGCGGACTTTCTCCGCCCGCTCTCCCAGCGCCGCCACCATCTCCTTCTGCTGTTCTGAGGGTTTCAGGACGATATTGTGGCTGTTGGCTTTGGGGACGGGGAGTTTGAGCATATCCGCCGTCTGGATGTCCGCCACTTCCTTGAACATGGACATGAGTTCCGGGAGGTTATAGAACCGGGAGAACCGGGTCTTGGCCCGGTAGCCGGTGCCCTCCGGGGCCAGTTCAATGGCGGTGACAGTCTCGCCAAAGGTGGATGCCCAGGCGTCAAAGTTGAGCAGGCCGTGTTCTTCCAGGGCGTGGTACTGCAAATACTTCTGCATGGTATACATCTCCACCATGGTGTTGGAGATGGGGTGCCTGTGGCGAACACCACGCCCCGGCCCCGGTCAGTTCGTCCAGATACCGGCACTTCATATAGAGGTCGCTGGACTTCTGGGCCTCCGTCTGGCTGATGCCGCCCACATTCCGCATTTTGGAAAAGGCGGCGAGGTTTTGTAGTAGTGGGCTTCATCGACAAAGAGGCGGTCAATGCCCAGCTCCTCAAAGGTCACCATATCATCCTTACGGCTCTGGTCGTTCAGCTTCGCCAGCTTGGCGTCAATGGACTTTTCATGCGTTCCATCTGCTTGATGGAGAAGCGTTCCCCGTGGTTGGCTTTCAGTTCCGCGAGGCCGTTCAGGACCTCATTTCGCTGTTGCTCCAGAAGATACCGCTGGCGCTCCACACTCACCGGGATCTTCTCAAACTGGCTGTGGCCGATGATGATGGCGTCATAGTCGCCGGTGGCGATCCTGCCGCAGAACCGCTTTCGGTTCTTGGTTTCAAAATCTTTCCTGGTCGCCACCAGAATATTGGCGGAGGATAGAGCTGCAAATACTCCGACGCCCACTGTTCTGTCAGGTGGTTGGGCACCACAAACAAGCTCTTTTGGCACAGCCCCAGCCGCTTACTCTCTTGGGCGGCAGCTACCATTTCAAATGTTTTCCCTGCCCCACCACATGAGCCAGCAGGGTGTTCCCTCCATAGAGTATATGGGCGATGGCGTTCACCTGATGGGGTCGCAGGGTGATCTCCGGGTTGATGCCCACAAAGTTCAGGTGGCTCCCATCGTACTCGCGGGGGCGGATGGAATTGAATTTCTCATTATAGAGTTTGCACAGCCGTTCCCGGCGCTGGGGTCCTTCCAAATCCAGTCCTGGAACGCCTGCTTGATAAGTTCCTGTTTGCCCTGGGCGATAGCCGTTTCCTTCTTGTTCAGGATGGGAATACGGTTGCCATAATGGTCTGTCTCATAATCATAAATGCGTACATCCCGCAGGTTCAGTATTTCCTCTATGATCTTATAGCCGTTGATGCGTTTGGTGCCGTAGGTGTTTTGGGCCTTGATGTTGCCCTTATCGTAGGATTTGCCCTCAATGTTCCATTCGCCGGTGTACTTGGAATAATGGACATGGATATTCCACCGGCTGCGGTTGGAGGTACTGAACAGTTCAAACATGAACTGTTCCACGATTTTGGGCGGAAGCCAGGTAGCCCCAGCCGCACAGCGATCTCACTGGCGGTCAGGTCCACCGGCTGCACCCGTTCCAATGCCTGCACATTTGCGGTATAGTCCTCCGGTACTGTTCGGCGCTCCGCTTTGCCCATTCCAGCTTCTCCCGTACATTGCCGGAGAGGTATTCATCGGCGGTGAGGTATTTTTCTTCGGAGCCGCCGCCATACCCGTGCATGGGGTTCAGGAAGATCACGCCGGTCAGGTCGGCGTAGACCTCCTGCTCGGTCTTGCCGGTCAGCTCCATCATATAGTCCATGTCCACCTTTGCCTTTTCAGCCAGTGACACGGCCAGGGCCTCGGACGCGATATCTACATGGGTGATCGTGACCCTCTGCTTGATGGTGCGCTTGATAAACATATCCGCCTTGCGGACAAAGTTGCGCTCATCGTCCAGCACCTCCAGGAGGTCAGGAGGAAGTAGGCGCTGTCCATGCTGAACGCGGAGCTGTTGGCGCGGAGTTGATCCGCCCGTACTTGTCCACAAAGGCGTCGTAAAGAGCGTTCAACTTCCGCTGCTGGGCCTGAATGTCTTGGTCGGGCCAGTCCTCGGTCTGGTACTCAATGAGCGTCCGCACACAGTCCCGGATGCCGATCAGCCCCTTGATGCGGTTGGCCGCTGTTACGGACACCTCTACCGGGTTCATGCGGCTGTTTTCCCGGTAGTACACCTTGCCGTCCACGATGGTATAGCTGAAATTCCGTACCTCCGGGTCCGCGGGGATGGACTTGTCCTCGCCCTCGATTTCCGGGTCATCCATGACATACTCGGTGATGGAGCCTTGGATATTCTGAATGGCGGCGGCAAGTTGTTCTCCCAGGTCCCGCCCTTCCATGGGCAGGCAGGCGGTTTCCGGCCCATAGGGGCCGCTGATCTCCACATTTCGCCCATGACCATCTCCGGGTGGTCAATAAAATACTGGTTCATTTTCAGCCCGTTGGCATCGGTGTTCAGGTGTACCCAATCCGGTTCCTCGCTGGAGAGGGCGTCCCGCTTCTGCAAAAAGAGGATGTCGCTGGTCACATCCGTGCCCGCAGCGTCCTTGAAGGTGTTGTTGGGCAGACGGATGGCCCCAGCAGGTCGGCGCGCTGGGCAAGGTACTTCCGCACGGTGGGGTGTCCTTATCCATCGTGCCTTTGCTGGTAACAAAGGCGATGACGCCGCCCGGCCTGACCTTATCCAGTGTCCGGCAAAGTAGTCGTGAATGAGGAAATTATATCGGTCATACCGCTTGTCGATCACCTTGAAGGAGCCGAAGGGCACATTCCCGATAGCGGCGTCAAAAAAGCTGTCCGGGAGGTCTGTTTTCAAACCCCTGGACAGCGATAGACGATTGTTGATAAAGCTGCTGGGCGATGCGGCCTGAGATGCCGTCCAACTCCACGCCGTAGATTTTGGAGTCCGCCAGAGCCCCGGGCGCATACCAATAAAGTTGCCGATGCCGCAGGACGGCTCCAACAGGTTTCCGGTCTGGAAGCCCATGTTCGTGAGGGCCTGATAGATAGATCGGATGACCACGGGCGGAGTATAGAAGGCCGTCAGGGTGGACTCCTGGCCGCGGCATATTCCTCCTCGGTCAACAGGGCTTTCAGCTCGGCGTACTTGCTGTGGCGCTCGTCAAAGCAGTCGGCCAAACCGCCCCAGCCCACATACTGCGCCAACACCTCCTGTTCCTCTGGGGTGGCAAGCCGGTCCTCGGCCTCCAGCCTTTTCAGCAGGCGGATGGCCCGGACATTGTTGTTGAACCGCTCTCCTGGCGTCCCCGTGCCGATGGCGTCATCGGTGATGTGGTACTCATGCCGGTCTGCATTAGGGACTTCAGGATGGAGGACAAAGGGGACACCCTGGCCCTGCGCTGGGGCTGGGGCGGGGCCAGTGGCGGCTCCTTACCGCCCTGGTCGTGCCATCCGCTGAACTTTCCGCGCCCTTTTCCGGTCCCGCTGTCTTTTCAGCCGGTCCCATCAGACGCCGAATGGCGGAAATATGCTCCACGCGCTCTATGGGGAAGCCCGCAGCCTTCAAAGGTGAGGTCCCGCAGGCCCGGCCATCCTCGTCGATCTTTTCTACAAGAAACCGCCTGCCCTCCAGCGTCACCTCTTTGCCGATCAGGTCACGGTCCGCAGTAGCCGTTTCCGTATCCTCCCGCGGGGCGGAGGTTGTTCCTCTTTGCGGCGGAGGTTCCGGTGTGGGAAGTCCCCGATCACGCGGAGCCACTTCTTCTCCAGCAGGTCGTAGACAGCCGCACCCTCGTAGGCAAAGCCGTCCGGTTCCATCGTGCCTTCCAGATAGCCCTGTGCCACCTGTTCCGCTTCCTCCGGCGTCGCGTACTCCAGTTTCGTCCATGCCATTTTCCAGGTGGTGATAGACCACCACCTGATACCGGCGCTCCGCTTTGTCCCGGTCTGCCGGGGCATGGGTGGGCGGCTTCTCCCGTACTTGACCTTTTGGGCCAGAGGGCGGTCTGCGTAAAGCCGTTTCTCCGCCTCCTCCAGTGTGGAAAAGCTCCCGGTCGTGGGCGTCACCCTACCGGAAATGAAGCCGTACTGATTGCAGAAGGTCCCGTTCGGTTCCTGAAAGATCACAAGATGCTCGTCGCCGGACCAATATTCCGCAGCCTGCCGGTATGCGAGGTCCTGGGCGGCGATAGGGTCTTTTGCCTGGGGACGATGGGTATAAAGTGCTGCTTCGGCCTGCTCAAAGGTATCAAAGCCGCCCGCCGTCGCGTACACCGTGTTATCCTGATCGTCATAGCAGTATTGGACATAATACTGGCCGTTGGGGTACTGCCGGATCAGGATGGTTTCGCCCTCCCATAATACCGTGCGAGGGTTTTCAACTGGTTCAACTGGCGGGCGTATTCCTCCGCCTGCCACCGGCTGGTAAATTCTCACTGACGCCCTCATCATCCCACATAGATACGGTCGTTCTCGTCACCCCCACGCCATAGGCTATCTGGGAGCCGCGATCCAGTTCCACAGCGTAGAAACGGACATCCGGTTCCGCGCCGGTCTGCTCCGCCTGACGGGGCGCTGTGTCCGCAGGGTGTTCCTGTCCCTGGCACTGTTTGTTATACTCCTCCTCCGCAAAGGCCACCATCTCGTCAAAATCCAGGTTGGCGAGAAATTCATTCAGGTCACGGAAGCGGCGCATTGATGGCCGTTGCCTCCGCACCGTCCACCAGATAGACAGGCGGAAGGATACCAGGTCGGCGCTGATCTCCACGGTATGGGCGCTGTCGCTGTGGAGCTGAACGCCAGGGGCATGGGAGAGGTCGGAGAAGTCGGCCTCCTGCTCAAAGACTTCCATGCAGTAAGCGTTAATGAGCCATTTTGCCCGCTCCAACTGCGCCTGCGCCATGTCAATGACCTCAAAGCCCTGGGGCGGCGGGTCCAGTTCCGAGAGGAAGTCCTGGGGAATGGTCTGACCCTGGCCGTCCCGGTAGAGGACGATCCGCATGGGCGCGCCGGCATGGTTTCTTCCTTGATTGCCGCCACAAATTCCTCCGCGCCGGTGTACTCCACGCTTTCGCCCACGCTGCCATTCGTGCCCAGGAAGTCGATCCGGCCCACGGGCAGCGGGGCGTCCAGCGGTTCCCCGGCATCCGGTTCTTCGGCGTCAGCCACGGGTGCCGCGTCCTCCGCCACCTGAAGCAGATTGTCGTTCAGCGGGTTCTCCGCCAGCAGGCGGTCAAATTCCTCACGGGGCAGTTCCTTATTGAAAATAGGAAAGGTCGGGTCATAGAGCCGGACGGTCTGCTCGTCATAGGCCAGCAGTTCATACTCCTGCGCCCCCAGGTACACCGTGTCGCCCAGAGTAAGGCGGTATTCCTTTTTCGGCGGGTTCAACTCGTCATAGCTGGGTTCCAGCGGTGCGGCAAGGGGCCATTCAGCTCGGCCAGCACAGCCTCGCACCGATCCGCCAGCTGCGGAGCATCCTCCATGATGGTCCGCAGGGCGTCCCGCATCATGGGGAGTATGAAGTCGCCCTCTCCGGTGCGGGCATACATTTCTTGTTACCGTTCAGAAATGCGGTGGCGCAGGACACCAGATACCAGCGGTCCGGGGTTTTGTCCGCAATTTTGCTCTCCGAAACAAACGCCTTATAATCACAGACAATGCCATAAAAATCATCGTGGATTTTGCTGCGGGCTTCCTGCTCTGCCACCTGCTCCTGGTAAGAGGCATACTGCTCCCGTTCCGCCCGGTTTAGATAGCGCCCAGCGGCGATCAGTTCCCCGATACGCTTCCACCTTGGCCCAGGAAAGAAGGACCTCCACCCAGTCAGGCTCACCGTGCGTACCGCGCCAGAGTTTGATTCCTTTCCCATCATAATCCACAAAAGCCGCTGCCGGGAATGGCGTCGGAATGTCCGCCAACGCCATACGCACTTCGCAGAAATTTAATATTTTCCTGCTTGCCTTCATTCTTTGAAACTGTTCAAAATACGGAGTTTGCGCCGAGATACGCTGCTTCCTCCGCATAGAACATAGTCAATGGCCGCCTGGGGCAGCGTGAATACGGGCTTCTTCTCCGTTTCGGCCTTTTCAATAAGGAAATCTGCTCCGCTTCGCTGGGCAGGGCCGTTCCTCCGGGTCGAGCCACTGGTCCAGCAGGATCATCCCGTAGATGGTGTCGGCAACAGAGGGCCAGCGCAGGAAGTCCTCTTTCTCGCGGGAGAGATACGCCCGCGCCAGAGGTCCCGCACATCGTCCCATGCCCGATACCCGGCCCGCTGGCCATTGCTCAAAATTTTCTCCACATAGGTGTTGTCGAAGAAGCCCTTAATCACCGCGCTCTTTTCTGCCCTCATGGGCTTCAAAGAACGCGGCGATCTCGGTCCTATGGTCTTTAGGGCGTCGCTGACGCGGAGCAATTCCGTTTTCTCGCTGTCCTCGTAATAGTAGGGGATGTCCGTGCGGGCATTAAAATCATGGTGGCTGTTTTGAAGTCCGGTAGCACCGGATGTCCGTCAACAGGGGCCTGCGGAAGTTCTTCCCCGGCGATCAGCGGGCCGCTTATGTGTCCGCGTAGACCAGCTCTGTCAGCGCCACTTCCTCCGCCGCTGCCCGGATGTTGTTCATCAGGCCCACCCACTTCATCTGATCGCTGGCCTTCAGCTCCTCCGTCACGCTCCTGCTCCCGCGCCATCCGCGCCGTCAGCTGCTCCACCATCTCCGTGGCCTGCCGGTCGATCTTCTCCAGATGGGCGTTCAGCCTGCCGCTGAGGAGCATCCCCGTAGTAGGCGTTCCTGTGGTTCTGAAGGTAGCTGCGCCGCAGCATCCCATATTTTCCTACCTTCGGGGCCTCCGGCGCTTCCAGGTTGGGCAGGCGGTAGTCGCCCTCCGTCCGGTATGTCAGTTCCATGTTTAACGCTCCTTTCCTGTTTTGTCCTGCCATCATGATACTGCCTGTCAGAATTTCCATCAAATGTGCGATTTTCCCTTTGTTCCGCCCGGTACAGACTCAAGACCGTGCTGGCGATCTCCCGCAGGGCATTTCCGCAATATCGCTCACCGCGCCGCCCAGGATGGACAGGGTTTCCGGGTGTCAAAGTCATAGACATGGGCGAAATCCTCGCCGCTGAAATAGTCCATGGGATCGATGCCGCACCGGGTCAGCATGATAAAGGCCACGCTGCTCTCCACCAAGCCCTTAAACCATGTTTCGGTACTGAGATCGTCCAGATCTTCCAGCAGGCTGCCCGCCTTGACGCCCCGCAGTTCCGTGTAGTAGTCGCCAAGGTTGTCCTCCACAATGACCTTCGCCGTTTCCAACAGACAGGCGGCGAGGCCGGAGCGGTCCGGGAACTCGCCATAGCTGTTCTCCAGCGCCTCGATCACCGTGTCCTCATACTGCGGCTCCATCTTCCAGATGGGGATGGTGCGCCCCAGGCGGCTGTTGGTATCGGACATATCAAAGACATACCGCAGTTTATAGCCCCGGTCCGTGTCCACCAGCAGGGCGATCCCCTGGTGCCCCGGTTGACATAGCGGCCATGCTTATTCCAGAAGTCGATCTGGGCGCAGGCGGTGGCATCCGGCTTCTGCGCGTAGATCAAAAGCTGGTCACGAAAATTGTACTTGAAGTTGTGGGCGGCGGTGGTCAGGAACGCCATATAGTTCTCGCTGCTGGCGGAAATTTCGCGGGTCTTTTGCGCCGCAAGCTCTATAATGGAATCCAGTTTTTCGCCACACTCTATCCCTCCGTTTCCTCATAAGATTGCAGCAGGCCCTTTGCTGCCGCGGCGATTTTAGAGATGCGCCCGGTGAGCTGGGTGACGGTGGCCTTGACCTCTGATCGTCGCGCCGCGTAGAAGTAGCCTGCATCGGCGCTGCAATGGGTGGCCGTCACAGCGCAGGCGGTTGACCGCCCGCCGCAGTTCCGTCCCGCCGACATGAAACGCGGCCTCCAGCTCCTTGCTGGAAGCTGCGTTCTCCTGTCCCTTGTGGTATTTCTTCAGGTACGCGCACAGGGCCTCATCAATGGATACGTCCTTCATCGGGCCTCGCCTCTGTCCTGGCGGCGGGACTGGATGGGCCGGCCACGCTTATTGTATCGGCTCGGGTCGGCGGCAGAGGATGTCCAGCCCTGTGGCCCCCAACATCGCCGCTGCCTGCGCCCGGGTCACGCCCATATTGCCGTTGAGGACATCCGCCGTCTGCTGGGGCGTTTTCCCTTTGAAATGGGCCAGGAGACACCTGATACCCCGGCTTGTACCGCTCTATGGCGATCAGCTCGCCGGATGATGGCAAAATGGCAAAGCACTTCTCCGGCAGGGGTGGTGTCAGTGGCAGAACGGTGTTGTGGCAGCGTTCCATCTGCTCGGCAAACTGGCAGATGTGAAACAGGCTGTCCCAGCCGTTGCCTACCTCCACATGGCAGTCATCAATATAGCGGCAGGTCCGGTCGATGGGCGCACAGCCCTCCCGAGAATACGGATTTGCCCGCCGTCCGGGATGCGGAACAGCTCCTTGTAGTGCGGGTCGATGAACCGGATGCCCTTTTCAGCCTGTTCCATGTGCCGGTCCAGCCAGTCGCGGCGGTAGCAGTAGAGAAACAGATTTTCCTCCCCTTTGTAGGTGCAGCCGGATCAGATAGGCATACTGTGCTGTGTCCGCCCGGAAGCCGAACGCAAAGCCGCTATCGTAGCCGCTCTCTGGTGTCCCCGGCAGAAATCCCGCATGGCGTCACAGCTTTTCAGAAACCCGCCGTACTGCTCGTCCCCACCAGGGCCCAGGACCTCCTCAAACTCCTGCTGAAAGTCCTCGGTGTCCAGCTTTTCCCGGTGGCTGGTCCACTTGGAAAGAAGCCCTTGCCATCCTCACCCATATCCGCTCGAAGGTGCCCGATACTCCCAGTCTGGCCCTCAATCTGTGTGCTTTGTCTGGCAATATAAAGCCGCTCCGCTGGAGTAGCGGCGCGAAAAGTTAATTCCATACGATCTCGCTCCTTGTCAACAAGAAGGCGGCCATCAGCTTCTCACTGATAGCCGCCTTTTCTCTATACGATATTGATAGACCTTCTACCGGGCGTCGCCCCGGTCATGGCGCTTGGGCTTGATGGGCTGGCCCTGCTCGTCATAGTTTTCGGGTCGGCGGCTGCCACCTCCCAGCCGAACAGGGAGCCGGCCAGCATCGCCGCCGTCTGCGCTTTGGTCACGCCGCCGCGCTCGTTACACTCATCTACAATGGTCAGGGCCTCCGCCCGGTCGTGTCCATACTGATCTGTGCGGTAATAGCCGCTCTCGCCCTTTTGACAATAATGATCTCATCACTGCTGGGCAGTACGGCGTACTTGTCCGGCAGGGTGGAACGCATGGGGATCACCCTGCCGCCTGTCTGCTCCAGCCGCTCCGCAAACTCCCGGATAGGATAGACGGTGCTGCCCCACTCGTGGGACAGTTCCATGTGGCCGGCGTCGATATAGCGGGCGGTGCGGTCACGGGTGCCTCCTCCGCCTGTGATGATGCGGATCTGCTCGCCATCCGACACCCTGAATTTCTTTGCCGTCCGTGGTGACAAAGCGGATGCCTTTTCGGCTTCCTTCATGTGCCGCTCCAGCAGGTCCCGGCGGTAAGCGTAGATATATGCGTTATCCAGCAGCTCGGATGGCGTACAACGGAGTAGATAAGCATGGTAGCCGGCATCAACGCGGAACAGATATTCGGGGCTTTGCATGATGCGGCTTTCCTGGTTGTTCAGGCAGTAAGCAATCATCGCGGGGATATTCTTCAGCACAGGGCCATATCGCTGGTCTGATCGGAGCATTTCAATCATGGCATCGAGTTCCACCGAGAACTCCGGTGTTTTCCATGCGGGGTCCCAAATGTCCCAATGGCTGTAAAACGCCGTGCCGCTATCGTCAATTCAGCAACTAAGATGCCCGGACTTCCGCACCGCTCCATGATCGGAATACACTGCCGCTTGGCGTATAGTCGTTCCGTGGGTGTCGCAGGCCGCAAAGTCAGCTCCACTATCGCTCACGCTCCTTTATCTTCGTCTGCTGTGCAGGCTGTGTCAGTCCGGCCTCATGCGCCCGCCAGTAGTCGGGGTGGCATACTCGGATGGTATCATCAATACATTTGCTGTATTCTCCGGGGCCGAAGTATTCATTGACCGGCGCGGTGTAGCCCCCGGTCCATCAGCTCCCGGAGGACGATCTGCGCGTCGCTGTCCTCCTCAAAGCACAGATAGCCGCCTTCCCAGAACCCGTACCGCTGGGCGGCAGGTGATAAATTCCCGGCCACAAATTCCCGCGCCACCATGATCCCGCCGTGACTGGCTGTGGAAACATCAAAGAAACCGGGGCAGAGGGTCTTGCGGGTCTGGATAAGCCCCCAGGAATAGGCTGGTTCATAGCTCATTCCCGCTCACGCTCCTTTTCAGCACCAGCTCCTCTCAATGGTCCGCAGATGGTCTTTTGCCCACTGTGGCAGGCACTCCGGCCTAACCTCCCAGAATATCGCTGTGTCTCCACCGGCCTGATCTGCGGCCTGTGAACACATTGACGCCATAGACCGCAGTGCCGCGGGGTTGCTCCGTGCCCCGCTTTCTCCTGTCACTAAAATCAACTGGCAGTCCGCTCTTTGATATTCATAGCGCAGGGAAGCCGGGTTGATCGCCACTACCTTATTGGCGATGTCGTCGCCGTCCAGCAGCGGGAAACAATGCTCACAGCCCAGCATATCCAGCGGGATGTGGAGGGCTTGCGCTGGGCCTGAACTGCCGCTATCTGCCCTTTCAGCCTGTCCGCGTAAAGCTCCATAATCTCCAGATAGTCGTTGCTGCTCACGGCCTCGGAATAATATTCGGCAATATCATCCTGTGTGCAGAAGCAGCACATAAACTCCCGTTCCGGACTGACACCTACTACAAGCTCCCGTGCCCCGATTTGGATTGAGTGGATGATTTCAAAGTTCTCGATCATTCGTTTTTATCCATCATCCCCGTCACCTCTCCGGTCATGGCGCGGTCTACGTTTCTTCTGGGTGGACTTTTCCTGCTGCTCTTCAGATCCGCCAGGGATTTGGCGGGCTTATCGTCAAAGGCAATCAGGATGTTTTGCGGTGGAACACCTCGCAACATACCCGATAATTCCTCGCCCATGTCTTTCCTTTACCCATGATTATCGCTCCTCTCTAACAGAAACGGAGATCTGCCTGTCCTCGTTGGCAAATCTCCGCTCTAACTGCTCTACTGTCCAATTCTTTGTAAATTGTCCCAAAGGGTTGTGTCCAAACTGCTCAATGGCTCGCCGGTCCATCTCCCGGAGCCGCGCCACAATTCAGGGTGATGGGTGCGTAACTTTTCAGCTCCGATCCGTTGAGAGGGCAGCACCAACAGGAGCAGCGGTTGTATATCTGATACAAACCGCCCCAATCAAAACCCGGTCATAGCATATCCGCAGGGCTTCACTTTCTGTGATACCCCGATCCACCAGGGGATATTGGTCGTCTCTGATTCGTCCCGGCTCATCGGCGGCAATTCCTACATAGTGCAGGGCGTTCCGCTCTTTTTCAGCCGGTTCACTTCTCTATGGATCAAATGCGTTTTAACGTACCCGTACACCAGCGCACGCGAGGACCAGGCCAGCCGTTGCCATAGAGGGATACCCCAAGCCGCTGCCGGTTCTCAATGCTGGATGGCTTCGTTTTCGGCTCATCAAACATGAGCCATTCAAAGCCCTTGGATGCCGCAGGGTCGTGATGTGGATGCCACGCTCACGGCAGAGCAGATCGTCCAACTTTTGAAGATGCTCATACATCTCTGGGAACTCCATGCCGGTATCGGCGGTCAGCACCACATCAATGGGCATATCCTGTTCGATCATCAGCAGAAGCATCGCTGTGCTGTCCTTGCCTCCTGAAAGGGAGACAGCATGGAAATTGCCCTCTATGTGCTTCTCTCCGTCAGCGTTCATACTTCCGCCCCTTTCAGGTTCGGGCCTTTCATTGTAGTGTCGCAAGCCGTCCCCGCAGGGGACATACAACTGCCCATCCGCCACACCGCGGAATATGTCGCAGTCTTTACCGTGGACGCTTCATAAAAAGACGCTGTGGGAGTAGGCGAACTTGCTGGGGAATAGGTTGGTGTCCGCATCCCGTCCCATGTGGGACAGCGGTATGCGGCGGTGGTATTGGCCCTGCGGTTCAAACCGCCGTTCCGGGATAAAGTGCAGACCGCCGTACTCAAAGGGTGTATGGTCCATTCACTGGTTCCTCCTGTTCAAAATTTACACCGCCCTGTGTCCAGCGGACCGAGAGCGGTGTATGTACGGTATTGCAGGAGGAATATGCTTTGATTATGTCATCAGCTTTATCAATAAGTCATTGACTGGCCCGGCGTCCCGGCACTGGGCGGTCAGCTTGTTCCGCCAGCTCACCAGATACATCCGCACAAGGCGCGCTCCGCGTCCGTCAGTTCCAGATACACTTTCTTTTCCCGTTTGAACATTTGAAACAACTCCTCTCTGCCCATATCGTACAGGAAAAGGCAAATGGTTTCAAATGCGAATGTGTAAGCGGCCCGCTGGTGCGGGCCGCGGATGCGCTTAATAACCTGTCGGGGCAGGGGCTTGGAGGGGGCGTAGACCTTCGTCACCCACCGGGAGGTAGCCATGATCCACTGACCGTCATAGACGCCGCCCACATCCGCCTGATTGACGAATTGGCTGCCGCCTTTGACCCAGGACAACACCACGGAGCAGTCGATCATGGGCGTTTCCACCTGTCGGAAGTTGGAAGGCACGACCAAACACGAACATCACTTCCGTAATATACTCATTGGACGCCAGCCGCAGGGCTACGGGTGAGGCGTCCAGCACATAGTTCTGCTGCGTGTTCAGGCTGTCCGCCAGCACACGGTACTCGCTCCCGCTGAGGTTGGTCTTGTAAACGATCTTGTAGTTTCCGGGGGCGTTGTAGGTGCCGGTGGTGATCTTCGCCAGCCGCACCGCCTCCACAGGCAGGGTATCGCGCCAGTAGAACGATGTGAGAGAGTCGTGGAATTGTTGGCGATGCCGGAGAAGGTGTAGCGGATATTCTGGCCGGGCATGACCTCGGCGTAGCCGGTTTTCTGGATGGCTACATTGGTATAGAGGCTCTTGTTGGTCATGGCCGCCTTGACGATCTGGCCCTCATGCTCGATCTCCACCTCAATGGGCGTTTTGTCCAAAGCATAGAAGTCCGCCGCCTGGGACTCCACGATTTTGTACCGGCCCAAAGGCAAGGGCTTAGCACACACCGTTTTATCGGTGCGGATGGTGTCACAAGGTTCCAGTGCGGGCATGGTAAACTTCAAATACCGTGCCGGGGATGGGGGAGTAGAGGCGAAGCCGTTCATAGAGTTATAGTCGGCGCTGGTCTTGGTCACTTGATTTGGCCGGTGACGGCGGTATTCTCCCATGGTGGTGCAGCCGCCGTACTTACATAGATGGTCTTTGGCTGGGTGTCCAAAATATAGCCCTCCGCGCACTCGATCTCCCGGAGGGTGTACCGGCCATCCTCCAACTCATGGTCGATATAGACATAGCCCTCGTTGTCGCTCTCATAGGTGCCGATGGGGTTGCCCTGGCGTCGGACAGAAAATTTCACGCCGTAGATACCTTTGCCGGTTACGCTGTCGATCTTGTGAATGAGGGCGCTCCCGGTCTGCCGG
>SCPP01000426.1_pt1 | contig 17648 bp, 26 predicted proteins | sample 6106811 | NCBI WGS metagenome assembly SCPP01 (sample SAMN10720449, study PRJNA508395) | human gut metagenome | isolation source: Participant 2 stool, 15 month | host: Homo sapiens | collected 2018
AAGCTTGAAACCCTACGAAGCTCGAATTTATTTAGAGCAGCGTAATTAAAACGTATCGAATTTCCAATAAGTCACAGACCACACTTACGGGTTCACCGGCGAATCAGGCAGCAGCAAGACCTTTACCGATGCGGAAAGGAACGCCACCGAGAAAAATGACCGCTACCGCAAGCTGCTGGCGCAGATGTCGCCCGCCGATATGCCCACCGCCGTGCGCGACGCCCTGACGGCGCTGCACAATGGAGCTGAAGCTGGCCGTTGGTTCGTCCAGCAAGCGGCCTACATCTTGAACGGCTCGACGCGAACCGCTACTTTGATGCTGTGTGTGACGGCACGATGATTGCCCCTCCAAGCCCCACCAAGGCTGCCGCCATGGTGGGGCGCCGGCAGACTGCCTGGTTGTGGAGGACGCTGCTGCCGGGCTGGAGGCCGCCCGCGCGGGCGGCATGGACTGTGCCATCGTCGGCGGCCCCGATGCCGTTTGAACCCACCTACCATATGCAGGACAACCAAACTGCCGGGAACGATTTTGTAAGAGGTATAAAGATATGGAAAACATTCACCCGCGTGGTGGAAAGAGGCCGTCGTCTACCAAATCTACCCGCGGGCTTCAAGGACTCCAACGGTGACGGCATCGGCGACCTGAACGGCATCCGTGAAAGCTGGACTACTTAAAAGACCTTGGCGTCGATGTGCTGTGGCTGAACCCGATCTATCAATCGCCTAATGTGGACAACGGCTATGACATCAGCGATTACCGCGATATCATGACAGACTTCGGCACAATGGCCGACTTTGACGCCCTGCTGGCGGATGTCCATGCCCATGGGTTAAAGCTCATCATGGACTTGGTGGTCAACCACTCGTCGGACCAGCACCCGTGGTTTATTGAGAGCCGTTCCAGCCGCGATAACCCCAAACGCGACTATTATATCTGGAAAGACCCGCCCTGGACGGCGGTGCCCCAACAACTGGCGCAGCTGCTTCAGCGGCTCGGCGTGGAAGTACGACGAAAACCGGTCAGTATTACCTGCACCTTTTGCTGAAGGACAGCCCGATTTGAACTGGGAGAACCCGGAGGTTCGCGATCAGGTCTTTGACATGATGAACTTCTGGTTCCAAAAGGGCATCGACGGCTTTCGCATGGACGTCATCAGTATGATCTCCAAGGCCGGATATGCAGACGGGCCACTTTGCGCCGATGCTCTGTACGGCGACTATACCGACCAGTGTACCAACGGTCCCCGTGTGCATGAATACCTGCAGGAGATGAACCGCCGTGTGCTGAGCCACTACGACTGCATGACGGTGGGCGAAACGCCAACGTCAACCCGGAGCTGGCCTGCCTGTACGCGGGCGAGGATCGCCATGAGCTGAACATGGTGTTCCAGTTTGAACTGATGGACGTGGACGGCGGCGAGGCCGCAAGTGGGAACGAACACCCGTGGAAATTGACAGACATCAAAAATACAGACCCGCTGGCAGACCGGTTTGGACGGCAAGGCGTGGAACAGCCTGTACTGGAACAACCACGACCAACCCGCGTGGTGTCGCGCTTCGGCTGCACCAAGGACGAAGAATCCGTGTGCGGTCGGCCAAAATGCTGGCTGTCTGCCTCTACCTGATGCAGGGAACGCCCTACATTTATCAGGGTGAGGAACTGGGCATGACGAACAAGCATTTCGACAGCATCGACCCCATTAACGATGTTATGACTCGCAACGCCTACTTTGAAAGACCCAGCGCTGCGGCGAGCGTGGCGGATTTCATGAAGGCGGCCAACTACATCAGCCGCGAGCACACCCGCACCCCACGCACTGGGATGATACCGCCAATGCAGGCTTTACCACCGGCACACCGTGGATACCCCTGAACCCCAACTACCCGCAGATCAACGCAGCCAAACAGGTGGGCGACCCGGAATCGGTGTACAGCTTCTACCGCCGCCTGCTGGCGCTGCGAAAGTCGGACAAGACCTTCGTCTACGGTCACTATGCCCTGCTGTTGCCCGACGATGAAGAAATCTACGCCTACACCCGCACATTGAACGACGAGCAGATACTCGTGGTTTGCAACTTTACCGACCATGACGTACCCTGCCCATTGCTGAACGATTGGCAGAACACAGAGCTGCTTATCAGCAACTACAACACCCGGAACCCCCGGAAGTCTGCGACCGTTTGAAGCGGTGGTTTACAGAAGTAAAACGCAACAGTAAAGAGTCCTGATGCCGAATTTCGGCATCAGGACTTTCTTCTAAGGCACCAAACGTAACGGATCAATCTGAACCCCACCCTGCATTACCTCAAAATGCCGGTGCTGTCGCCCGTGCCGCCTACATATTTTTCAAAATACCGCCCCATCTCACGATAAGGCGGTAGCTTGCGTATTCTATGCTGCTCCTAAGTTTTTAGATAATAAATCACCATTGGCGGCGTTCTCAAACACTTCAAAAGTATCTTGTGGTTCTTCCAATCACAGCTGGTGTGTCTCTTTCCAGAGTATTTGTTTTCCACGACATCATTTAGCATCATCAGAATAAAACCCGATGGCCTTTTGCAAAGCCAAGAACTGCTTCAGCAGTTATCGCTGCTTTGTTCCATAAATACCCTCCTTGCTGCAAGTAATAAAACCATCTCTATATGGTAATATTCTCAGAATTTCATCTGTCTGCATGTTCTGACACCGTTGACGTAAATATCATTTGCCAGTTCTGTGACTAGCCGCATATCCTGCCAGGTTTCACACTTATTCCCAATAAAAGTAATGTTATCAAAATGGACATGATGAACACGTACTTCTTCTGTCGGTGTCTGATACCCCGGATCATGGAGACCGGGATATCTCCGTTCAGCACCTGGATATTATCAAAATAGATATCATTAATCTCTCCTTGGCAAGCTGTTCCGTATATCTGCAAAGCAGGACCTTAATATCGAACAGTTTCTGTTCTGCCTGCTCTACTCTGATATTTTATAATGTATATCATGAACATGGCCGCCATCTGCCTGATGGATGGAAATCGCCGCACCGCCCATGTTTCCTTCATACTGGCAGTGTATGATGTCACAGTCTTCAAATACCAGGTCGTGGATTTCGCTCTGGAGGGCATAACCAAGCTCTATGGCATTACCGGGTTCTGCATTCCAAATTACGTTATTGTGAACACGCACTTTTGTTACATCACGTACCGTTGACGGATCTTCAAACAATCTTTGGGATTTGATGCAGATACTGTCGTCTGTGGAACGGATAAAGCAATTTTACCTCTACGTCCTGGCTGCTCGTAATATCAATACCGTCTCCCGTTACAATCCTCGACATAATGCTCATGTACGGTAAGGAAGCAAGCAACCGAAAACAAGAGATAGACCGCCAGCACTACACTATTCCGAACCAAAGACCAAAAGATAAGCATTGTGGGAAAATCTAAACTTTTGGATTTTCCTACAATGCCAACTACGGCGTAATCCCTCCCACTCCTTATATCTTTCTGTATACATTGAATTTGTATTTAGTAAAATGCAGACAACACCACGGATCGGCTTTTGGTTGGACAATTCCAACCAAACACCACAGCAGACAGCAGAAAACATTCTGAACGCTAGGAAGCCGGTATGATTGTTACATATAAGGGGAAGAAAAATTTCTTTTAGGTACTTGCTTTCCTAAAACTGATGTGATATAATAGCTTCATTCCAGAAAAGGAGTAAAAAATATGCGGCAAGGTATTCTTAAATAAAACTATAATCAAATAGTGGGAACAAAGAATTATGATAGTTCCTTTTGTGGGGGCTTGATTTTTTGTACCCAATTTAAGAATACTTTTGCCTTATCAATTTTGACATATCCAAAAAAACAGCAGTCACAAATAGGTGTATGCTGTATATGTGTATGTCCGCAAATTATAATCCCCAGTGGTAAAAGTATTTTACTGCTGGGGATTTTTATGCCCTTTGGGGCTGTAAAAGGAGGACAATCACATGAAAATAATCAATATTGGCATTCTCGCCCATGTAGACGCAGGAAAGACGACCTTGACGGAAAGCCTGCTATATGCCAGCGGAGCCATTTCAGAACCGGGGAGTCGAAAAGGGACAACGAGGACGGACACCATGTTTTGGAGCGGCAGCGTGGGATTACCATTCAAGCGGCAGTCACTTCCTTCCAGTGGCACAGATGTAAAGTTAACATTGTGGATACGCCCGGCCACATGGATTTTTTGGCGGAGGTGTACCGCTCTTTGGCTGTTTTAGATGGGGCCATCTTGGTGATCTCCGCTAGAGATGGCGTGCAGGCCCAGACCCGTATTCTGTTCCATGCCCTGCGGAAAATGAACATTCCACCGTTATCTTTATCAACAAGATCGACCAGGCTGGCGTTGATTTGCAGAGCGTGGTTCAGTCTGTTCGGGATAAGCTCTCCGCCGATATTATCATCAAGCAGACGGTGTCGCTGTCCCCGGAAATAGTCCTGGAGGAAAATACCGACATAGAAGCATGGGATGCGGTCATCGAAAATAACGATGAATTATTGGAAAAGTATATCGCAGGAGAACCAATCAGCCGGGAAAAACTTGCGCGGGAGGAACAGCAGCGGGTTCAAGACGCCTCCCTGTTCCCAGTCTATCATGGCAGCGCCAAAAATGGCCTTGGCATTCAACCGTTGATGGATGCGGTGACAGGGCTGTTCCAACCGATTGGGGAACAGGGGGGCGCCGCCCTATGCGGCAGCGTTTTCAAGGTTGAGTACACCGATTGCGGCCAGCGGCGTGTCTATCTACGGTTATACAGCGGAACGCTGCGCCTGCGGGATACGGTGGCCCTGGCCGGGAGAGAAAAGCTGAAAATCACAGAGATGCGTATTCCATCCAAAGGGGAAATTGTTCGGACAGACACCGCTTATCAGGGTGAAATTGTTATCCTTCCCAGCGACAGCGTGAGGTTAAACGATGTATTAGGGGACCAAACCCGGCTCCCTCGTAAAAGGTGGCGCGAGGACCCCCCCCATGCTGCGGACGACGATTGCGCCGAAAACGGCAGCGCAAAGAGAACGGCTGCTGGACGCTCTTACGCAAATTGCGGATACTGACCCGCTTTTGCGCTACGAGGTGGATTCCATCACCCATGAGATCATTCTTTCTTTTGGGCCGGGTGCAGTTGGAGGTTGTTTCCGCTTTGCTGTCGGAAAAATACAAGCTTGAAACAGTGGTAAAGGAACCCTCCGTCATTTATATGGAGCGGCCGCTCAAAGCAGCCAGCCACACCATCCATATCGAGGTGCCGCCCAACCCGTTTTGGGCATCCATAGGACTGTCTGTTACACCACTCTCGCTTGGCTCCGGTGTACAATACGAGAGCCGGGTTTCGCTGGGATACTTGAACCAGAGTTTTCAAAACGCTGTCAGGGATGGTATCCGTTACGGGCTGGAGCAGGGCTTGTTCGGCTGGAACGTAACGGACTGTAAGATTTGCTTTGAATACGGGCTTTATTACAGTCCGGTCAGCACGCCGGCGGACTTTCGCTCATTGGCCCCGATTGTATTGGAACAGGCATTGAAGGAATCGGGGACGCAGCTGCTGGAACCTTATCTCTCCTTCATCCTCTATGCGCCCCAGGAATACCTTTCCAGGGCTTATCATGATGCACCGAAATACTGTGCCACCATCGAAACGGCCCAGGTAAAAAAGGATGAAGTTGTCTTTACTGGCGAGATTCCCGCCCGCTGTATACAGGCATACCGTACTGATCTGGCCTTTTACACCAACGGGCGGAGCGTATGCCTTACAGAGCTGAAAGGATATCAGGCCGCTGTCGGTCAGCCGGTCATCCAGCCCCGCCGTCCAAACAGCCGCCTGGACAAGGTGCGCCATATGTTTCAGAAGGTAATGTAAAGATACATAATCGTCAAGACGGCAACAATCAGAAGTTATGGAGGGTAACAATGGAATATAGTAAGGAAGATTTAATGGAAGCAAAAAAGCAAATTTGGGGAGTGGGAGAGAACATGGGAACAGAGGAAAGTAAAAAAATCTGGGAGGAGAACGCACAATTTTGGGATAATGCAATGGGTGACGAATCTAATGAATTTCACAGAGAGGTAGTGCGTCCCAAAGTAACGGAACTTCTATCTCCTAATCCTGCGGATTACATTTTGGATATTGCGTGTGGCAATGGAAATTATTCTTCGTATCTTGCACAAAGAGGCGCTTCGGTTGTCGCTTTTGATTACAGCAAAAATGATAGAATTGGCTAAAGACGGCAATCACAATATGCAAAACAAATTGAATTTTGTGTGGCGGATGCGACCGATAGAAAAAGTATATTAGAATTAAAAAGAAATCGAGCCTTTACGAAAGCAGTTTCTAATATGGCAATTATGGATATTACGGATATTGAACCACTTCTTATGGCTGGTTATGAACTGTTGCAGGAAAGCGGAATTTTGTCTTTGCAACGCAACACCCTTGTTTTGTCACGTTGACTGAAAAATATATGACACCGCACAGTTACTATGATATAGCGATTGAAGGGCAACCGAAAGAGCAGATTTATTATCATCGTTCCATACAAGATATTTTTAACCTTTGTTTTAGAGCTGGATTTGTCATTGATGGATTTTATGAAGAATGTTTTAAAACCAACAAAGAAATTCCTATGGTAATGATAGTAAGGCTTAAGAAGGTAAAACGTGATAGCTTAAAATAAATTCAAGTTTGTCGGGTAAATAGCAAACCCAGCCGAGCCAGTCAACGGTCAAGATGAACGGCGCATATGCGCAGCCGTTGACAGCCCGCCCGCCTTTGCTGGTAGGCAATCAAGGGCGACAGCAAGAAGTGCCACCGCCCGCACTATTATTCAGAAAGGGGAATTTCCATGACCGACCAGATAGCCTATCAAGAATATATCCAGCGCAGGTACAACGCCTTTTGCAAGACTGTTATCCGCTGTGCCGCCTTGGACAAGATTTTGAAGCTTAAACGGCAATGGGAACGGCAAGTTTCCCTTGACTATCTGATGAATGAGAAGTTTGTCCAGCTTGCCGCGTCGGAGCCGGACGAGGAATACCCATTTACCGTCTGCGGTCAGACCGTCCTGCTCTGCAACGCCGCCCTTGCCGACGCGATCTCTGTTTTGCCGGAGCAGACGCGGGAAGAAATCCTGCGCTATTACTTTCTGCGCCAGCCGCAGCGCGTGATCGGCGTACATATTGGCCGGACACGCAGCACAGCGGGGCGGCATATCCAGCTTGCCTTGCAGCGGCTACGCGAAGAAATGGGGGTGAGCCGGTATGAGTAGACTTCTCCCCTATGAAACAATCCTCAAAGCCCGTGAGGGCGACCCAGAAGCCGTGAACGCTGTCCTGCTCCACTACGCCGGATATATCCGCTATTTCTCAAAAGTGAACGGGCAGGTCAACGCCGAGGTGGAGGACTATGTAAAGCAGCGGTTAATTGACTGTCAATTCAAGTTCCGGCTTGACGAACCACCGGACAAGTCATAAAAACTGAATACCAGCCGCCACCCGCGGCCAGCGAAAGCAGTAAGTCTGAAAAAGATTTACTGCTTTTTTTGTTGTCCGGCTCCGCTCCCGGCCATTTTGCCCCCTGCCGGTTGTAGTAGTAAGCGAGGAGGGAATTTTTCTGCCCTGGTGTTTGGCATTTGGAGCATTTACCCGTAGTAGAGGGCAAAGAGAAAGGATTTCTCCAACACCGGGTAGAAACCACTGCGTCCGGTGTCATTTTAGCGAAAGCGGGCAGGAATGCCCTTTACAGGATTAGTAGTAGCAGAAAAAGAGAAACAAACTTTGTGGTTGCAGTTTTCCAAAAAAGTGGCGGACGGAAGTGAGAGAAAGTTTGTCACGGAGAGCAAGTTTCTACCACGGTGCCAAAATCCGCAATTCTGCGGTTTGTCCCTCGCGGAAACTTGTTGGGAGTGCCTTCCCAAACCCTGCTATGGCGGCTTGCGCCGCAAAAGATTTCCGTTCGGCAGGCCGTTTTTGCGAGAACTGCCCCGGAAATACCTAACAGACCAGCCTATTTTTGTGATAAGTGAAAGGAGGTTTACAGCCCATGCCGAAGCGATACACGCCCCACCGCAGCCGCGTTATGAAAACCCGGCTGACCGAAGATGAATACGCCGACTTCACAGCGCGGCTTGCGCCCTATGGTATCAGCCAGTCGGAATTTCTCCGGCAGGCGATACGGCGCACCGCCATACGCCCAATTATCCATGTGTCGGCGGTCAATGACGAGCTGCTTTCCGCTGTCGGAAACTCACAGCCGAGTACGGCAGGATCGGCAGCAACCTGAACCAGATCGCCCGGTGTCTCAACGAATACGGCGCAACCTATAACGCACTGTCCGGCGAGGTACGAGCCGCCATAGCCGACCTTGCCGCCCTCAAGTATGAAGTCTTAAAGAAAGTAGGTGACGCGGTTGGCAACACTCAAGCATATCAGCTCTAAAAATGCCGACTACGGAGCCGCCGAACAATACCTGCTTTTGAGCATGACGAGTTTACCATGAAGCCCGTCCTTGATGAAACCGGCAGGCTTATGATTCATACTGCCTATAATCAATTACCAGAGCTGTTATTTAATTCTTCGTCAGTTAATTATACTATTGCAAGTATAGCAAATTTTAATAAATATGTCATCTTTATTTAACATATTTCGCGAAATGCTTCACGATTCGTTATGATGATCTTATTTCCATTCCCTATATACATTCTATCATTCTTTCAGTACGATAGTCTGTACTTCAATTCCTAAAGTTCCCTTTAATCGTCTGTCTAATCGAACTCAACGAAATCAGGTGACCGTGCCTTGGAAGGACGGCATAAAACAATTACTGGATAGGTTGAAAGCAGTCGACTACATAACAAGCTACACCGAAAGAACAGCCACAGCAAAATGATGGTTCTAGACAAGACGAGAAATCGAATAGAAGCGTATATATTGTTAGAATCAAGGTATTAAAGTAAACTTTGGAGCGTAGTCCAAATGCGAATAAATATTCGCGGTGGTAGAGAAATCGCTGTGCCCCAGCCACCCTGAATCATCTTCATCGGGACACCGTTTGCCAAAAGCAAACTGGCGCAAGAGTGGCGCAAATCGTGAAAGCGGATGCGCCGCAGATGATAATTTTGCAAGATAATCTGGAACGAATTGGAGAGATAATCCGGCTTGAGCAGATTGCCCATTGCGTCTACGCAGATGTAGTCCGCGTATTTTTGTTGTAGCACCTACCGCACAGCTTGCGGTTTCTTTCTGTTCCTCCTGCAAGGCCAGCAGCTGTCCCCGGAAAACCGGTACAAGCGGCAAGGTGCGCTTGCTGGATTTGGTTTTGTGCCATTGATTCTACAAGAACTTCTTTCCGTCCAGCCGAACCGTTGTGACCGTATGGCAGATTTCAATGGTGTTCTGCTCAAAGTCTACAGCAGCCCATTTCAGCCCTACAACCTCGCTGCGGCGCAGACCATAAAGGCAGTCAACATAACTGCCACCTCAATTTTACTGCCGCGCACAGCGTCGAACAGTGCGTTCATTTCATCCTTGCTGTGTAAATTCGTTTTTCTTTGGGCGGTCTACCTTGTCGGCGGGGTTCACATCGATCAGGTCTGTTTTCACTGCGTATTTCAAGGCGCGGTGGATAACCGCATGATAGTGAATGACCGTATTGGGCTTCACACGCTCCAACTGTTCCCCGATAAAATGCTTGGATATGAACCGCTTTCAGGTCGCCCAGCGTAACGCCGAGATTTCTAAAGTAAGGAATGATCCTGCGGAGGCAACATTCACCGAGAAGGATGATACAATCCTCCCGCTGGCCTAAAAGCACAAAACAACCCACCGCCCCGGATGTCGAATCTTTCAGCATCCGGGCGGATTTTACGCATTTTGCCCGTTCGGGCGGGGTTTGCGCAAATGTCGAATGTATGGTAAAATACAGGTAAAATCAGCTTTTGGGGGTCATTTTATGGGCATTGTAGTCATCGGTGCGGTTTTGTTGACATCAAGGGGTATCCCCTTTCCACCTATATCCCGGGCGGGCGCAACGCCGGCCGGGTCGAGCAAGTCCACGGCGGCGTCAGCCGCAACGTGGCCGAGGATATCGCCAATGTGGAGCTGCGCCCCACCTTCGTCAGTCTGGTGGACGACACCGGCTCCGGCCAGGACGTCATTGACAAACTGGACAAACACAAGGTCAACATCCGGTTCATCCGCCGCGTGCATGACGGCATGGGCACCTGGCTGGCCGTGTTCAACAACGACGGCGATGTCTGCGCCGCCATCTCGAAGCGGCCCGACACGACGCCGCTGACCGCATTATTAAAGGAAAAGGGCGACGAGATCTTTGCCGACTGCGACGGCATCGCCATCGAGTTTGATCTGGAGAAGGAGACCGTCAAGCAGATTTTGCACTACGCCAAAAGTACCGCAAAAGGTCTACGCCGCGGTCTCCAACATGAGCATTGCGATGGAACGCCGCAGCCTCCTGCAAGAGGTCGACTGTTTTGTCTGCAACCAGCAGGAGGCGGGGATGCTTTTCTCCGACGATTACGACCACCTGACGCCGGACGAGATGCGCGCCACGCTGGCCGCCAACGTGCGCAGCGCCAACATTCCTGCATGGTCGTGACGATGGGCGAGCAGGGCGCCGTCTACGCCCGCACCGACGGCGAGAGCGGCATGGTACCCGCCAAGAAGGTCGATGTCATCGACACCACCGGCGCGGGGATGCTTTCTTCGCCGGGACGGTCATCGGCCTGACCTACGGCAAGACGCTGGCCGAGGCCTGCGAAATTGGCAGCCGGTTGGCAGCGTCGGTCATCTGCACCGCCGAAAACGTCTGCCCCCGCTTCCGCCCGCAGGAGTTCGGGCTGGATGTGCCGGTCACAGACTGATTTTTGGTTTTGGCACACATTTCCCTTATTTTGCCATTTTCCGATTTCGCACATTTTGCCTTTTAGCAGTTTTCTGTCCGCACATTTTCAGTTCGTATGGCCGTTTCAGTGCATTTCAGTATCGTAATTTTGCGCACAGTTTTTCGAAAATTCAAAATATTTAGTTACTGTATAACCAAACATGAAAACAGACAACTCATCCCCGCAGCCCCGCTTGACCGGCGGAGCTTGCACCCGGCGTGCAGCTCTGCTTCACCTGGCTGGACGCGCCGCCTCCGCCCCCGCTGGACTGGCCGCGGCTGCTCGTCTTTGATTTCTGCCGCAGCGGACGACGCGCCATCCCGGACGGCGCACAATATGCCATCGTGACGGAGGGTCATGCCGCCGTCAGCTTTGCTGTGCCCGGTGCAGACTTCTACCTGCCCGGCAGCCAGTACGAGGCGCTGCAGCTTTCATTGACCCCGACGCCGTGCAGGCAGACAGCTTTTGACGCTGATGGGGCTGGAAATAGGCGGCATCGCGGATTATTTCTGCCGCGGCGGCGTCCACTGCTGCCCGATGAGCGACGCCATCACGGCTATTGTGGACGAGGTCTGGGACGACGCCGCCTACGCCGCCCCCGGCGAGCTGCGCTATGCCGCCGTGCGGCTGCTGTATGAGCTGCTGCGCCTGCCGACGAGGCCGACGGCCCGCTGCCCCGCGCGGCAGGTCGAATGCGTGCGCGAGGCCGAGACGCTGGTTCTGCAGGACCTCTCGGTCCGCCGCCCGGCCCGGAGCTGGCCGACCATTTTGGTTTGAGCGAGGCGGCTTCAAGCTGTACTGCCAGAACGTGCTGGGCGAGGGGTATCTCGCCTACTGCCGCCGCCGGCTCGAAAGAGCCGCCGAGCTGCTGCGCACGACCCCAGCGGGTGCAGGACATCGCCGCCCAGGTCGGCTACGAGAGCCAGGCCGCTTTGCCCAGGCGTTCTACGACCAGTTCCGCCTGACCCCGCTGGAATACCGGCGCTTGTCGAAGTAAAATGCCTTGGCCGCCTCGCAGAGGGAGGCAAGAACGCCACGACCCGAAAGGAGCGGAAAATTGAACAACATCACGCGCTCGATTTTCCGTGCCATTCATGAGGGGCGGTGGTTGAGCATTGAATACAAAACCAACAGACCCAGCAGACAAAATACTGGGTCGCTATCCGCGGGCTGAACCCCAGGACCCGCACCCTGAACGTTGACGGGCTGCATCTTGGCAAATTAAGCGTGCAGGCGCTCGACCATATCAGCATTGACCGCATCCAGACCGCTGAGGTCGTCGACGGCTCGTGGTGCCCCGTCAACCAGACGCTCATCGACGACATCCGCGACAACCCGGGCGGTACGCGGCGCTGTTTGACAACGCCGCCAATCTGCGGGTGCTGGATTACCTGGCTGCCTGCAACCGGCTGGATGCCACGCCCTACCAGTCCAACTACAGCCTGATCCATCAAATTGACGCCGACTGCTTTGCCGATTATAAGGAAGACACGCTGGAGCTGACCGACGACCAGTTCCGTGAACTGGTGGGCCGGTTCCAGCGCCGGGTCGAGGACCGCCACCGGAACGCCGCCCGGCCCAGTCTGCCGCAGCTGGGGCTGAACCTTATCAGTATTGACACCCGGCAGGGCTGTACGTGCTGGCCTACCGCCCGCTGCGGCTCGACGTGAAAAGCGCCCTGCGGGCTGAGCCGGAGCCGGTCATCTGCCGGGAGTTCACCATCAACGGCGCAAAGCTGAGCATCCACCAATTTCTGGACGCCGACGACCACGCGCTGCTGGACGAGTTCACGAAGCACGCCGAGACCATCAAGGACCGCATCACCCGCAGCAACCCGCGGGTGCGGGTCGATGACCTGCCCTACCTCGTCGCCATCAGCCGCGACTGCCCCGTGGACTTGGAGCATGAGTACCGCGGCATCCTTACTATGTTCGAGGACCCCTCCGGCGAGACGGCCACCGCCCCGCGGGCCTTCTTCGGCGAGATGACCGCCGCCGCGCCGCCGCAAGTCCTACCGCTGGCGCTGCTGAACAACAAGGTCAATCTGGACCAGCTGCTGGCCATCAACAACGCCATGCGCTATCCGCTGGCCTACGTGCAGGGCCGCCGGGCACCGGCAAGACCAACACCATCGTCAACACGCTGACTACGGCGTTTTTCAACGAGCGCACGGTGCTTTTTGCCAGTTACAACAATCACCCGATTGACGGCGTGGTGGAAAGCTGCAGGCCGTCACCTACCACGGCCAGACCGTGCCGTTCCCGATCCTGCGCCTTGGCAACAACGAGAAAACCGCCGAGGCCCTGCGCACCATCGACCAGCTGTTTGAGCAGTGCAAAAATCCCCGTACCGGAGCGGCTGCTGGACAAAACCACGCCGACCGCACAGCCCGCGCCAAACAGCTGACCGAGCTGCTGGAACGCTATGAGCGCATCCTTGATTTGCGGGAGCGGCGGGAGACCATCGAGCGCCTGGTGGAAGCCCGCAGCCAGATGAACTTCCAGTACGAGCTGCAGGCCGGGCAGCTGCCCCAGGTCAACCGCGAGCTGGCCGCCTACGGCGATATTGACACCGCCGACGCCATGGCCCTGCTGGACCGCAACGAGGGCGAACTTTTGCGCTACCTCTACTACACCTCGGCCCGCTGCATCCGCCGGTTGGAGGAGCCGAAATATAACGATTTAATGAGCATCGTCCACAGCCCCGACACCGACAAGGAGCGGGTCACGCAGTTCAACAAGTACATCCGGAGCCGGAAAACCTGAAAAGCTGCTGCGCGTTTTCCCCATCGTGGCAACGACCTGCATCTCCGCCCACCGCCTGGGCGACCCCGAGCCGAGCTTTGATATGGTCATTATGGACGAAGCCAGCCAGTGCAACACGGCCATGTCGCTGGTGCCGATTCTGCGCGGCCGGTCGCTGATGCTTGTCGGCGACCCGCAGCTTCCCCGGTTATTCTGCTGGACCCCGCCGACAACCGCACGCTGCGCCGCCGCTACGGTGTCACGCAGGAGTACGACTACATCGAAAACTCGATTTACAAGTGTTTCCTGGCCTGCGATGCCGTCAGCGACGAGACGCTGTTAAGCTACCACTACCGGTGCAGCCCGCGCATCATTGAGTTCAACAACCGCAAATACTACAACCACAAGCTGCACATTGCCAGCCGCGAGACCGACCCCACGCCGCTCGTCTATGTGGATGTGCCCGATAACACTACCGACGAGCGCAACACTGCCCCGCAGGAGGTGCGCCGCATCGACGCCTACTTGACCGCGCACCCGGATAAGCAGGTGGGCATCATCACGCCGTTTGCGCGGCAGCGTGCCGCCATTGAGGCGATGCTGCGCACGAAGCACTTTGAGAACGCCGCCTGCGGCACGGTGCACGCCTTTCAGGGCGACGAGAAGGATGTGGTCATCTTCTCCTGACGCTGACCGACCAGACCCGCCCGCGCACCTACGCCTGGCTGAAAACCAACAAGGAGCTTATCAACGTGGCGACCTCCCGTGCGCGGGACCAGCTTGTCATCCTCTCGAACCAGGCCGCGCTGGACCGCCTGCACGCCGACAGCACCGACGACGATATCTACGAGTTGGTGCAGTACGTGCGCACAACGGCGTGTCTGACGTGACCGAGAAGCCCGCCGCCAGCCGGGCGCTGGGCATCAAGCCGTACAGCACCAGGACTGAGGACGCCTTTGGAGAACCTGAACCACGCGCTGGACAACGCTTTCCTGGACGGCAGCCGCTGCACGTGCGCAAGGAAGTCCCCATTGCCCAGGTGTTTGAGAATAACCCGGCTGCGCCGACCTGTTCTACACCGGGCGGTTCGACTTCGTCGTCTACCAGCGAGGGCCGCCGCCTGATGCCGATTTTAGCCATCGAGCTGGATGGCCGCGAGCACCGCGACGACCCCGCCGTCCAGCGCCGTGACCGCAAGAAGGAGCAGATCTGCCGTGAGCACGGGTTTGAGCTGATCCGCGTGGAGAACAGCTATGCGAGACGGTATAATTATATTAAAAGTATTTTGATAAATTACTTCCGCAAGGTGTCGTAGCACCCGCAAACGGGCAGAGCCCTCCGGGCATCGCTGCGCTTGCCCACCTCCCTTCTTTGCGCGGGCAGAGCCGCGAGAAAGCCCTCACGAAGTGGGGAGGTGGCCGAGTGGAACGAGGCCGGAGGGCTTTGCCCGCGCATCCCAGCGTAAAACCGAAAAGTCCTGCCTCCCTTCCCGGAGACAGGACTTTTCCTTTACCGCCAGCGAAACGTAACCATGCCGTAAATATAAATAAACAAAATCGCACCCGGCACAAAATACTTAAAATCGGCTTCATCCAGGGGCGGACCTTCAGGCCCCTGCCGGTGTTGGCTTCAGCCACAAAATTGTCCCAGCCCAGCCAAAGCGGTTGCAGCAGAACAGCGCCAGCACCAGCGACCCCAGCGGCAGCACATTGTTGCTGACGATGAAGTCCCAGAAGTCCAGCCACGCGCTGCCCGGCGCAAACGGCTGGAAGTGCAGCACGCTGTAGCCCAGCGCCGTCGTCAGCGCCAGCAGAAAGATACCCGCGCCGCAAACCACACAGCCTTTCGGGCGTGTCCAGCCGGTCAGCTCGCGCACCATGGCCAGGATGTTCTCGCAGACGCCCAGCACGGTAGACAGCGCCGCAAACACCATGAACAGAAAGAACAGTGCGCCCCACCAGCGGCCCCGGCCATATTGCCGAACACCCCGCCATCGTGTCAAACAGCAGACTGGGGCCTGCCGTGACCTCCAGCGCGTAGGTGAAGCACGCCGGGAAGATGATGATGCCCGCCAGCACGGCCACGAACGTATCGAGAAAAATGACCCGCAGCGACTCGCCCATGAGCGCGTGATCGCTGCCGATGTAGCTGCCGAAGATTGCCATGCCGCCCATGCCGACGGACAGCGAAAAAAACGCCTGGTTCATGGCCGCCACGATGACTCCGCCGTCAATGGCCGAGAAATCCGGCACAAGGTAGAACCGCAGCCCCTCGGCGGCTCCGGCAAAGGTCAGGCTGTGGATGGCCAGCACCAGCATCAGCACCAGCAGCGCTGTCATCATGTACTTGGTCACGCGTTCCAACCCGCCCTGCAAGTTGAAGCTGAGCAGTACGAACGCCGCTATAACGACCACAAGCAGGTAGGTCACGTTCAGCCCGGGGTCGGCGAGCATCTGCGCAAAGCCGAAATCGGCGTTGTCCCCAGTCAGGAATTTGACAAAATAGTACAAAATCCAGCCGGTGACGACCGTGTAAAACGCCATGATGGCAATGTTGCCGATCAGGCTGAACACGCCGAACACGCCCCACTTGTGGCCGGGCTTTTCCAGACGCTGGTACATATAAATGGGGCTTGCCTGCGCCGCGCGGCCCACGGCCAGCTCCATGACCATGGCGGGCAGGCCCAGCACCAAAAGGCAGAGGATGTACAGCAGCATAAAGCTGCCGCCGCCGTTCTGGCCGCACATCCAGGGAATTTCCATACATTGCCGCAGCCGATGGCGCACCCGGCGGACAGCATGATAAAGCCCAGGCGGCTGCCCAGGCGCTCGCGTTTGTTCATAAATCAGTTTTCCCTTTCGGTAGTGATTTCCGCGCAGACAATTTCCGTGCGGCCCTGGGTGCGGAACTTGTAGCCCCAGGTGCCCGGTGCCGCCGCTGACGATGGCATCGCAATGGTCTGCAATTTGCTTTCTGCCGTAGTTGCGCTCGTTTTTGGCGGCCATGCCCACCGCGCCCGCAGGCCAGACCTGCCCGCCGTGGGTGTGGCGCTCAAAATCAGGTCCGCCCCGCTGCGGCGGCGTTCTTAAAGTCCCGCGGCTCGTGGTCAAGCCAGACCGTGTAGCGGTCGTCACGGGCCACAGGGCATCAGCTGTGCCGCCGTGAAGCGGCTGCCGTTGGTGTACAGGTAGTCCTTGCGGCCCACGATGCGCACGCCGCAGGGCAGCAGGACGGACGTCCTCAGGATGCGCACGCCCGCGGCGGCGAACCCGCGCTCCAGATCCGCGCGCCAAAACTCGGCTCCCGCCAGTGGTGAAACAGGTCGTGGTTGCCGAGGACGTAATACTTGCCCAGCGGCGCGTCCAGCTCGCCAAACAGCTTGCAGAAGGCGTCCAGCTCCTCCGGCTCGGTGAACTCGTCGAAAATATCGCCGGTCAGCACAAGCAGGTCGGGACGGCACGCCTCGATTTTGCTTTCAGCTCCGGGATGCGGGTGTGATCCATCGCCGCACAGGCGCGTGGGTGGACATCACTGACCTGCACGATGGTCAGCCTGCCGTTCGGCAGATTTTTCCGCGTTGTCAGGCTGTATTTTGTCATTACAGAGCCGCAGCGCGCCGCCCCCACCACATGATAAGGCCCGTCAACAGCCACGGCGTTATGCCGCCCAGCCAGATAATATGCCAAGCAGTCAGCGGTGTGCCGCCGATGCGCCGCAGCGCCAGCCCGATGGTACCGATGCAGTAGAATGTCACAAGATGTCCGGCAAACACGATGCCCAGCCCGAGCGGGTCGCGGCTGATATACGCCAGCACGCCCATCAGCACAAGCGGCAGGCCGTAATACAGCACCGGCCACCGGGCCACCAGCTGGGCGGCAGCTGCAAAAGTTCAGGTACAGCAAAGCATCCAGCGCCACCTGCCCGAGGCGCGGAAGAACGAGGTGGAAGAAAGGATGATACATGGTTGATGCCTTT
>SCPP01000465.1_pt1 | contig 17625 bp, 12 predicted proteins | sample 6106811 | NCBI WGS metagenome assembly SCPP01 (sample SAMN10720449, study PRJNA508395) | human gut metagenome | isolation source: Participant 2 stool, 15 month | host: Homo sapiens | collected 2018
CGGCATATTGTCATCGATACACTGCATCAATGGTTTAACGGCGGGCCGGAACCACTCAAAATTGCGGGCTTCCACAACCTTATGACAAACGCGCTCACATTGGTAAAGGCAGGACTGGGCAATTTGCTCTGCGTTGAAGGCTCGTGGACCATTCGTGAAACACCCGGTTTTGTCTTCATCCCCGTCTCGCCCGTTCGACTGGCTCGGCACCGGCTCGTGCGAAAGAAAAACCGTCTGCTTTCGCGCACTGCGGAAAGTTTCTGGGCATATGCCGCAGACCACTGGCGAGCCGAAGAGTCAGATACGAAGCCGTCATCAAAGACTTCGGACAGCCAAAATCATTAAAAGATTTCGTTTGGCCAAACCGCCGCTCAAGTGAGCGGCTACCAGTCTTAACAGAAACCTGGAATCCCGATGACCAAGCGTCATCCGGTTCTAGTGTTATCCTTTGGGACGTTTTCTATCGTGAATCCGTCTGCGCTATGGCTCTTCGACAATTCGCCGCCACGCTTCTGTGCGGCTCGCTCCTTCTGGCTTCTTCGGCTTCTTCCCTTTTTACGGAGCCCGTTCATGCGGCATCCGCAGCCGGCAGTTCCGGCCTTGGATGGGACGATATCGCCTCCAAGAATGAAGCGGAAAACCCTTTGACTTCGGCACAGCTTGAAGCCATTCGTCAGGCTGTCCGCAGCGCAAATACGAGAACACTGAAGCAGCTTCTGCAAAAGGGACTATCACCCAACTTCCGCATGGAAAACGGTGACACGGGCTTTACTTATGCCGTCCGAGCGGAGAACTACGACGTCGCCGAAGCGCTTTTAAAGAGCGGCAGACTCAATGTCAACGACCTCAATAAGTTCGGCGAAACCCCGCTGATGCTCGCCGTTTTCAAGGGGCAGGACGAGCTCTTTGATGAGCTTATCGCTGCCGGAGCCGATCCTCAGCGCGGCGGCAACTGGACGCCGCTGCACTATGCCGCTACGGAAGGCCGCACGGAATTCATTGAACGGCTGCTGAAGGCGGGAGCCTCTGCGAATATCCAGACGTCGTCGGGGGTAACGCCGCTGATCATGCGGCGGCAAAACCCTCCGGGCTGCCGTCACGATGCTTTTGAAGGCGGGCGCCTATCGTGACTGTACTGTACGGATACCGGTCAGTCGCCGGCAGACTTTGCCCGCCGCGCAGGCGACAAAGAACTCGCCGAGTATCTGGCCATTCCGAAATGTGCCGTGAAGGGCCGCATCACACAGGGGCGGCCAGTGACCCTTCACGCCGGCATCTGGACTGCCTCCGGCGCCGACTGCGCTCGAGCTGCTTGCGCCTGCTCGCGACGCCGATGCCGGCATAGCCGCCATCGATCACGGCGCTGATGCGGTTTATATCGGCGGTCCGGCTTTTGGCGCTCGGGCAGCGGCCGGCAATTCACTCGACGACATTGCCCGACTGACCGCTTATGCCCACCGCTTCAACGCTCGGGTATTTCTTGCGCTCAACACGCTCTTTACGAATGAGGAGCTCCCGCTTGCGCGCAAACTAGCCTTCGAGCTCGCCGATGCCGGCGCTGACGTTCTCATTCTTCAAGACATGGGACTGCTCGAAGGCCCGCTTCCCGACATTGAACTGCATGCCTCAACGCAGTGTGACATTCGAACGCCCGAAAAAGCAGCGTTTCTTGAATCCGTCGGGTTCTCTCAGCTCGTGCTCGCGCGCCGCCCGGAAATTGCCGCCGTCCGCGCCAAGCTTCAGCACGCCCGCATTGAATTCTTCGTGCATGGGGCGCTCTGCGTGAGCTATTCGGGTCAATGCTGGATGAGTCAGGCGCTTACCGGGCGGTCGGCCAACCGCGGCGAATGCTCTCAGCTCTGCCGTCTGCCCTACGATGTTTATACCGAAGCCGGCACCGAGCTCGCCAAATCCAAGCACGTGCTCTCGCTCAAGGACAACGATCAGAGTGCGAATCTGGAAGCTTTGATCGATGCGGGCGTTTCCTCCTTCAAAATCGAAGGACGGCTTAAAGGTGCGGCTTACGTGAAAAACGTCACGGCGTTCTACCGCCGCAAGCTCGACGAAATCATTGCTCGCCGCCCGGAACTCTCCCGCACGTCGCAGGGCGACTCCGCCTTCACGTTTGAGCCCGCCCCCGAGAAAGTTTTCAACCGCGGGCAGACGGACTATTTCGTGCACGGCCGCCAATACGACCAGCCTTACGAGCTCGCCGAACTTGAAAGTCCTAAGCATGCAGGCGAACCCGCTGCAGTGGCCGAAGAGGTGCTGCCCGGGCGCATCATCGTCAAAAGCCTCCCAAGTGTCACCTTCGCCAACGGCGACGGTCTCACATACCTGGCCGACGATGAAGAAATTCGAGGCATTGCGGTCAATCGTGCGGAACCCGTCCTCAATAAGGCCGGCAAGCCCATCCCCCGTCTGTGGATGCTCCATACGCTCGAACGGCGCCGCATGGACGGCCTGCGTCCGGGCTTAGTATTGAAACGCAATCGAGATCATGCTTTTCTGCGCATGATGGAAGGCAAAACGGCCGAACGCAAAATCCCCATTGATCTCATCTTTACGACGCACGAAGACGGCCTGGATCTGATCGCCTCGGACGGCGTCCGATGCGCCGCTGCAAGCGTTGCACTCGACCTGCAGACGCCCTCGGATTTGGTCAAAAACCGCGCCAATCTGCGCGCGCAGCTCTCACGTTTGGGCGATACGCCCTTTGCTGCCGCCAACATATTCATTCCAGAAGATCTGGATGTGTTTGTGCCGGCAAGCGTTGCCAATCAGCTGCGCCGCGCCGCTGCAGACGACCTGCTAGCGCTTCGGGAAGCGGAACGCGAAAAACCCCGCCGAGCTCCCTGGGATGATGCTTCGCCTTACCCCGAACGTATTCTGGGCTTCAAAGCCAATACTGCCAACGATCAGGCTGCAGCCTTTTATGCTGCTCACGGCGCTCGGGTAACCATGCCGGCCTTTGAAATCAAACCGGCGCCCAAAGCCGACCTGATGACCTGCCGGCACTGCGTGCGCGCTTCCCTGAAGCTTTGTCCCAAAATGCTCAAGGCGTTCCCCGAAATCCTTCAGACCACGGACCGAGCGCTGCTTCGGCCTGAACCGCTCGTTCTGGTCAACTCGGCCGGCGAACGCTTTAAGGCGTATTTCCACTGCAAGGCCAGTCCCTGCGAAATGACCATCACGCCCGAAGGCGACTTCGTACGCGCCCGTGCGCCCCGAACGATGATAAAGACCGCTCCCTCCGCCGAAGCGGCCGGCCGCAGCACGGACACCCATCCTGACGAACGCCGCCGCTGCTCGGAGAAAAGGAGCGCCAGCAAGCAAAGCTTGCCTGAAAAGCGTTTTACCCGCGACAATCAGTCGTCAAGACGTTCCGGCGCTTTCGCCAAGTTTGACAACAAACACCGCAAGAGCGGACACACGCGCGGACGATGATCGCTCTGACTTCTCCGTTTGCCCGCCGAAATCGTCGCTCACAAGCGGTTTATTTTCCTGCCTTGAGGCTCTGAGACATGCAGTTTGAAGAAGAAACGCTCGAAATTCTCGAACCCAATGCAGCCATGTCGCCCATTCTCAAGGCGCTGGATGCCGCCCTTGCCGCGCATACCGGTCCGGATCCGCAGCCTCCGCGGGAATTTGCTTGGGAAGAGATCCCGTTTGCTGAAGTTGCGCGTACGGCAGCGGCATTTCCGCTGCTTTTGAAGGCTGGACCGAAGGTGCTATTCCCGCAACCGAATATTCTGCGGGCGATCTGCTGCATGTTGTCCTCGGACCTTGACATCATGAGCGCCGAGGATCTGCACGAGCGGTTTTTGCTTTTGGTGGAAGGGGCTCGCGCAAGCGCAGATTTCCGCCGCATTATGGCTGCACCGTCAGTGAAGCACCTCGTGCGCAACGAAGCCGGTCTCGGCTGGAGCGGCTTTGAAGTGGTGCCTAAAAATACTGAACTCCTCGAGCGCATGCGCCGCAAGCGAATGACGGCTGACCATTTCCGCGGCAAATTCGACTGGACGGCGCTTCGCGGCTGGGATCTGGCGCTCGGTGCGGCGCTGATCACCAAAGCTCAGGCTGCGGATATGCTCACCGACGAAGAAGCGCTTGACTATTTCCGCCGAATCGCCGGAGAGCTGCTTTTACGCATGACTTCCCGACAAGCGCTCGCCCGCGCAATGCTGCTCGGCACCTTCTGGACAACGCTCGAAGTCGGCGAACAGCAGGCTGCCGAAGGACTCCGGCAGGCCGAGCAGGCGCTCGACTCGCTGCTCTCGCCCGAAGGCGTTTGGGGGAGGACGCCTTGGGTGCAGCAAAAAGCGGATGCCGATCCGCCGACAGTTTACGTATAAAGCGCACAAGCCCTATTGCCTTTTTGGTCCTGTAATCGCGTAAAGACACATTCAAACTTTGAGGCGTCCGCAGACTCCTCATTAAGAAATACCTACAACGGATTAGACTGTGTGGGTTCATCACAAATCTAAAGCGTCCAAGGCTTGCCCTCGCGAAGCACTTGAGCCGCACCCGCCACCATGGAATCCGTTCTCACCTCCCCCACGTCGATCGCGCACATCGTCTTGGTGTACGCGCTCGTCATCTCCGTCGGGCTTGCACTCGGGAGAATAAAAGTCTTCGGCGTCTCTCTGGGCGTCACATTTGTGCTTTTTGTCGGACTTGCCGCCGGACACTTCGGCATGGCGATCGAACCGCACGTTTTAACCTTCCTGCGCGACTTCGGTCTGATACTTTTCATTTTCTTCATCGGCCTGCAGGTCGGCCCTTCGTTTTTTTCGAGTTTTAAGTCGGGCGGCATCATCCTCAATGGGCTTGCTGCCGGTGCCATTGTGCTCTCCATCTTGGTGACGATTTTGCTCTGGGCACTCACAGCGGGCCTGATTGACCTGCCGACGATGCTCGGCGTGCATTTTGGCGCCGTCACCAACACCCCCGGCGGGTGCCACGCAGGAGGCGCTCGCCGTTATGGGCTGGCAGGGAGCGGACATTGCGGTGGCTTATGCCTGCGCCTATCCGCTCGGCGTCGTCGGCATTATTGTTTCCGCCATCATTATCCGCATCATCTTCCGCGTGAATCTCGCAGAAGAAGACAAAGCCTGGGAAGCCGACGAAGCGGACAAAAATGAAGCCCCCAGCTCCTTTTATGTTGAAGTCGTCAACGACTTTCTCCACGGCCAGACGATTCAGTCGATTCGTCAGTTCATCAACCGTCCGTTTGTCTGCGCCCGCATTCAGTCTCCCGGCGGCCCAATCCGCAGTCCCGGCCCCGATACGGAAGTCTTTAAGGGCGACATCCTCCGCATCGTCTCGGAGAGCGAACACAAAGCCGGCATCGTCGCTTTCTTCGGCAAAGAGGCACTCGGCGTTGACCTGCAGATTCAGCACTCGCCGATCCACTCCGAAACCGTGCTCGTCACCGACCCCAAGGTGAACGGCCTCAAGATCAGCGATCTGCACCTGTCGCACTACGACGGCCTCAACATTACGCGCCTTTTCCGCGCCGGCATGGAACTCTTTCCCTACCGCAGCATCCATCTGCAGCTCGGCGACCGCCTGCGCGTTGTGGGGCCGGAGCGCGCCATCATGCGTTTTACGGCTCATGTAGGCAACCAGTCGCACAAACTCGACCATCCGAACATCATCTCGATCTTCGTTGGCATCGCACTGGGCATCCTTGCCGGCATTCTGCCGGTTGCCATCCCCGGCATTCCGGTGCCGGTGAAGCTCGGCTTGGCGGGCGGTCCGCTGATCGTGGCCATTCTGCTCGGCCGTTACGGACCGAATCTGCGGCTGGCAACCTACACCACCAATTCGGCGAGCCTGATGCTCCGCGAACTCGGCATTGCATTCTTTCTGGCAAGCGTGGGGCTTGCCGCCGGCGACGGCTTCCTGCAGGCGTTTGTTTCCGGCGAGGGATTTGCCTACATGGCGCTTGGCCTCTGCATCACAATGCTTCCGCTGCTGGTCGTAGGCTATGTTGCACGCAGATTCTTCTCGCTCAACTACCTCTCGATCGTCGGCATGATGGCCGGCACTACCACTGATCCTCCGGCACTCGCCTACGCGGCAACCCTTTCAGAAAAGAATAGCTCCGCTGTGGCGTACTCAACGGTCTATCCGCTCGCGATGTTCCTGCGCATTCTGACCGGTCAGGCACTGCTTCTGATCTTCTGGGCTGAGCTCTAAGAACTCGTAAAATCCCTCCCAAAACAAAACGGCGCTCCCTCAGAGCGCCGTTTTTTGGGCTTGACCGCAGCGATGAGCTTCCCGAAGATGCTCAATCGCCGCAGAGCCGGATTTAAGGCTTCACTTCCGTTTTTTTCTGGTCAGCCGCCGCCTTGGCACGCGCCTCAAGCATCACCAGCGTTTCACGCGCCTGCATATATTCTCCGCTGTCGGGCGGAATTCGCGGGAGCATCGCACGAACCACGTCAACGGCCCATGCCCAATCCTCGGCAGCAATAGCCGCCATCACCGCGAGACGTTCCGCGCGCGGATCATCTGCCATCAGTCCGTACGCTTCCTTAACCACGCGGTTGGCGTCGGCATACCAATCGGACTCCTGAGCCGTGAGCACTGCAGCGCCGTATTCGAGCATCACGTCACGGTCACGAGCAATCTTCGGTTCGACTTCTCTGGCCGTGCGAAGCGCACGTGCCGCAGCACGGAAGTCGCCCGCCTCAATTTTCTTGTGTGCGAAGAGCACCCAGGCACGGCCGTCTTTAGGCGCAGTCTTCAGATACGCTTCGATGGACTCTGCTGAGGCGTTGCCCTCCATCACCTTTTGGGCATTGGTCAATTCGAGCATCTCGGGAGACCCGAGAAACGCGTAGGAGCCCCCCGCAACGACGGTGATGAGCACAGCTACCGAAACGGCCAGCTGCACGCGGGAAAGCCGCGTCGAGGGCTTGGCATTCGCTGAGGACGACGGCGCTCCGGTCGGATCCGCAGCGGGCTTTTGCTCCTCAATCACGCGGCGGCGCAGGTCTGTTAAAAGTGACTCGTACTCAGCCTCTGAGATGCGCCCGAGCGATCGGTCAGCATCAAGCTTGGCTTTTTCTGCCTGCAGCGCTTTGGTGGCCAAAGCGGTCGCTTCGCGATCAAGCGCTTCGCCGTTCACATCGTTCTTAGTGCGCAGAACCGTTGGGAGCACCGCAGCGATGGCGGCAAGCAGCATCAAAGCGCAGATAACGTAGAGAAGCCAGGTGGAGGTCATGGTGTTGGCGGAAAGATCAGTGGAAACGCTACTGTAGCGAAAAAAAGCGGCACCGGTGCGGTGCCGCTTTTCTTTCTCTAAGTGAGAGCGTCGTTTTCAATCGACACTCTCACTTGACTCAGCCTTCAAAGGCCTTATTACTTGCCGGCCTTGGCGGAAGCCTTGGCAGCGATGGCCTTGCGGAGCAGAGCGGTCGCATCGGAAGCGGCCTTGGCACTCTTGGCGAGGCTGCGCTGAGCTTCTTCGGGATTGTGGAAGTACGCACCGTTGACGGCCGTCCAGTATTCCCAATTGATGTGAGCCGAGGAGTGGAGCTTACGAGCTTCATCCAGCGTCTTTTCATCAACGCCCGAGGCAATCGCGAGTTCGAAGGCATTGAACATGTCGTTCATGCGGGCTTCAGCTTCGCGAACCTTGCCGTCATAGTGACCCTTCATGGCATCGATCGCCTTGTTCATCTGTTCGGCGGTCTTGTCCTTGTGGCAGGTCAAGCAGGTTTCCTGCATGTAGTGGCGCGGCGAGGTAGCCCAGTGAACCGTGTACATCTTGCCGGTCTTTTCGTCCTTGACCTTAGGCATATGGCAGGTAGCGCAGGTAGCGCCGGCCTTGTCGTGCGTAGAGCCGAAGTACGTTTCAGTGTCCGGATGCTGCATCTTCACGAGCGCTGCGCCCGTAAGGTTGTGCTTGAAGTCACGGAAACCGATCTTGTCGTAGTACTGCTCGATCTCGTCGGCATTGACAAACGGGAAGTGGTTGGTCAGGCGGCTGTCGAAGCCGATCTTGGCGCCCGTCTTGGCATCAAAGCCCGGGTTGCAGATGTATTCGACGTGGCACTGAGCGCACATGAGGTTGGAGTCCGCCTTGTCCATATAGGCGACCTTGCGGGTGAAGCCGCGAACGCCCACATCCTTCACATCGAGCTTCGTCGGATGTGCAGCAACATCGCGGTAGACGTTCGGCACGGACTTGTCGTCACGCGTCACGGCATCGATCAGCGCATCGCGGACAACACGCGGCTGAGCAGTATGCGGATCATGGCAGAAGTTGCAGTTGATGGCGTGATTGACCTTGCGGACCACATCAACCGGATTCGAAGAACGGCTGAACTGAGCGCCTTCCACCTTGTCGCCAAGGTAGGCCCAGTCCATCATGACGTCGGTGGACTTGCACGACCAGCAGACGGCATTGGCAGCGGCCGCGGTGCCGGGCTTGTGGACCTTCTGCGCGTTGTTGTCCGGATAGTTGTCCTTCAGAACATCCCAAACCTTGTAGGACTTGCCGCCGTCGAGCGTGGCATAGAGCCAGCCGTCCTTGGGTTCGAAGCGGCCGCCGAATGCACGGTCAACGATGAACTGGTCGATGGCCATCCAAACATGGGCGCGCGGCAGATCATGTTCTACCGTGAAGCCATGGGCGCCGAGCGCGCGGTCAAAGAACGGATCGGGAGCCGGGCCATTAGGCGCCTTCTTCGACTGACGAGCAGCACGGCCGTCATCCTTATAGAGGGACTTGTACTGCGCCTGATGGCAGCCGCCGCAGGTAGCCGGATCCATGTTGACCGTCGGACGATCCGTCACCTTCTTCAAGTGCTGATCAACGCCCGAGTGGCAGGACGTGCAGGCAATGTCCTTGTGCGCGGCGCCGGCGTGGGCCTTGGTGATATTGGAGTGGCAGGTCGTGCAGGTCGACAGATCAGCGGCCTGAGCGGAAACGCATGCGCCCAGCGAAAAGAGCGCGGCGGCAACAGCCGTCAACATAGGCTTCGTGTTCATAAGAGGTCTCCTTCCAGAGCATTTGAATGCTCTGCCGCCGCAGCCCTTCAACGGGTGTCTGATGGGCTTCCATCTCGGCGGAATTTTTTTATTCGTGTGAAATTGTATTTTTCCTTACAGCATCCTTAAAGATCTCTGATGGGAGAGGTCTAGTTCTATTTGAGAACCCCTCTCAACTCTGTTATTACCTACTGCAACAACCATTTAAAGGCGATAGCTGAGTTCTATTTACCAATTACTAGGTATGTAAGGGGTTTTCTCAGGGGTTAACCCGACTCCCCCTGTCGACGGAGTACAAACGAACGGCCGCCGAATGCAAACACATTCGACGGCCGCAAATCATGAAAGTTGTGAAGCAAATATTACGAAATGCTTCCACCGAACTAATTCACATCTTCATCCTTCTTGCGAGGCCAGCAGACGATGCCGCGGGTGGCCGGCAGCACAGACGGATCAAACTCGGGGTTCTCCACCCCCTCTGAGCGCTGCTTGAAATAGTCCTTCATTGCCGCAAACGCATAGCGGCCAAGGAGAGCAATGGCTGCGAGGTTGAGCATCGCCATCAAGGCCATAAAGAGATCGGCCAGATTCCAAACAATATTGAGACTCGCGACGCTGCCGAAATACACCATCACCAGCACGCAGCCGCGGAAAATCCAGCTGGCTATCGGCCGACGGCTGATGAAGTCCATGTTCACCTCGCCGTAAAAATAGTTGCCGATGATCGAACTGAAAGCAAAGAAGAGAACGATCACCGTCATAAAGGTGTTGGTCCAAGCGCCGAGCTGCCCCGTAAGCACATGCTGGGTGAGTTCGATCCCAGTGAGCTGAGCGCCGTGCCAATCCGGCGAGAGGAGAACAATCATAGCCGAGGCCGTGCAGACGAACATGGTGTCGACAAAGACGCCCAAGGCCTGCACCAAACCCTGTTTGACGGGGTGGGACGCATCCGCCGTCGCCGCAGCATTAGGCACGGAACCCATACCGGCTTCGTTGGAAAAGAGACCGCGCTTAATACCCGTCATGAGCGCCATGCCGAAAGCAGCCCCGGTTACTGCGTCCACTCCGAAAGCACTCTTGACGATCAAGAGCAGAACTTCCGGAACGAGCGTGATGTTCATCACGGTGACCACCGCAGCAAGGAGCAGGTAAGCCCCTGCCATCAGCGGCACCATCCATCCCACCACTCGTGCGATGCGGTTCAAGCCGCCGAAGATCACCAGCCCCGTCAGAACTGCGATGCCTAACCCTGTCCAAGCCGGATCCACATCAAAGGATGCCTTGAGCGAGAGCGCCATCGTGTTGGCCTGCACTGAATTAAAAATGAGGCCGTAAGTGATGGATATCAGCACGGCAAAGAGCCAGGAGCCCAGGGCGGGTAAGAAGCCGCCGCCGCCGCGGCGTGGAACTGTAGATCTGCGCAAGGGTCGATTCCACAACCCCGTTGCCGCGCCTAAGAGCGCTATGACCCACATCAGAAGACGGCACCGGACCGCCGACTACAACGGCAATGGCAATGCCCGCAATATTGCCCACGCCGACACGCGACGCCGTGGAAACGCAGAAGGCCTGAAAGGTAGAGATATGCCCTTTCTTTGTCTTGGCTGTTGCGCCCTCCGCAACAAGACGCACCATCTCACGCAGATGGCGGATCTGCACAAAACCTGTGCGGAAAGAAAACCAAAGTCCCAATCCCACCAGCATGACGATCAGGACGTATGACCAGAGGACATTATTGACGGCAGAGACGAGCGTGTTGAGAAGTTCCACGGCGAGGATGTTCCTTATCGAATCATTTTTGTTGTTTTCAGCACCTTATCGGGTGCCTCGAACGGAATCGGTCATATTAACAAAACGACCCGGCCGCCGTCCGTCTTTGACCTTTTCCTTATGGCTTTAGATCCTGCCTATTTCCGATCCTCATCTTATCTGAGAGCCGATTCAGCCGTAGCCGTGTTTGCATAATTAGGGTTTGTACCAATAAAGTCCAAATCCTGTAAATCAGTGCCTTAAGGACTAGTTCTTTTGTATAACATTGTATTCGCCCAGGACGTGAATTCACCTGCCGCTATTCGTTTATAGAATGTCGTCATTCTTTCCTGCGGGGAAGATTTTCTGCCGCGGTCTGCCGGGCTCTAAGCACCCGGCGACGCGTCCTTCCGAGAGGAAAGCCGGAAGGTTGTAAGCCTTCTCCTATTATTGGGGGGAGGCTTCCTTTTTGATCGGAACAGGACGCAAAACCGCTGCAGCTCCAAAAGAGGTGCAGCGGTCTGAAAAGGCTTAAAGTCAGCCGACGAACGGGAACGGTTTAGAAACCCGTACCGATCTGGAATTGGAAGCGCTGAGTATCGTCGCCTTCCTTGTCATTGAGCGGGAATGCAATGGAGAACTTGAGCGGGCCCAAGGGCGAAATCCAGGCAATGCCGAAGCCCGTCGAATAGCGCAGATCAGCAAAGTCGATCTTCTGACGAGTGTAGTTGCCGTGCTGATCACCTTCGTAACCCCACGCGTAGCCGGCATCCAGGAAGCCGAAGATTCGCAGCGTGCGGTCGCCGCCCGGGAGCGGAGCAAGGATTTCGATATTGCCGGTAATCATGCGGTCACCGCCAAGATTGTAGCCGTCCGAATTGGCCGAATAATCCTTCGGACCGAGCGTGCCCGAATCATAGCCGCGCACCGAGCCAATGCCACCCACGTAGAAGTTTTTGAAGAAGGGGAACTGATCCGTACTGCCGTAGACGTCGCCCCAGCCGACCTCGCCGTTAAGAGCCAAAGTCCAGGTACGCGAGAGCGGAATGTAGTGCTGGTACTGGTAAGTGGCTTTGTAGTACTGAATGTCAAGACCGGGGAGCCCTAATTCACCGGACAGGCGCTGATAGACGCCGCGGGTCGGCGCGAGCGAATTGTCGCGGCTGTCGCGGGACCAGCCGAGCGTGAGCGCCACACTCACCGGATTATCACCGAACTTCTCAACGTAGTTTTGATATCGCCGCGGCGATCTGGGATTCGCATCAACGTGCGTCGACTCCACGCGGGTGCCGAGGAACACGCGGTCCAGTTCAGTGAAAGGAATGCCCCAAGACACGCCCGCACCGCGGGTTTCATACTTCACATCGGCAACGTCGAGCTCTTCCAAGTCGACTTTGCGGTCATAGAGGTCATAAGTGCGGCTGATGCCTTCGGGCGTCACATAGGGTTCCGTCACGGAAAGCGCATACGTACGCTGCGACTTAGACGTATTGACATCGACCGACACCGAATTGCCGGTGCCGAAAACATTGTTCTGCGCGAAGCCTGCCGACAAAATGATGCCTTCAGACGTGGAGTAGCCGGCGCCGAGCGAAATGGAGCCAGTCGGACGCTCCTTCACATTCACTTCAAGGTCGACCTGATCGCGCGTGCCCGGCACAGGCTTAGGTTCTGCAGTCACACTCTCGAAGTAGCCGAGACGGTCAATACGGTCGCGCGAGAGCTTGACTTTGTCGCTGTCGAACCAGGCGGATTCGTACTGACGGACTTCACGGCGGATGACTTCGTCATGCGTGCGGTTGTTGCCGGTGATATTCACGCGGCGGACATAAGCGCGGCGTCCCGGATCGATCGTATAAACGATATCGACCGTACGGTCTTCCGCATTGGAAATCGGATTGGCGTTGGCTGACGCAAAGGCATAACCGAGCGTTGAAAGCTTATCGGTCAGCGCGGTGGAAACGTCTTTCACCGCCTGCGCGTTGTAGATCTCACCGGCCTTGAGCGTGACGAGCGCGTTGAGCTGATCATCAAGCCCGAGCAGATCGCCCTGAAGCTTAGCGCTGCGGATCGTGTACTTTTCGCCTTCCGTCAGGTTGATCGTAATGTAAACGTTTGACTTATCCGGTGCCACCGACACCTGCACGGAATCGATCTTGAAGTCCAGATAGCCCTGATTCATGTAGAACGAGCGGATGGTTTCAAGGTCGGCGGCGAGTTTTTCGCGCGAGTAGAGGTCGCGCTTGGTGTACCAAGAGAACCAGTTCGGCGTTCCGAGCTGCATCAGATCGAGCAGATCATCCGAATCGTAAAGGTGGTTGCCGGTAATGCGGATCGAAGCAATGGACGAGGCGCTGCCTTCGTCAACATTGACCGTAATGCGCACGCGGTTGCGTTCAAGCGGCGTCACCGTCGTTTTGACAGAAGCCCCGTAATAGCCTCGGGCTAGGTACTGACGGCGCAGTTCCTGATCGGCGCGGGTGAGCGTCGCATTGTCGAAAATGCGGCCTTCGGCAAGCCCCACGTCACGAAGACTCTTTTCGACCGCATCCTTGTCAAACGCCTTAATGCCGTGCGTTTCAATGGTTGCTACGGCTGGACGCTCCATCACGTGAACAACCACAACATCGCCGTCCTGAGTGAGCGACACATCGCGGAAAAGTCCGGACTGATAAAGGGAACGGATGGCGCGGACACCCTTTTCGGCCGTGTATTCATCACCGGCGCGGAAAGGAAGATGCGAAAAGACCGTACCGGGCTCCGTACGCGTGAGACCCTCGACGCGGATGTCGGAAATCGTGAACGCCGAAGCAGAGCCGGCAAGTACGAATGCGGCGGCAAGCGCGGCCGTCAGGCGGGTAATAGTGGGGAGCTGCAAGACGATTTCTCTCTCAACACTGAATTCTGTATCCGGCCGCTTGGGAGCACGGCTCCCCGGGCGCATCAACGACAAAAGCGTCAGCCGGCAGCGCCCGAAAAATTGTTGTAAGGTTAGCACAAGGAACGGACCGTTCGAGCGCCGCGGCGTGCTGAAAACCTCCGAAACGCTTCCATTGGTGCGGCCCTTTCATCCGCCGAGTCGGCCGATATCATTCATGGTTACGTAAACGGCTAGAAGCAGAAGGAGCGCCATGCTGACGGCACCGAGTTTTTCCTTCAGTCCTCTGGCAAGACTCCGTCCCATCAAGCCCTCGATGCCCAAAATGACGAGCTGTCCGCCGTCCAAAGCCGGAATCGGAATGAGGTTCATGAAGCCGATGGCGATCGAAATAAGCGCCACAAATTCCAAAAAGGCGCTGACGCCCGCCGTCAGTGCGCTGCCGGCCATGCCGGCAATGCCGACAGGCCCCGAGAGATTCTCGGTGCTCACCTCACCCTTAGCCATGCCCCCAACGGCCGCCGCTTGGAAACGCGTGAGCCCCACCACCTTGTCAAACGCAGTTTCAAGCGACTGCAGCGGCGTGAGACGAACGGTCACAAACTCAATGCCCGGTCCGAACCGCAGTTCTGCACGGCCGACCGCAGACTGAGTCTTCTCGTCGAGGATACGCTTTGGCACGAGCGAAATCTCAACTGGGGCCCCGGCACGATTGACTGAAAGCTGAACTGTTTTTTCGGGCGACGTTCGGATAGCGTCTGCAAATCCCTGCATGTCGGCGCGGCTGCCGTTGATCTTTTCAACGACGTCGCCCGACTTGAGGCCCGCAGCGGCGGCCGGTCCGTCAGCCTCAACCTTGAGAATCGTGACGCCGCGGCCGGCGAGGAGAAACCCCAGTTTCTGCAGCACAAACCCATTAGTCTTGGCTGCCTCGTCGAGCGACAAACCTGACAAATCAAAGTACCGCACATAGGATTCGCCTGTCTTTGCCCGCGAGAACGTTACCGGCACATCAGCCTTGCCCGTATGCTCGAGAAGCGCGGAATTGAAGTCCATGACGCCCACGATGCGTCGGCCGTCGACCGCCGTCACCAGATCCATCGCGCCCACTCCCTGCGTTTGGGCCTGCGAGGCCGGTGCCGGCTCCACATAAGGCGCAATGTCCCGCACGCCGATAGCACCCGAGGCGGTAAACAGCATGACGGCCAGCACGAAATTCATGAGCGGCCCTGCCGTCACAACGATCGCCTTTTTCCAGCGCGGCCCTGAATCAAACAACACGCCGGTCGGCTCGCGGCCCTGCTCGCGAAGCTCATCAGCCTCTTCAAAGGCCACATACCCGCCGATCGGCAGCAGCGACACGGCAAACTCCGTATCCCAGGCACGCCGGCGCCAAAGGACTCGGCCCATGCCGATTGAAAAGCGCTTGACACCGAAGCCGAGCCACTTGGCGGCCAAATAGTGACCGCCCTCATGAATCATGACCACGATGCCGATGGTGAGAAGAAAGCCCACAAGGCTCAGGAGTACAGAAAGCGTCATTCGGATGGCTGGTTACGACTAAAAAGGAAGTAACAAAAAACTCAGTTAAAGAATTCGGAGGCCGACAGTATTTCAGCGGCACGTGTGCGCGCTTCTACATCAATTGCAAAAATTTCTTCAACGGACTGCGGCGCCGGCGCGCTGAAGCGCTCTGTCGTCATTTCAACCAGTTTCATGATGCCCGTGAATGAAATTCTTTCATCAAGAAATGCCGCGACCGCAACTTCATTGGCCGCATTCATCACAATAGAGGATCCGTCGCGGCGGCGAAGTGTTTCTCGGGCAAGTTCCAGGAGCGGAAATGTTTCAAGATCCGGCGCCTCAAAAGTGAGCCTCCCGACACGCGTTAAGTCGAGAGCACCCACGCCGGAACTCACGCGCTGCGGCCACGACAGCGCCGCAGCAATGGGCGTGCGCATGTCCGGGTCGCCTAACTCCGCCATCACCGCTCCATCCTCAAAGGCCACCATCGAGTGGATCACCGATTCCGGATGCACCACAACGTCAATGCGGTCTTCTGGAAAGTCAAAGAGCCACGAGGCTTCAATCACCTCAAGTCCCTTATTCATCAGAGTCGCGCTGTCAACACTGATCTTGCGGCCCATGCTCCATTTCGGATGTTTGACCGCCATGGCAGGCGTGATGCCTTCGAGCGTCTTTCGCCCGCGAAACGGGCCGCCCGAAGCGGTGAGAATGATCCTTGCGCGGCTGCGCGCATTGGGGTCAGCTGCCGCAAGACACTGAAAAACCGCACTGTGTTCGCTGTCAACCGGAAAGAGCTCTGCGCCGCACTCGGTAACCGTCTTCATGAGCAGCGCCCCGCCGCAGACCACGCTTTCCTTATTAGCAAGCATCAGCCGTTTGCCCGTACGAGCAGCAGCAAAGGTGGGCGCCACCCCGGCAGCACCCACAATCGCCTGCAGTACGGCATCCGTCTCCGGATCCGCGGCGAGCGCTTCAACGGCATCTGAGCCGGCGAGCGCCTCGACGTCATGGCAGCCCGCCGCATCCAATGCGGCCCGCAGCGCTCCCTGCTTTGCTGGATCCGCGACAGCAGCCTGCTCCGCATGGGTAGCCCGAACCGCTTCAACAAGTTCGGGAATGCGGCTGCCGCCGGCAACGCTTTTCACACGCCAGTGTTCAGGGTGACGGCGGATGACGTCGACGGCCGAACGGCCGATCGAACCGGTAGCGCCAAGAAGCGAAATGGTCTGCATCGTTTTCTTTTTGTTGTGAGTTTGTGTGGAAGACGTATTTTCCGTCTTCTGCGGAAAGCCGGGTGATTTTAGGGCTGTTTTCGCGTGAGGCGAATGAGTGCAATTTCAGAGGCCGCGCCCAAACGAATCGGAAAGCCGTTCCACAGCCCCGTGCCGGGATGCACATACATCAGCGCACCGCTGCGGCGGTAAAACCCCCGCACGAAGCCGCCGTTGATAATCGCCACAGCCTCATCCATTCCCCAAATCTGCCCGCCGTGCGTGTGTCCGGAGAGCTGGAGCGCAAAAGAGGCTTGGGCGCAGTACTTGGGGAAGAATTTCGGCTGATGGGCCATCAGAATGCGCAGCGCCTCTCTAGATGCCGGCGCTCCGGCAAAGGTTTTTTCAATATTCGGCATTTCACGCCCAAAACGCGCAGCCATTGGGTCGCAAAGCCCTGCCAAACAGAGTTGGGCGGATTTGCCTTCTGGGTTCTTCACCTCCAGGACGGTATGGGTATTACGCAGAACGCGTATGCCGAGCGCCTCGATTTTGCGCATCCAGGCTTCATAGTCACCGTAGTGCTCATGATTGCCCTCGCACCCCCAGACGCCGTATTCGGCGCGCAGATCCGCAAAGGGCGCCACATCTCTTTCTCGGCGCTCAACGGTCCCGTCAACGAAGTCTCCGGTAATCAGAATCAGTTTGGGACGCAGTGCATTCACACGCTCCACGACGGCCCGGCTCCAAGGCTCCGTGAGGAGCGCCGAGGCATGGAGGTCGGAAAGCTGGACGAACTCGAAGCCTTCGAGCGCCGGAGGCAGATTCTCAATTTCGGCGGTATGACGGCGAACCTCGGGCGCACTGACTCCCTCAGAAACACCCGCCGCTGCCAAACCCGCCGCTGCCGCAGCAATGCCCAGCGCAGTGCGGCGGTCTTTCTGCACGACGTAATGCATCTTTTCTCCGGACCGTCCGGCCAGTACGCTGAGCAAAATCAGCACTTCGCGCACGGCCGTCAGGCCGCAGAGGAAAAGCAGTACCGCTTCGCCCGAATTCCCCGCAATGAGAAACCAGCGAGGCGCCTCCGGAGAAAGCAGGCCTCCGAAGAAAAAGACGGTGACGGTCGAAAACGATGCGGTTACGACCACAAGCAGCGCCAGAGCAGCTTTGAATCGGCGCGGCAGATCCAGCGGCAGCACGAACCGCCACAGAACCCAAAGGGCCATGATGAGATGAAAGACGGCAAATCGC
>SCPP01001428.1_pt1 | contig 17564 bp, 23 predicted proteins | sample 6106811 | NCBI WGS metagenome assembly SCPP01 (sample SAMN10720449, study PRJNA508395) | human gut metagenome | isolation source: Participant 2 stool, 15 month | host: Homo sapiens | collected 2018
CTTGAAATGGAGTTATCATATTTCTATTAGACAAAACTTAAACATATATAAACGACTGGGGAACTTTAAAGTTAGCAATAACCGTTGTTGGATCAACAGCTCCTTGTACTGCTTACATTCCTTTATCTTGAGGAATTGCCTTTATCTTTCCTATAATACTGTTGGAAGAAAGACTTGGTTTACCAGAGTATTCTTTCGTTTGATTCCAAATATTCGCAGGGGTATCACAGATAATCTCTGCTATCTTGAACTCGCCTACAATCTTGCTGATGGGACGGCTGGCGTAGATATATACGGTATCCACCTTTTGCTTGAAGAGAACCTTGCGGTACTCATATTGCTTTTCCCAGAAAAGATTTTCTCAACAAACTCTGGCTTAATCGATAATATAACGTTCATCTATTTCTCCTAATTCCAATAGTTTATCAAATTGAGCATCGGTCAACTTGAAGAATCCCCAATACTCAGGGTTCAAGCCAACCTGCTCTTTCATCACTTTATTGATTACTTTCTTAGTGAAAGCTATGTTATACAACATCTTGATGACAATGAAACAATTCCTTGTTCTATACCATCGTCTCAATTCATATTCCTTAAATACCGAATAACGATTGGTATAATTCACAAAAGCATCTTCATTTTCAAAGTCTTTGAAGGTCTTGACCTCACTTGTCCTACGGGTGGGTTGAAAGTCACCTGTTTTCAAATATCTAGTACCTTTCATCCAGCAAAGGTATATCTTATAGATGCTGTTAGTCTCAGAAACATCCTGTATAAGATCATACTTCTGTTCGTTTTCAAAATGGAATCCGGAAAAAGCTGTGTATGGTATTCTGGAACTATAGAAAGAACATACTTATTAAAACCCTTTTCTAACAAAGGATAGTCGAGTTTTAAATCACCTATATGGTTTCTCATATTCTTTATCAATACATATTCCGAATTACCGTCCTCATGAGGCTTGTCCGCCTCATGTAAGAATCAAACTTCTCAAACATACGAATCAAGCCTTGTAACTCATCTGTAGGGAACATGGTGACATAGACTTCTTCCACATCCTCGGCTATAGCCAAATCCATGATTTTCTTCATGAAACGCTCGCCACGTGTGGTATGACGATTGTCATTGTCCACCTTGAATGTGCCGACCTTCAAGCGTTTCCTTGCAGGTTGCACAGGTACCATATCTGATAGTTCCTCTTCCTCTATCTTCAAATAAAGAAAGTCTTTCAGTTCTCTATTAATATAATAGGTGTAGGCTGTTGCACCTGCAGCTTCCTTTTTATGATACCACTCATCAAACTCGGGATAACTCGACCTCAAAGAATCAAAGAATGAATCTTTGAGATTGATGTCTGAAAATCGCTCTAATTGCAAATCCATAATTCAACTTTTATGATTGAAAATTATCTTTTATACTACTAGAAGAATCATCATGTATATTTTGTTTCGCCTGACTAGCATTTGGCGCTATCACGTTGTTGCCACCATTAACATTGAACATAACGTGCGGGTCTTGACACTCCTTGATCTGGTCTATCAGGTCATGGTATTCCTTAGGCATCATCTTTCGGAGCAAACAATGTACACGAGAGATGTCTGCATAATGATTCTCATTCATGAACTCTTGTGCCTTACGTATCATATGAATATATATTTCTCTCATGTTTTCGGGAATATAAGTTACTTGCCCAAGTAATATAATATACTTGGCAAAGTAATATAATATACTTGCTCAAGTAATATAATATACTTTTTGAGGGTTATTTCATCGATTTGACTGGCGGATAGCCTTTTTTCTTGTTTCCCATGCATTGTTGATGTAGAGGCGGAGGTTATCTACTCCCTTGCCTGTCTTCACATTCGTGAGGAATGGAAGGAGGAGATGGATGAAATCTTTCTTGGCGATAAGGTCGGCATCTATCGCCTCCTCGTTCTGGCACATCGTGGCTACTACCTCGCCCACTTCCTTTGCTTTCTTGCAAGCGGTGAGGAGAGAGATGTAACCTCGGAGAGATTTCACCTTATTAATATATATAGCGAGACGCTGCTCATCTTCATTAGGTGCATCGGTGGATTCGCCTTCTGAATGGAGCTTTTGGTCTGCGAATTGGTCGCCATAGAAGTTTTGTACGGCTTCTGTGGCATTGGGGAGGATTTGGTTGTTGCCTCCGTATATGTTGAAAGTCACGTTAGACTTGCTGTTTTCTTCCATTTCTAGTAGGGTTTTTTAATGGTTGTTCAACGAATATTCAATGGTTATCCAACGCTATTCCATAAAGTTGATTTTGCCTCTCATTTTTTATACCTTTGCATCAGTTAAACGAAGAACGAAGAGTGAAGAGTGAAGAATTCATTACCCCGGGCATTCGACATTCTGAGTTTTGAGTGAGACATAGGTAACATTAGTATTAACATTTTAAAAGAAAGGATTAATTATGATTGAGTATTCTGTATTTTTGATGACCAACTACCTCAAGCCTGAGGACGGGGCTAAGGCTTATGCCAAGAACCAAGTTCGTGAAATCTGGGACTTGAACAAGTTTTGCAAGCACATTGCTTCACACAACGCTGGCTACAGCCGAGGTATGGTGAAAGCCATCCTGTCGGACATGTGTGACTGCATTGTAGAGCAACTGCTCAACGGCAACAAGATTAAACTCGGTGAGTTTGGTGTCTTTAGCATCTCCATCAACTGTGAGGGTGCGGAGTCGCTGGAGAAGTTTACCGAGGAGAACATCAAGTCGGTGAACATCAAGTTTAACCCTGGTGTGGACTTTGAGAACCTTGTTGATAAAGCTGAGTTCAAGCTCGTGGCAAGCCGTGCTGGTCAAGCTGCCTTGCTCAAGGCTGAAAAGGCGAACGAGAGTACCGTTGACCTGGAGGCTGCGAAGAAGAAGCCTACCAAGGACGACAAGAGTGACAACAAGCCATCGGGTGATGATGGTGATACACCAAACCCTGGTGGTGGAAGCAGTACCGACTCTGGTACCGACGGTGGCGGTGATGGTCTGGAGTAGGATTCTCCCTGTGACTGCATCCTGCATAATGCAGGGTGTGGTCACCCCTTCAAACTTATGTTTCACTTTTAAACACATTTCTGATTATGAAGAATTTTAATGATGGTTCCAAGAAGATTTCTTGGGTTTCAATTTTGAATGCTGCTGTTCAAGCTTTGATTGCAGCTCTTACTGCACTGGGAGTAAGCTCGTGCGCAAATGCCTTATAGCAATGTTAAGTGTTGAATGTTGAATTATGAATTGTGAATTATGAGACAAAGTCAATATATGTCGGCTAACGACATTAAATATCTGGTTTTGCATTGCTCGGCTAGCCGATGCAATCTGGACTATAGTGTAGAACAGCTGCGACGCGACCATAAGGCGCGTGGGTTTTATGACATCGGCTACCACTTCTACATCCGTAAGGATGGAACGATGACGCAGCACCGGATGCTGTTGGAGGTTGGTGCTCATGCCAGACCTTATAATAGATGCTCTATCGGCATCTGCTATGAGGGAGGGCTCGATGAGCAAGGCAAACCTTGCAACACCATGACAACTGAGCAGGAAACGAGACTCATTGACCTTTTCAGGAATCTGAAGATTCTCTTTCCGAAAGCGAAGATTGTGGGGCATCGGGATTTGCCGGGGACTACTCCCAAAGAGTGTCCGTGTTTGGATGCGGTCAGCTGGGCTGCTCATCATCATCTCGATTAATACTCTGTTACTGGCGAGGTACTTTTCCTCGTCAGTACCACTTGCTTAATATCTGACATTTCCATATACTCTATTCGATTTTTTGCAAGTATGCTTTAGGAATATATCCTGTCGTAACAGCACACAACCCCTTGATACTCACATAAAGTTTATGATCTTTTTTGATACGGACGACATAGCCTTCCGCTCCTTTCAAAGGACCTTCAATGACTCGGAACTTGTCGCCTTTGGTAAACTTGGGATTATACTCATCGTAAAAATCCAGTCCTTCAACACCAGAAGTTGCTACAATATTGAAGATTTTCACTTCACGTTCTGAAATTTTAGAAGGTTCTTTCAAGTTCTCAGAATTTTTGCCACGATAGAGCATCACTTTATTGAGAAACATACGCTCCATCTCTTCTGCTTCTATTCTCGTGGTACGGAAAAGAATAAGAGATGGCATAATAGGAACTTCCTTCACCAGTCTCTTTTTCTTATTCTTGTCCCAATATGCTTGTTTCACATCATAAATATGTTCTATCCCTTTGGCAACGAAATATGCCTTGATAGGCTTTCCTTTCCCAAAAAATATCTTGAATGCGTACCAACTCTCCTCGTTGTCTGCTTGTATCATTGTTTATTTTTTTCTATTTTGACCAGGGTGTACTTCTCATTCCCCCGTGTCGTGAAATCATGTTTCAAAACACTTGGCAAGAAAGGGTTGGTTAGTCTATTTCCAATAACGGAAACCTCTAATCACAGACGTACTCCTGATCCAAGAGCATGATAGTCTGCAACCCTTGGAATGATTAGCTGTCCGATTCCTTTGTCCTCAAAATCCTTCCCTCAATCACTCCCGTTCTTCTGAATCTCTATATAAGAGACACAGAAAACCGAAAAACATTCTTTCAATCAACGACTTAGAAGATTGTGTACGAGAAAAATGGTAAGCGGCTCTGCGTTTATACCTTGCCCTTTATCGTAAAAGTTCTTACCTTTGCACCATAATTTTAAAAGCAACGCAATTATGAGAGCAACAGAACGTTATGAGAGGGCATGGAATGCCTTCCAGATTCATTTGAATCATAATCCAAAAGCCAGTTTGATTCCTTTTTTAAAGGAACGGCATGTAAACCATCGCTCGATGCATAGATGGATGTCAGAGAAAGGTTATTCTGTTAGGTTAGCCAAACAACAGATTCGTCTGCTTCAGGCCGAAGCCCGTAAGGAATGTTCCGAAGCAACAGCCAAGGACACTGGGATGATGTTCCTTCCCATGGAAATGCCATCCGATTCCGTCTGCCCGGAAAATTATCTTTTCGGCATAACCTTAACCTTTCCCAATGGAACGATAGTCACCATCAAGAAAGGTAGTGCCAAATCAGTCATGCATCTGATGAAACTTTACGAGAAGGAGGACTTGCTATGTTTGGATTAAACGAAAACACCCAGTATTACGTCTGCCAGCGATATGTCCGAATGAACATGGGCATAAATGGCCTGTACCAGATTGTGAGGACGGAGATGGAGCTGCCGCCACTCGGTGGTGCCGTCTTCATCTTCTTCTCAAAGAATCGCCAGCAGGTAAAAATGCTAAAATGGGATGGCGACGGTTTCTTGCTGTATCAGAAGCGACTGGAGCGAGGAACCTTTGAATTACCATTCTTTGATCCCCAAAGCAAACAATGCAAAATGCCGTACAAGACGCTATCTGCCATCATGAGCGGAATTTGCCTGAAAAGTATGAGATATAGGAAACGGCTTAATCTATAGGCGCATAAGATTATATTTAATGAACTGTGTATCAATAAGATAGAAAAATAAATATCTAAAATCCTTGCATATCTCGATATTTTTTCGTACCTTTGCACTATGAAAAAGGACGAAATTATAGTACTTTTAAAGGAACAGCTTCAGCTTGCAAACGAACAGCTTCAGCAAGCTAATGCTACGGTGAGTTCGTTGACTACACAGGTCAGCGAACTCATTGAACGTATAAAGTCATTAGAAGAATTACTCGTCCAGAAAGGAATCGCCATTGACAAAGCGAATCGTCAGAACAAGGCACTCGGCAAGCTCGTTTCAGGCAAGAAGTCCGAACGTCAGGAAAAGAATCCACAAGACTCGATGACCCAGGAGGAATTTGACAAGAAGAAAACAGAGCAGGCCGAAAAGAGAAAGGCACGCAAAAACAACGGAGCCAAGCGTGACATGCATTACGAGATGAAAGAGGTGCATGTTACGATAGATCCAGTCATGGATGCAGAGTTTTTGAAGACGTTGCGTCTCTTCGGAACTCGTACCTGTATACGTTACAGCATGGAACCCATCAAATTCATCAAGACCGTGTATCACATCAACACTTATACTGATGGAAGTATCATGTATCCGGGGAAAACTCCGCCGGCTCTGTTGTTGAATTCTTCCTATTCACCTTCCTTTGCAGCAGGACTCCTGCAGATGCGATACATCTATTCCATGCCGGTAGAGCGAATCATCAAATACTTTGCCGACAATGGGTTTACGTTAAGGAAAGCCACGGCAAACAAACTGATTGCCAGAAGTGCCGATGTACTGGAAAACTTCTATAAGGCTATCTGCCAAGTAGTGTTGCAGCAGGATTATGTCTCGGCAGACGAGACATACCATAAAGTGCTGTTAGCCAAGACAAAGCCTACGGACAAGGGTTCGAAGAAAGGCTACTTCTGGGCTGTAAGTGCGCCTAAACTGGGACTTGTCTTCTTCGTATATGAGGATGGATCACGCTCTGAGCAGGTCATACTTAACATATTCTCTGATTATAAAGGTACCATACAGAGTGATGCATATGCTCCTTACCGGAAACTGGAGTCGGATGCTTATCCTGACATTATGAGAATCGCCTGCCTGCAGCATGTCAAGAGAGATTTCATCGACTGCGGCAAGGAAGACAAGGATGCTCAGGAGGTCGTAGATATCCTCAACAGATTTTATCGAGAAGACAAAACATAAGGTTGGGGTAAATGGATGGACCGTTGAAGACCATCTAGCCTATCGGCAGTCATATGCACCGGACATTTTACAGGATTTATTGGAGAAACTGGAGGAAATATCTTCCAGGAAGGATTTGCTGCCCAAGTCTACCTTGGCGCAGGCGGTCGGTTATGCCCTTAATGAATATAATGCCATTTGTGACATCTTCAAAAGAGGTGATACGGCTCTCGATAACAACTATATTGAGAGAATCCAAAGGTACATATCACTATCAAGAAGAAACTCAATGTTCTTTGGCTCGCACGAAGGAGCAGGACGTGCGGCTATCCTATATTCCATCGCCATCTCATGCAGACTGAATGGCATCAATCTGTTCGAATACATATGCGACGTAATAGAAAAGACTGCAGAATGGCAACCAAATACTCCATGGGAAAAATATAGAGACTTACTTCCTGACCGATGGAAAAAGCAGCAACAGCATTAATTTAATCAGCTGTTACTGCTTTTGAATTATGCAAGGTATAAACGCGGAGCCGCTTACGAAAAATGCTGAAAAATGTAGAATTTCGTAGAATGATATTAATTTTTTAACACGCATAATTTGCTTGTTTCCAACAATTTTCGTATCTTTGCGGTAAGATTCTGTGTCTCTTATATAAAGATTCAGAAAAATTGGTTCATTTTGGTTCATTTTACATAATCCCTCTTTTAATTCTTTTTTGTGGCTTATAGGGCTGCCAGTATCTTGGCGTTGGCATCATCTACTTCTGAGCTTTTGATGGAACGGAGATAGATTTGTGTGGTGGTTTCGGAATGATGTCCCAATGCCTCGCTGATGACAGAGATAGAGATATGATTATCTCTTGCCGTCGTTGCCCAGGAATGGCGGGCAACATAGAGGGTGAGCTTGCCCTTGATGCCTATCGTAGCTCCAAACTTTCTGAGGTGGTAGGAGATACGCGCTTCCGCATTGTGATATAGGCGTGCCTCATCCTGCTTTTTGTCAATAGTTTTATCCTGTCTTTTGTTTCCATCATCAACAAGGAAAGGAAAGAGATAAGATGAGGAGGCAGTCTGCGCCTGATACTTTTCCAACAACTCCTGCATCTCCTTCTCCCATCGGATGGTGAGACGCTGTCCTGTCTTTCTTCTTGTATAATGAAGATAACCGTCCTTGAGGTCAGATTTGCGGAGATGAGCCAGGTCGATGAAAGAGATACCACGCAGATAGAAACTCATCAGGAATGTATCTCTTGCCATCTCTTCCTTGGGATTGAGATCCTTGACAGATTGCAGACTCTTGATCTGGCTAACATTCTCTGTAGGTATGGCTCTCTTGCGAGTTTGGGCAATACCGGTATAGACATCCGAGAAGGGATGCTGCTGTGGCGTCAGTCCCTTTGCCACAGCTTTGTTGTAGGTGGCACGGAGGATGCGGAGATAAAAGGAGCTGGTGTTTTTGCATACCTCCGCCGTATGATGCAGGTACGCCTCATACGAGCGCATCACTTCTGCATCTATCTCTTGTAGGGCAATATCCTTATTGTCTCGGTATCGCTTAAAGCTGTTGAGGGTTGCCTTGTAATGCAGCGAGGTGCGGTATTGCCCGTTCTTCAGCAATAGGGCGATGAGGAGGTTCATGAACTGGAATAAAGACTCTGATGTTTTCTTGTTTCTTGACATAATGACAGTGAATTTATGAAGTTTATTAATATATGATAGGGAATGGAGGACTAGTTTTAGATAATTCAAGGTAAAATGTCGATATTTTACATAAAAATCGGACTGTCTGTAATTCATAACATCATGATGTTCAGAACAATCGCCTCTATCGTATAATGGTAATCATTATTACAAAAAAACTCCGAAGAACCAAGATTGATTCTTCGGAGTTTTTTGTACACCCTAGGGATTCGAACCCTAGACCCACTGATTAAGAGTCAGTTGCTCTACCAACTGAGCTAAGGGTGCCTCTGCAAAAAGCTTTGTTTTCAAAAGCGAGTGCAAAGGTAATACATTTTTCTGAAACCACCAAATTTTTATGGATATTTTTTGAAAAAATCTTTCATTTTATCCATCATGGTTGGTTGTTGAAAGCATTATTCCTTCAGCCAACCACCTATCAGACTGATGATTTCCTGTCTTGTAGGCTCTGGAAACGACAAGATGCGAGTTTTGTGCGAACCGCCATGACACATATAAACATGCAGGTTCTGGTTTACATGATACAGATAAGGAAATCAGAATACAAATCCTGCATTGATATAGAATCCTACATTCTTACCCAAGCTAGAATAATTAGCCTGAATGCTTACCGGACCCAATACGAAATCATAGGATGCTCTCAAGGCTCCTCCCCACAAATCATCACCGATGAGAATATGGGAAAACTTGCGGGCTTCCTTGCCATACTCTCCCAGAGCGGTAAGATAGAACTTTCCTTTTACCCGATAGCGGAAACCGAGCTGACCAGTCACCACATTGCGCTCCAGCAGATGAACATGCTGCGCACTCTCCCATGCCACCTGCCAAGGCAGATAGTAACCGTCAGCTACTCCACCTGCATAATTCTGATAAATGGCTGGTACGGAACTGCCAAACAAGAAGCGGCTCTTGAGCTTAGGGAGCAGATAGAATCTGGAATTGAGACGTACGGCACATTCTCCTTGAAAAGCAGCTTCAACAAAAGGATTACCATCAGCATAATGTATTCCGTCATCCGTATGCAGAATGCCCTGAACCTGAATGCGGCTACCACGGGTCGGGAAATAGCGGCGGTCGTAAGTATCCATCACAACAGATGCAAAGTAGTTCAGGAAATGGTCTGACGAACGTGTCTGGATGCTTCCGTCGCGTTCGAACATATCAGAATGATAATGATAATAATCAAACTGCACTCCCGATTTCAATCTGAAATTACCGATATCGCGGGTATAGAATCCAGCGAAAGAATGCGAAAGAAACTCCAGGGCATCCAGCTTATGCTTGTCCGCATAAAGGTCGAAATCATAATGAGCCATACGATAGGAAATGCCTATTTTCGCTCCGAAAAGGTTGCCATAGGCATATTTCATTTCCAGATAGGGATTACGGGAAATGCGTCCTGTAAAGGCATAGTGATGACGGGTAGAAAACTGCTGGTTATTGGATATCTGAGCAATGACGCTCGCCAGATCCTGCGTATCAAAACGTGCACCTACACTGATTCTTCTCGATTCGTTGGGTTCCAGCATGAATACCAGGTCATAAGGTTCCTCGTTAGACTGTCTGTATTCTACACGCGAAAAGATATTCAGTCCCCTGAGCATGGCAAGTGTGCCATCTATCTCCTCAGGACTGACTTCCGAATTCTCCCGTAAAGCAATTTTCTTTCTAATCCACTTTTCCTCCTCTCCGCTGATGCCTTCTATCCGGATGCTTCCTATATGATAAGCTTCCGTCTGAGAAGGTTTCGGCTGTTTGAGGCGTTTATCCTGTAATGTATCATCAGAGGCTGCAGAATCACAAGCATCAGCATAGATATACTTTCTCAGAGCCATCAGCTCATCCCATTTCTGACGGGCAGCCTGTTCTCCCCGCTGTATCATCGTGTCAATGGCTTCAGATTGGAAACTGGCTGCCGAATAACCTTTCAGAGAAGGATTGATATAAAGATCGGCTTCAGCCATATTCTTCCGGTATTTGTTCTGCCCCATCATACTTATGAGCTGTTCTACAACAGAAGAAGCCGATTTCAGTTCTTCCTTCTTCTTCCAACCGGTACTCAAATCTACACAGATAATCACATCCGCTCCCATTTCCTTTGCCACATCAACCGGCAGATTGTTCAAGGCGCCGCCATCCACCAGCATCTTCCCTTTCCATTCTACCGGAGCAAACATGCCCGGTATCGACATGCTGGCACGCATCGCCAATGGCAACGAGCCCGATGAAAACACCACCTCCTTGCCTTCTACCAGATCTACCGCCACGCAACGGTAAGGAATAGGTAGGTTGGAGAAATCATCCACCTGATGATACCCCACGGTAAGTTTCGAGAAAAGGTTAAAGATATTCTGCCCCTTCACATAACCGGTTGGCAACGAGACCTTCCTCTCTTTGGAAAGAGGTATATGAACGATATATTTCTCCCTTTCTTCTTTAGAAAGAAAAGTCTCCGATTCACGTTTCACCTGGTCGCTCAAAGGAAAAGCCAGTTCTGGTTACGGTAGAGGCTATCGATATCCGCAGCATCGTAGCCGATGGCATAGAGTCCGCCCACGATGGCACCGATACTGGTTCCGGCAATATAATCTATAGGAATATCAGCCTCTTCCAGCACCTTGAGCACACCTACTTCAGCCGCACCCTTGGCACCACCTCCACCCAACACGAGCCCCACCTTCTTGCGTGGCTGCTGGGCTTGCAGAGGAGTATGAGCAAAGCAGCAGAATAAAACCAAAAAACATAATATCTTATCTCGATGTACCATCATATTGCTCCTTTTTTAAATGAATAACTGGCACGGCAAAGATACGAAGAAAGATTGGAACTCGCAAGAAAATCTGAAAGAAAATGGCTGAGGACACGGAAATTTAAAGGATTATGCGAATCAATCCAGATACTGCAAAAATCAGAGATAACAAAAAGATTCGCCACCTTTTTTATATTATCCCCCATTTTTCTTGCAAAATCAAAATATTCTTCTCAAAATCTTTGGAGTTTCAATAATTATCTGTATCTTTGCAGAGTGAAATGTTTAAAAATTACAATTATGGCAACACAAGTATTACAATTCAATCAGGCCCAGCAGGCGGTGCTCAATGTTATCTCTTGTTTGCAGTCAGAACAGGACTTGGCAGACTTGAAACGAACATTAGTAAAGTTCATGAATGATCGCTTGCAGCGAGAAATAGATAAGCTTTGGGAATCTGGCGAAATGAGCAATGAAAAGTTGCAGGAAATGCAGTCAGAACATTTGCGCACGACTTATAAATAAACTGACTATGCAGAGAAATATCGTCTTAGATACCAACTGTCTCTTGCAGATAATTGCAAGGAAAAGCAAAATTATTTCTTATGGGAAAGATTCTTGAATGGGGACTATTGTCTCTGCTTTACAACTGAAATTCTAGAAGAATACGAAGAAATACTTTGTTTAAAAACGAATCGATTAATAGCAACTATGGTATTAGAGATTATAACTCAAGCTCAAATACCCAAAGAGTTGATGCTCATTATCATTGGAATCTTATCACACAGGATCCCGATGATAATAAGTTTGTGGATTGTGCAGTCTTTGCTAATGCCGATTTCATTGTATCAGATGATAAACATTTCAAAGATTTAGAAAACATTGATTTTCCAAGAGTACTAGTAGTTAGATTAGAAGAGTTTGCCAGATTATACCGAAATCTTGATGCCAACTAATAAACGAGATTCTTGAATACAAGAATCTATGGAAGAAGATATTGCGATAGCTGATATCAAAGTGCAGATGGAAGGAGAAATCTGGTTTCCCCGTCTGAGATGACTGTCTCATAGGAACAGCCAACTGTTCCCTATTCCGCTAGTCGGCTGTTCGCCCCAAACAGCCTACTAGCCATACGCAAACAGCACACTTATCTTTCGGAGATAAATATCAGGATATCGGAGATCTATCTGCCAAAAACAGCCATATCAAAACAAAAACGAAATGAAACTTCCCTGAAATTTGGAGGGTTTAAAAAAATATATTACCTTTGCACCCGCAAAAAAGATAAGATTATGAACGGATTGTATACTATATTATTATTGGTGCTGAGCAACATCTTCATGACGCTAGCTTGGTACGGACACCTCAAGTTGCAACAAACGGGCGTGAGCAGCAACTGGCCTCTTATCGGTGTCATCGCCTTCAGTTGGGCTATCGCCTTCTTCGAATATTGCTGTCAGGTACCAGCCAACCGCATCGGTTTCGTGGATAATGGCGGACCGTTTAATCTGGTCCAACTCAAGGTGATACAGGAATGCGTATCGCTTATCGTCTTCGCCATCATCGCCAATATCCTCTTTCAGGGACAGGGATTGCACTGGAATCATTTCGCAGCCTTCTGCTGCCTGATTGCAGCCGTTTATTTCGTATTCATGAAATAGCCGGATAAGGAGTTAACTCAATATAACTCCTTATCCGGCTACCTTTTTAGTTTTACACCTGCCCTACACCAGCTTATAGATTTCGCTCGGTGTCTTGCGCTTCAATACTTCCAGCTGGAAGTCCTTGCCGGCTATGATGCCTTTGCTGCGCAGGATCTGCTCCACGGTTTTGCGTGCCAGCTCAGGATGGTTGTTCTCCTCGCTGAGATGACAGAGCCAGACGTGATGAAGCTCCGGTGTAGCATAATTGGCAAGCGCCTCGCCACAATCGTCGTTGCTCAGATGACCGTTATCTCCCAGAATGCGATCCTTCAGATACTGGGGATAATGACCCTGCTGGAGCATCTCTACACTATGGTTCGCCTCGAGCACAAGATAGTTGGCACGGCCGATAAAGTCGTGCATCTCTTCAGTAATATGCCCCACATCGGTGATGAGACAGAAGTTTACACCACCGCACTCCACGAAATAGCCAACATTGTCGGTACTGTCGTGGGTACACCGAACGGAGTAATCTTAAACTCGCCCAGTGTGAAAGTTACTTTCTTCTATCACACGAGCATGGTTAGGCTCTATCTTCTTCGAACACAATAGTTGCGCTCGATGCCTTGATGTACTTTACGGGTCGTATATACCGAGATGATAGTCAGTACTCAGACTCCCCACCGACTTTACATGGTCGGCGTGGTCATGGGTGATGAGGACGTGATGCACATCCTCGAAGCGAAGTCCATAGTTATGGAAATGCTTCTTCAATATTCTTATTCCTACTCCTACGTCTATCAGTATCGAATCCGTATCAGTGTAAAGATAATAGCAATTGCCACTACTTCCACTGCCAAAGGATATAAATTTCAGCATTTTAATTGTTATTTTCCATGCAAAGTTAGCAAAAAAGATTCTTATTACAAAGTTTTTTACTATCTTTGTGCCGAAATATCGCAAAAATAGAATTTTAAGATTTGAGAATCATGATGAAGAAGTCGATGATAGGTTTATGCATAGCTGTGGCATGCATGACCGCAAGTATATTCAGCCTTTCGGGCTGTGAACCTCACGAAGGCAGCGAGGACCAGCTGAAGGCAGATGTTGATTCGTTTGCCAACAATTATTTCAACTGGCATTTCCCGAAAGCCGTGAAGTATTGCACCCAGGAATCGGAGCGCTGGCTGCGTTATGCTGCAAGTAATGTGAACGAGACCGACGTGGAACTGCTGCGCCAGAAACCGGAGGATGCCAGCAATACGTAATCGGTATTGCTTCAGTTACGTATTGCTGCATCAGATGTGTTTGTTAGTCGCTTTTTTTTTTTAATTTTTTGGAATTTTTGCCTAACGTTTCCGCGCTAACGAACGGCCGATTTCTATGCCGATTTGATAAACACAGCCTGGAGTTTTTCGACCTTATTCCTAATTAAATAGAGCAAATCCTTATTGGGGTATACATGAAGATGCCAGAAAAACATGACCTGTTGGCCGCCATTCGCGGCAATAACAACATCAAATCCTTGCGTTTGCAATGGCGTACCTTCGCGGCAGATATAATGGCGGTGCGTTTACAAAACAGTAATCGACGCAACGATGTGCGCCATTATCGCCTAGTTCGTCCTTCCTTCGCGACTAAGTAGCACTCTCGCTTCTCGCTTATAACGCCGGTTTATCGGCTAATCGGTACTACTGCTACGCTTCGCGGCTAAAGCTAGAAGATGGTAGAAATCAATAATCAACGTAAGGCGTTCCTCGATATGCTGGCGTGGTCGGAGGGAACTGATAACGGACGTCAGAAAACCAGAAATCATGGTTATGACGTCATTGTAGGCGGAGAGCTATTTACTGATTACTCCGATCACCCTCGCAAACTTGTCACGCTAAACCCAAAACTCAAATCAACAGGCGCCGGACGCTACCAGCTTCTTTCCGTTGGTGGATGCCTACCGCAAGCAGCTTGGCCTGAAAGACTTCTCTCCGAAAAGTCAGGACGCTGTGGCATTGCAGCAGATTAAGGAGCGTGGCGCTTTACCTATGATTGATCGTGGTGATATCCGTCAGGCAATCGACCGTTGCAGCAATATCTGGGCTTCACTGCCGGGCGCTGGTTATGGTCAGTTCGAGCATAAGGCTGACAGCCTGATTGCAAAATTCAAAGAAGCGGGCGGAACGGTCAGAGAGATTGATGTATGAGCAGAGTCACCGCGATTATCTCCGCTCTGGTTATCTGCATCATCGTCTGCCTGTCATGGGCTGTTAATCATTACCGTGATAACGCCATTACCTACAAAGCCCAGCGCGACAAAATGCCAGAGAACTGAAGCTGGCGAACGCGGCAATTACTGACATGCAGATGCGTCAGCGTGATGTTGCTGCGCTCGATGCAAAATACACGAAGGAGTTAGCTGATGCTAAAGCTGAAAATGATGCTCTGCGTGATGATGTTGCCGCTGGTCGTCGTCGGTTGCACATCAAAGCAGTCTGTCAGTCAGTGCGTGAAGCCACCACCGCCTCCGGCGTGGATAATGCAGCCTCCCCGACTGGCAGACACCGCTGAACGGGATTATTTCACCCTCAGAGAGAGGCTGATCACTATGCAAAACAACTGGAAGGAACCCAGAAGTATATTAATGAGCAGTGCAGATAGAGTTGCCCATATCGATGGGCAACTCATGCAATTATTGTGAGCAATACACGCGCTTCCAGCGGAGTATAAATGCCTAAAGTAATAAAACCGAGCAATCCATTTACGAATGTTTGCTGGGTTTCTGTTTTAACAACATTTTCTGCGCCGCCACAAATTTTGGCTGCATCGACAGTTTTCTTCTGCCCAATTCCAGAAACGAAGAAATGATGGGTGATGGTTTCCTTTGGTGCTACTGCTGCCGGTTTGTTTTGAACAGTAAACGTCTGTTGAGCACATCCTGTAATAAGCAGGGCCAGCGCAGTAGCGAGTAGCATTTTTCATGGTGTTATTCCCGATGCTTTTGAAGTTCGCAGAATCGTATGTGTAGAAAATTAAACAAACCCTAAACAATGAGTTGAAATTTCATATTGTTAATATTTATTAATGTATGTCAGGTGCGATGAATCGTCATTGTATTCCCGGATTAACTATGTCCACAGCCCTGACGGGGAACTTCTCTGCGGGAGTGTCCGGGAATAATTAAAACGATGCACACAGGGTTTAGCGCGTACACGTATTGCATTATGCCAACGCCCCGGTGCTGACACGGAAGAAACCGGACGTTATGATTTAGCGTGGAAAGATTTGTGTAGTGTTCTGAATGCTCTCAGTAAATAGTAATGAATTATCAAAGGTATAGTAATATCTTTTATGTTCATGGATATTTGTAACCCATCGGAAAACTCCTGCTTTAGCAAGATTTTCCCTGTATTGCTGAAATGTGATTTCTCTTGATTTCAACCTATCATAGGACGTTTCTATAAGATGCGTGTTTCTTGAGAATTTAACATTTACAACCTTTTAAGTCCTTTTATTAACACGGTGTTATCGTTTTCTAACACGATGTGAATATTATCTGTGGCTAGATAGTAAATATAATGTGAGACGTTGTGACGTTTTAGTTCAGAATAAAACAATTCACAGTCTAAATCTTTTCGCACTTGATCGAATATTTCTTTAAAATGGCAACCTGAGCCATTGGTAAAACCTTCCATGTGATACGAGGGCGCGTAGTTTGCATTATCGTTTTATCGTTTCAATCTGGTCTGACCTCCTTGTGTTTTGTTGATGATTTATGTCAAATATTAGGAATGTTTTCACTTAATAGTATTGGTTGCGTAACAAAGTGCGGTCCTGCTGGCATTCTGGAGGGAAATACAACCGACAGATGTATGTAAGGTTAACGTGCTCAAATCTTCATACAGAAAGATTTGAAGTAATATTTTAACCGCTAGATGAAGAGCAAGCGCATGGAGCGACAAAATGAATAAAGAACAATCTGCTGATGATCCCTCCGTGGATCTGATTCGTGTAAAAATATGCTTAATAGCACCATTTCTATGAGTTACCCTGATGTTGTAATTGCATGTATAGAACATAAGGTGTCTCTGGAAGCATTCAGAGCAATTGAGGCAGCGTTGGTGAAGCACGATAATAATATGAAGGATTATTCCTGGTGGTTGACTGATCACCATAACTGCTAATCATTCAAACTATTTAGTCTGTGACAGAGCCAACACGCAGTCTGTCACTGTCAGGAAAGTGGTAAAACTGCAACTCAATTACTGCAATGCCCTCGTAATTAAGTGAATTTACAATATCGTCCTGTTCGGAGGGAAGAACGCGGGATGTTCATTCTTCATCACTTTTAATTGATGTATATGCTCTCTTTCTGACGTTAGTCTCCGACGGCAGGCTTCAATGACCCAGGCTGAGAAATTCCCGGACCCTTTTGCTCAAGAGCGATGTTAATTTGTTCAATCATTTGGTTAGGAAAGCGGATGTTGCGGGTTGTTGTTCTGCGGGTTCTGTTCTTCGTTGACATGAGGTTGCCCCGTATTCAGTGTCGCTGATTTGTATTGTCTGAAGTTGTTTTACGTTAAGTTGATGCAGATCAATTAATACGATACCTGCGTCATAATTGATTATTTGACGTGGTTTGATGGCCTCCACGCACGTTGTGATATGTAGATGATAATCATTATCACTTTACGGGTCCTTTCCGGTGAAAAAAGGTACCAAAAACATCGTCGTGAGTAGTGAACCGTAAGCAGCAATACGTAACTGAACGAAGTAACTTCGTTCAGTTACGTATTGCTGA
>SCPP01000311.1_pt1 | contig 17531 bp, 24 predicted proteins | sample 6106811 | NCBI WGS metagenome assembly SCPP01 (sample SAMN10720449, study PRJNA508395) | human gut metagenome | isolation source: Participant 2 stool, 15 month | host: Homo sapiens | collected 2018
TATGAGCCGGACTCCGATCCATGATTCATTTTTCAAATTATCCAGAAAATCTGGTGGACGTTATTCCCAAGCGAGGGCATTTGTTTCTAAAATCGATCAAACGCATTGATGATGCTGTATGGGTCCACCAAAAGCTGGGTAGTGCCATGATCCATTCCATTTATATAAGAAGGGTTCCCAAATCTGAACTGGAGCTTTTGTCCCATCCAGCAGATGGGCAGCCATATGCTTCTTGAAATTCATCTAAGACAGTCCATCTTCTGTCAGAATACTATCATCAGCTTTATACACTGGCCGGAAATATGGATCTGATATGGGCTTCTCTCCAGAAAACTGACACAGATTTAAGCCGCCTGCTTTCCCTGGCTGTAAGCAATCCCAACGTACTGGATGGATTTATGCAGGAGCTGACTAATCTGACAGATGCCCTTATTAACCGTAATTATGACCGTGCCGGTCTGATCTACGACCACCATTTCTCCAGAATCCGGATGCTTACAGCTCCTCTCAGGGCCCATAACCCTCAATACTTTACAGAGCCCATGCTGCCGGCAGCCACGGACACTTCCTCACAGGACACAGACGTATTCTCTTAAAAGAAAGGCGGTATTACATTATGACTGACTACAATGAAATATTTTCTCTCAAAGGAAAAACAGCACTGATCACCGGAGGAACCGGCGGTTTGGGAAGTGCGATTGCCAGAGCATTTCTTCAGCAGGGCGCTCAGGTCGCTGTCTGCGGTACCGTCCGGAAAAAGCGGCTCCCATAGAAGAACTGGCTAAAAGCCTGGATCGTCCATTTTTATCCCTCTCCTGCGATCTGACTGATGCAGAAAGCACAAACCAGATGCTCAACTCCATAGAACACACCTTCGGCACTGTAGATATCCTTGTAAACAGTGCCGGAATCAACCGTCTGATCCCTGCTGAGGAATATGACGACCAGACCTTCCAGACGGTTATGGATATAAACATCGCCTCTCTCCACCGGATTACCCGTGAAGTAGGAAAACGGTTTATGATCCCTCAAAACAGGGACGGATTCTGAATCTTTCCTCTGTAAAAAGCTTGATCGGAACAAAGCAGGACTACATTGCCTACTGTACAAGTAAAGGCGCTGTCAATATGTATACCCGCCAGCTGGCCTGTGAATGGGGAAAATACGGCATCACCTGCAACGCCATTGCTCCCACTTTTGTATACACTCCCATTAATGCATTCCAGCTGGATGATCCGGTATTTTACAAAACATTAACCGAACGTATTCCCCTTGGAAGAATCGGCAAAGAGCAGGATATTGCTTCTGCTGCCCTTTATCTGTGCAGCGACGCCGCCTCTTTTGTAACCGGACAGATTCTCTGCGTAGACGGAGGTCTGACTGCTATGCAGTAATTCTGCACACGACTTACTGCCTTTCAATATCCATCAAAAACATTTACCATTAGGAGGTATCATTATGATCTACGGAAACATCAACAGCAAACACTTTGAACAGGAACTGGCAATCCTTCCCAGACCACTGCAGAACGCAATCCGCATTTTAAAGGATAACGACCTGGCCAATCACGAACCAGGAAGATTTGATCTGGATTTTGAAGGTGTCCCTGTTATTTTACAGGTTCTGGATCTGACTACCGCTCCAAGAGAAACACTTCGTCCGGAAATTCACCGCAAAAATATAGACGTACAGTTCCTTGCCTCCGGCGGACCGGAAGAAGCCGGATTTTACTGGGATAACGGTACAAGCCAGATAGATGAAGATTTGCTGGATACCCCTCGTGATATCCTCTTCTATCACAATAACCCTGCTGTACCGGAAGGCCGTATCTCTTTAGATATAGGTACCTACGCTGTATACTTCCCATGGGATGTACACATTCCTGCAATCCAGACCGGAACAGCCAGCGCTCCTATCCGTAAAATCGTTATAAAGGTTCCTGTGGAAGCCTGCGTATAACAGCAAGGAGACTATTTCATGACCATCGACCGACACTTAAAACACCTGGCACAGAAAGATCCTGAAAACCGGCAAAAAGCCCTTCTTGATGTTCTCATCCAGGAGGGGCTGGAGTTTAGCCTTCAGGAACAGGAACCGTCCATTCAGAACCCTCGCGGAATACGTAACTACCTTTTAACTCCTGGAGTCCTGAGCCCTCTCTCCTCTTCTGTGCTCACTACGATGCTGTACCCGGAACATTTGGAGCTAATGACAATGCTGCAGCAGTCTGTATCCTGATCCAGCTGGCACAGACTCTGAAAAAAGAGCATATTCCGGCCCGTTTTGCCTTTTTTGATGGCGAAGAAGCAGGTAATATGGGCAGCAAATTTTACGTTTCTTCCCTGGACCGTACTTCCCTGACAGGTGTCATCAATCTGGATGTATGCGGCTATGGAGATACCATTGCCATCTGTGGAAAGGGACATGAAAAAAAGCCGGTTATGCGCCCCTTCTGTCAGAAAAAGCTTCTTGAATCCTACAGAGGACAGCTTTTAAAATACCTCCCCAAAAGCGATGACAGCTCTTTCAGAGGACTTCATCTTCCCGTATTGAGTCTGGCCGCTGTTCCCCTGTGGGATATACAGTATTTAAAAGCTCTGGCCTCTTATGGAGAGGGCCTTTTAGGCCGTCCTCCGGAATTTGAGATGATCCTCGGACAAATGGAGGTAATCTCTACCATGCACGGCGGATATCGGGATACACCGGAACGGGTAAGCTCTGATACCATGAATCAGATATACCACTATCTTCTTGATGGCATGCACAGCCCTCCTGTTTCATCTAAAAGATTCATCTTCTTTTAATTCAGAATCCCAGAGGGGCAGGCAACTGCAAATGCAGCTGCCTGCCCCCCCTGACTGTATACACAGCCCCAAATTACTTTCTGCCTTCCATTGCATGAACCAGATTTACTACAAAGGTATGTCCCGGCACATCCACTCCATATTTAGCAGCAGCCCGTACAACAGAACCACTGATGGTATCTACCTCAGTTCGTCTTCCATCTCTTAAATCTGCCCGGATAGACGTACATCCCTGGGGATTATTTAATGAAGTTTTTCTTACCTTTTCCCTTACAGCTTCTTCATCAAATTCAAGACCTGCTGCCGCAGCCGTAAGAATTGTTTCATGAATCAGCTGGCAGCAGAGCTTCCATGCAAATTCATCTGCCGCAATATACCCCATATCTACCTGAAGAACACCTGTCAGAGCACTCAAAGACACATTGGTAAACAGCTTATCCCAGATCAGATACTGAATATTTTCATGAATCCGAACCTCAAAGCCGCAGCTGTCAAAATTTTCTTTCAGACGGGTCAAAAATCCATCCCGATCCTCTGTCAGCATTCCCACATTGGTAACACCTGTTCCGCCTCTGCGCACATGACCCAGACCTAAAACAGCACCGTTATCCTCTGTCGTTCCAATAATCACCCGGTCTTCACTTACAAACTCTTTCAGCAGATCCTCGTGACCAGCTCCATTCTGAAGGGTCATCAGGCGGGTATCCGGACCGATAAGAGCCGAATTGTTTTCCAGAGCTGCTCTGGAAAATAATGCCTTTACAAAGAGGATCACCAGATCAACAGGCTTTTCTTCTGATGTATCACAAAGAGCCTTGGGCTGATAGGAGACAGAAGTTCCGTTTTCATCAACCAGAAGACCATTTTTATTAATCTGCTCTACTACCTGCTGATTGGTATCTACCAAAATAACTTCATTATGCTGCGAAAGATGGCCTCCATAAATAGATCCCATAGCTCCCGCACCAATTACGGCAATTCTCATAATATCTCCATTCTTATGTCTGTTTTCACAGACAGCACTGTATTTCTTCCTTTACTTATGAAAACTCAGCCAGTCCCTCAATTGCATATGCACGTACAGGGCTGGAATCCAGTCCCTTGATCGGAAGTGGAGAATAGCTCATGAAGAATACATCCTTCTTTAACTGCTCCAGATTCTTTAATACTTCCAAAAATACGATATTCTCAGCCATAAGGATATCGTGGAACGGCTTTACATCCTCGTTACAGTTTTCAATAGAAACGCCATCACCGAAGCCTACAGCCTTTACCTTATGATCCTTAAACCACTGTGCACTTTCTGCACCCACTAAGAGACGCTCATCCTTGTCAGTATTGGTATCCGGAGTAAATGGAGCCAGCTTATAAGAAGAATCGATGATCACGATATCTCCTTCTTTTACCTTACCTGCTTCACGATCTAAATCAGCTGCTGTAATATGGCCTCTCTTTGCCACAGTATCCTTAAAATCAACATATACTGCTCTGCCCAAGAATGTAGTCAACGGCAGATCAGCAGCAGACGGCCAGTTATCATCATGATGATAAGGACACTCGCAGTGCGTTCCCAGATGGCTCATCAGATCCATATGGGTATGGAAATCCGGAATCGGGCCTCCTGTATTAAAACGGAAAGAGATGGCATCTTCTTGTCTCAGTAGCCGAGTCCAGAATCTTGGACAGATCAATCACTCTTAAATTTCCCATTTCATAAACACACATTTTATTTTCCTCCTTTAATTTAGATCACTGTTAAACAGTACCTCTGTTTCTACAGGCAGACTGGCATTTCCACTCTTCCACCCTTCTGTATACCAGTATACCGGTAAATAAATAGGATGTCGAGATTAGATATTATGTCAAAATATACAACATTTATACAGATGTTTTATGCATATTTTCTTATTCATCTTCCTGCTCCTGCGGTAACATGGGATCTCCTTGACATCAATCTGTCTTTGACTTAAGATTAGCCTATAAAATGATTTTGAGTCAGGTGAATTTTTATTATGAAAGAGAAAAGCTTCCTGCAGCAGCAGGCATATGATACTATAAAAAGCAGCATTTTATCAGGCGAAATGGAACCAAACCGCCTTTACTCCGAAACCAAGCTCTCTACACAGATCGGCATATCCCGTACGCCTGTCAGAGAAGCGCTCCAGTGCCTGAGCCAGGATGGATATATTACAGTTATTCCCAGCAAAGGTTTTATGATCCGACAGCTCAACGATAAGGACATGAAGGACAGTATTGAGATTCGCTGTGCCATTGAAGGCTTCTGCACCAATATGGTCGCTTCACAAATTGATACAGAAAAGGGACGACAGCTGCTGCACAGTCTGGAACAGACTCTTTCTGATATGGAAGAGTCCCTGGAAAACGGAGTTCAGCTGGAACACTTTATTGATTCTGATCACCAGTTTCATCTTCTGCTGGTGGGATATATGGAAAACGATGAGTTCAATCAGATTTTCCAGCGCCTTCTCTATCTGATCCGGCTCACGTCTCAGGATGCCCTGGCTGTGGAAGGCCGTATTCAGGGAACGATGGAAGAACACCGAAATTATCTGCACGCTCTTCGGAACGGAGACGGTTCCAGAGCATACCAGCTTATGATGGAGCATCTGCTGATGCCGCTTAAGATGCATGAAAAATGAAGGGCTCTACCGCCCTTCATTTAATATATAGTAAATCCCGTCTTTACTGGAATTCAACACCAGTTCCTGAGGATATCCTGCCGCTTCCAGCATTTTAACCGCTTCTGTCAAATCCCCTACATCATAGTAAATGTGGGCATCGCTTCCCAATATAACAGGAAGACGGTATTCTTTGGCAATAGAAAGCCATTTCATTACGTTTTTATACGCATTTTGCCGTCCAGACCGCGGATTGAAAGAGGAATTATTGACTTCCAAAGCTACCTTATGTTCCAATGCTGCCGGAATCAGACGGTCATATTCCAGTGGATATCTGTCGTCATCAGGATGACCGATTATTTTAACATACGGATTCTTCATTGCTCCAATTAAAGCGTCCGTGTTCTCTTTTGGAGTTCCAGGCTTGATACAGGGTATGTGGAGACTGGCAATTACATAGTCCATCTTCCTGAGAACCGTCTCGTCCAGATCCAGATTTCCATTAAAATCCATAATATTAGCTTCTACACCGGTAAAAATCCGTACTCCCATTACTTCCTGACGAAAGCATTTAAAATTGCTAAAATAAATAGAAGGAGCCGAGCCAGGCATGGCGGGCGCATGATCGGACATTCCAAGAGCGAAAAGCCCTTTACCTGCCGCCTCCTCTACATTTTCCTTAAAGGTGCTGAAGGCGTGCCCGCTGGCCACAGTATGCGTGTGCATATCAAAATAAATATTCATTTCAAGTTCCTCGTCTATGCGCTTAATGTGAATGATATGTGATCTCCGGGATTATATTCCGCCTGACAGCCTGCATATATGGTGAGGACTTCATCCCGATGCTGAACAGAATAATGAATTTCTTCCGTTATACTGCTTATTGACAATGATTCCCTGAATTCCATTTCCTTCCGGCTGAATAGTCAGCTGTTCCGGGCGAATCGGATAAAGTCCCTTATTACGAAATTCCATCGGAATCATAGGATTTCGCAGCAAAATATTTTCATCCTTAACATGGAAGGAATCTCCACACCATGAACCTTTTAACAGATTACAGCGACTGACAAAAGTAGCGGCAAAAACTGTTTGCGGATCCCTGTAAATCTCCCTTGGCGTGCCGATTTGCTCCACCGCTCCATCCTTCATGATAATGATCCTGTCTGCCATAGCCAACGCCTCGCTCTGGTCATGGGTCACATACAGAATTGTAGCTCCCGTAAGCTTATGGATATTCTGAATTTCCCGACGCATATCAATTTTAAGTTCTGCATCTAAGGCGCTCAGTGGTTCATCCATCAGAAGGATTGAAGGTTTCCCCACAATGGCCCGTGCCAGGGCAACCCTTTGACGCTGACCTCCGGAAAGTTCCCCAGGGAGACGGTTTTCGTAGGGTTTCAGTCCAGTACAGCTGACAGCCTGTTCTATTGCGGCTTTCTTTTCCTCTGAACTCATGCCTGAATGACGCGGGCTTTTTAATGGAAATTCTATATGCTGACGTACCGTCATATGCGGCCACAGAGCAAACGATTGAAATACCATTCCCAAATCCCTTTTTTCTACAGGAACCATGTGTCCCTGTCCAGAATAGATTTGATCGTTAAGGCGTACAATACCGCTTGTAGGCTCTATAAAGCCTCCAACAATACGAAGAAGGGTAGTTTTTCCACAGCCAGATGGACCCAAAATAGCAACAAATTCCGAATCTCTGATATCCAGATTAATTTCCTTGAGGGCCTGGGTTTTGCTGAATGTTTTTGTAACCTGCTGTATATGTAGGCTCATAACCGTTTTCCTCCTGTTTAACAGATGTTAAATGATCGCGGTTAAGCAGACAGTATCCTGCTACCACCAAAATTGTAATCAGAACGGACATAGCTGCCGCAAGATTATAGTCGCCGCCCTGCTGATAGTTAAAAATAGTCAGACCGATCGTTTTAGTTCCTGCAGAAGCCAGCATGGATGACAAAGTCAGCTCTGTGAAAGCCGGAACAAAAATCATAAACGCACCGGACAGGATCGGACCGGCAACAAGCGGAATAAGAATCTTTATCCATTTGATCCAAAATCCTCTTCCTGAAGCAGCGCAGGCCTCCTCTATGGCAGGTTCTACAGAAAGAAGGGCGATGGTACTTCCCTTGATCTGCAGAACCAGATAGCGGGTAATATAAGCAACCACCAGAATATTAATGGTGCCATAAATTCCAGGATATACCCCCGGAATAGGTTCAACCCAGTGAAAAATCATAGACAAAGCAAGAACAATGCCGGGAATAGCATACGTCAGAGAAGCACATTTTTCCAGTAAAGCTGCCGCCCGGCTTCTTTTTTTTCTGAGTTTCCCATAAGCGATAGCCGTACCTGCCACAATACATACAAGCGTAGTTACCACTGCCAAAGTCAGACTGGTATGAATCGCGGAGATCACTCCTCTGTTATGAAACACAAAGGCAAAATTTTTTAAAGTCAGATTTTCAGGAACAAAATCCAGTCCATAAGCTTTCAAAAAAGAAGATGCTGTCATGGCAGCCATGGGAATAATGTTCAAAATCAAAAGAAGCACCAGCGTTCCCCATTCTAAACATAAACGCAGTGGATTTTTTAAATGTATCCGCACCGAATAGTCTTCTTTAATGCTGTCCATGGATGCACCGCGTTTTACAAAAAATCCCTCCAGCATAGTACCTGCTGCGGCGATAACCGACAGGATCATGGACAGAGCCGCTGCCAGCGGAAACGCATTTGGACCAAATCCAATGGCATTCTCGTAAATATAGGTACTTAAAACAGGAATTCCAGAAGAAATTCCCAGAAAAGCAGGTACAGAAAAATTATCAATGGCAGATAAAAAAGCCAGTACGCTTCCTGCCGCAATTGCCGGAGCAGCGGATACCAGATTAATTTTCAGTATAGCCTGTCTCTGGGAATAACCGCAGGCTCTGGCTGCCCATTCCATATCTCTGGGAATTTTTCTCAGCATATGAACAACATTAACATACACAATAGGAATATTACAGAATCCCAGTACCAGAATGATTCCTCCCATGGTGTAAATATCCACACCCGGAAGTCCGATAGAAGTCAAAAATCCATTGAACGCCCCTCTGGAGCTGAAAAAGCTGCTCCAGGAAAGGGTAATGATGTACGATGGAATAATAAAAGGAAGCAAAACCAGGAATTCAATAACGCCCTTACGTTTTATATTACAATAGGCGGTGAGAATGCCAGTCCGCTGCCATAGCCAGCGGCCAGAGCGGTGGAACTCACAGCAATAATAATTGTATTAACAATAGCTTTTCTGGTACGCCCTGAGATAAAAGTCCGGCAAAATTATCCAGTCCATATCCATTCTCCACGGTAACTCCCATGAGCAGGAGACGGATCAAAGGAAGAAGAAACACCAGGGCTGCCAGCAGATAGACGGCTATCCTGGCAATGGACGCCCCTGTTTTACGTATCGTTTCCATATAGATCTCCTGTTATTTACTGAAACATCTGGCTGAACTGTTCTTTATCTGCTTCACGGTTCTGATACAGTTCCTTCGTATCCCAGGTAAGAGGTGTGATCTCATCGATACGCTTAAATCCTTCAGGAACTTCAACTCCGCTCTTTATGGGAGTATAGCCAATCTCAGCGGTCAGAGCCTGACCCTCCTCGGAGAGTACAAAATCCACAAATGCTTTGGCCAGATCCTCACTATCCGTTCCCTTTACAATTCCAATCGGTTCGGTAACGGCAGGAGAGCCTTCAGCCGGGTATACGAATTCTACGGGAGCCCCGTCATTCTTTGAACGGATGGCCATATAGTCTGCTAAAAGTCCACAGGCCTGTTCTCCTGCAACCACTGCGTTCTGAACGGATCCATTTCCTTTTCCCACAACGACTCCATTATCCTTTAATGTCTGATAATAATCCCATCCCAGTCCTTCGGTTCTGGTAAGAACCCCCAGGTTGTAGGCAGCAGCTCCGGAATAGAGGGGGCTTGGCATGATCAGGTCATCCTTGTAAGCCTCATTTGTCAGATCTTTAAAGCCTGCAGGAATATTTTCGGTTAACTCAGTATTGTAGACAATTCCAGTAGTAATTACCTTTGTTCCCACATACATGTGATCCTCGTCAATATAAATTTCCGGAATACCCTCCAGTTCAGGAGACTCGTAAGCGCTCAGAAGATCCTGCTCCTTTAGTGTCTCAAAAGTAACATTGTCCGCCACCAAAAGAACATCTGCCAAAACATCCCCTGCCTCCTTCTCCGCCAACACCTTGCTGACTACTTCCTCAGTACCAGAACGGAACACATCCACCTGAATATCAGGCCATTTTTTATTGAATCCGTCAATCATGACCTGAATGTCTTCCTCCGGCTGTGAAGTATAAAGAGTAATAGAACCGGATAAGTCTTGTGATACTTTTTTTGAAGTTTCTTCTAAAACAGCTTCCGATGAGTTATCCGCAATCTGCTCCGAAGCTGACGCGGTAGTTTCCGAATAATTATTCTGGCATCCCACCAGTGAAGATACTGCCAGTCCTGCTGTTAATACTGCTGCAAATCTCTTTTTCATTCTAACTTACCTCCATTAAAGATGTGTTGTATAAACTGAATATTCTGTTTTGCTATAGAAAAGTCCCCACTGCTGTCCAAACCTTCTATAACCATAGGAAGGTTATAATGCGCCAGCTTAGGAAGAAGCTTTTTCATATCATAATCCCCCTCATTAAGAGGTGTATGAAATCTGGAACCTTTGCGATTACTGATATGAATTTTGGAAATCTGAGGACGATAATTCTGAAGAATACTTAAAATCTCTTCTTCACTGTCACAGTGAGCTACATCCAGGGTATAAACAAACTGGTCAAACATATCGCCGCATACCTCCTTCATTGCATCCATAGTGGTAACAAATTCTCTGGGTATTTTCTCCATAATCTCCAACGACACGTCTATCTTCCATTTCTGCGCATATTCCAGAATTTCCCTCAATGATTCCTTAAGATAAGCTCCGTAAGATACCCCTATTCCTGAAATAGTACAATGTCCTGGATGAACTGTGACTTCATCCAGTCCCAGCTGATAAGCAAGTTCAACCGATTTTTTCACCTCAGTAACGGACTGTTTCCTGATGCCATCATTCACAGATGAAATATTTAAATCCCAGCTCTGGCTGTGAATGCAATTCTTTAAAGGATACAGAGCAGCCAGCTTTTCAAATTCATCGATGTCAAACTTCCGATAGAAAAATTGTTGACTCCACAATTCAATTCCATCTAAACCAGATTGAAAAACCATATCAAAAATTTCTTCCATAGAGCCGTTCCACAGGAGAGTGGAACTAAGATAAATATTAGCCATTCCGATTACTTCCTGTCATTTGATGAGGCTATTATAACAGGTAAAATGTAAAGACTCCTACCATGAAAAGGTAAAAATTGAGTAAATAAATTTCGTTTTTATTTTATTGAAATTTATATTGCATTTTTGACAAAACTCTAATATATTAAACAAAAAGGAGGTTCATCGACTATGTTGGAAAAGATTTATGAAGAATATAAAGAAAGATTGTCCAAATCGGATCATAAGATTTTTGGATATCTGCTAGAGCATGAGCAAGAACTTCCGGCTATTACTGCAGAAGACCTCTCACGAAGGCTGAACATCAGTACAGCTACTATTTCCAGATTCTGGTCTAAAATTGGATTTCGAAATCTAAAAGACTTAAAGCACAATTTATATGAAAAACAGGAGTCTACCCCTTACAGCCGGATGAATGCAGCTCTAAGCCAGTGGAAAGAATGTGGAATTTCACCTGATTTACTTCTGGAGCGTTTGTCCTTTCAGCTTGAAAAGACATTTCAAGTAGTGAAACCGGAACAGGTGGATGAAGCTGTAAAGCTTTTAATCTCATCACGGCAGGTCTATATTTTTGCACCCGATGTATCAAAAGGTTTAGGAAACATTTTACAGTACCGTCTGCTGCGTCTGGGTATTCTCTTGATTCCTCTTCCAGGAGGCTCTCAGCTTTATGATGCTATGGTAAATTTGAAACAGGGCGATCTGGTTTTACTGTTTGGATACTCACGCCTTCTGACAGAAGTACAGATTCTTTTATCCTATAGCGAAAAAGCCGGATACCAAACCATTCTGTTTACAGATTTACTGGCCGAAGAACATTTATCTAACGCCAATTTAACATTGTACAGCTTCCGTGGGGAACCAAATGACTATCACTCAGTAGCAACCCCCTTACTATTGATCGATTTGTTGATTATGAAAGCCAGCCAATCCCTTGGGGGCGGATTGGAAAAAGCGAAGAAACTTCAGAATTTGAGAGAACAATACGCAGGATTAATTCGACGATAAAATACGAAGAACATAACATCAATAATTCTCTTAAAACACAAAAATATCTCCAGCCGCATAACTACGACTGGAGATGAACAAAATTTTACTTTTTATCCGCCTACTTGGCAACAGGCGATTTAAAACAATAACAGTTTCATCTAATCTCATAACTCACCACTTATAATACTTAATCAACGCCTGAGTTCCAAGATCTCCCATACCCTCTGATTCCAGCTTTTTCGCCATTCCCAGCACATCCTCCAAAACTCCCAGACGGGTATCTGCAGCTAATGCCTCTTCATCTGCAATTCCCATATCTTTGATAAAATGTTTCAGGAAAAGCCGGGGGCATAGTCATCTTTGCTGCCTTAGAAGCCACATTATTCATCTGGGCACTGCCTGCTGCACCGGTAGAAATAGATTTCAGCATGGTATCTACATTCAGCCCCGTATTCTTTGCATAAACCATAGCCTCACAGGCGCCTGCCAGAGCGCCTGCAATGGCAATCTGGTTGCACATCTTCGTATGCTGTCCGTTTCCTGCCTTTCCTTCCCTCATAATTAATATTCTTTCCCATAGCCTCAAAAACAGGCACACAGGCGTCAAAATCCTCTTTCTTACCACCAGCCAGGATCGTCAATGTACCTGCTTTGGCACCGGTATCTCCTCCTGTTACAGGGGCATCTACTGCATGAAGCCCTGCTTTTTCTGCCTCTTCCCAGATACGCACAGCCACTCTGGGGCTCGTGGTTGTCATATCAATCACATAGGTTCCCGGATCAGCATTTGCAATGATTCCATTGTCACCAAAATAAACCTCTTCCACATCCTTTGGATAGCCCACAATGGTAATCACTACGTCACGTCCCTTTGCACACTCAGCTGCTGTATCACACCATACTGCACCCTCTGCAATCACATCCTCAGCCTTAGCCTTTGTACGGGTATAAATGGCAACCTCATATCCTGCCTTTCTCAGATTCCGCACCATGGATTTTCCCATAATTCCCACACCGATAAAACCAATTTTTTTCATTTTTATTTATCTCCTTTCGCTTCTATATCTTTTAAAATAAGCTGAATACAGGTATTGAAATCATTGTTTTCATACCCTCTGTCAATCCCGCACGCTGCCAGGCGTTCTTTTGAAAAGTCCTTCTCATCTGCCAGAAATCTCCGGCACATCTCCGCATATTTAGGCGTATTCTGCGTTTTTTCCCGATCCAGTGCCCTCTGAAGGCGCGTCCCATCATCCACATAGATATAAAGAGGAATCATAACTTCATTTCCGTAATAATTTACCATCTTTTCATAAGAATCCAGTGTTCCTATCATAAGATAATTTCCCTGTTTCAGATCGATCTGGCCATCGTCAGCGGTAAAGTAACTCCATGGTCCAAACACTGTATCATAGGTTCTGCACTCAATCACCTTGCCCTGACTCTCCAGCTTCTTTAAACGTGCTTCATCTGTAAAATAATACTCCACACCCTCCTGTTCCCCGTCCCTGATGGGCCGGGTGGTGTACATACGCACTGTGCCGTATTCAGGAAACCGGCGCACCAGCTCCTTGTAAATCGTGTCTTTACCGGCAGCACTTTTTCCCATGACATAAAAAATATATCCCATTTTCCTGTTCTTCCTGTTAAATATTCTGTCTAAATGGCCTGTTCTGATACAAGTATTGTCTCCAGCGTCTGATCCGACAGCCCCTGTACCGGAAGCCCCTTCCTGATATAATCCAGAATCACCTCCAGAAGCTGCTCCGTTATACATTCCCCCGGAGCAATCAGAGGGATACCCGGCGGATAGATATAGACAAATTCCCCGGATATTTTCCCTGCGCTTTCCCTGAGAGGTATTCTCGCAGTTTTTCCATCAATGGCCTCCCGGATGGAGCACCGGGTCTTTGCCTCTATGGCATAGACGCAGTCAGAGCCGGCCCCTTCCCGGCCCTGTAATTCCATTTTCCCGGAAGGGAAGCCTTCCTTATCAATAGCAAGAAAGGCAGCTCTCAGCCGTTCAAGTCCTGCTTTACTGTCTCCAACAGTCGTTATAGCTGTCACATAATCTGCCCCGCACATTTCCATTTCCAGATGGTACTGTTTCCGCAGAAGCTCCGACAGCCCCTCCCCGTCAAAGGACGCATACCGGGTAGATATCACAACTTTAGAAGGGTCCAGATCAAAAATTCCATACCGGCCTTTTAATTCCCTTCCCACCAGACGCAGGTTCTTCATAGCAGACAGGCTTTCTCTCATCTCCAAAAGGCTGTCTGCAAACTTCCTCATACCATCCTTCCTGCGCAGCTGCTCCATCTGAAATATACCATTTTCAATAGATGCCATTAACACATAAGACGGACTGCTGCTCTGAACTATATGCAGGTACCGTTCCACAGCTTCCATATCCATATAGGCGCTTCCATCCGGTCCATTGCATTTCATATAAAGCACAGCCGTCTGGGTCAGGCTGGGAAGGGTCTTATGTACGCTCTGTATCACTACATCTGCCCCAAGCTCCAGAGCAGACTGCGGAAATATTTCACTGTATCTGAAATGAGCCCCGTGAGCTTCATCCACAATCAGAGGAAGTCCGGCCCGATGGACTATTTTTGCAATTTCACCCACATCTGACACAATTCCATCATAAGTAGGCGACACGATGAGAACCGCCCGTATATCAGGCTGCTCCTTCAGGGACTTTTCCACATCCTCCGGCAAAATTCCTCCCTGTATCCCCCATTCCTTTGTGGACTGTGGATAAACGTATGAAACCTGTAAATGGTGAAGGTAAATCCCATTATATACTGCCTTATGGCAATTACGCCCGATCAGAATCCGTTCTCCCCAATGCACACAGCCGCATACAGCCGCCAAAAGCCCCGATGTACTTCCATTTACCAGATACCGGGTACGGTCTGCTCCATACAGCCCGGCAGCCCACTCCATAGATTCCTTTAAAATTCCCTCCGGATGGTGAAGATTGTCAAAGCCGTCAATTTCTGTAATATCTACCTCAAAGGGGTTTGGAAATTCCATTCCCTGATAAAAGGCCCTTCCATCCGCTTCCTCTCCCCATTTCAGTCTCTTATGGCCCGGCATGTGAAAGGGATATATCCCTGTTTTTCCATAGTGCTTTAAACGGTTAATCAGAAGGTCTTCTTCTCTCATATGGTCCTTCCTCCCGTACTGAGCCGATCCTTTCTCCGTTCCACCACCTGAATCATCACACTACGGAGCTGACGCCGGTTTTTTACCACCAGAGTCTTTTCCTGATAGCGTTCCGCGATACTGCGGTACTGGCGCTTCTTCTTTCTGCTGCGCCCCTTGTGAAGAATCCACCATACGAATTCCCAGTCCATTTTTTCAACGCAGCCGTCTCCCATATCTTCTCTGGTTTTTCCTTTATAAACATGGGAGCGTATCAGCGCCTGCCACAGACAGATCCATCTGGGATAATTCATAAAAATAATCAGATCCGCTTCCCTTAACCGGCGCTCCTGACTGAACCCCGTATAATTTCCGTCAATGATCCAGCCTCTATTTTCGTTTTCATCCAGAAAATCTTCTGCCATCCTCCTGGCTGTCTCCCGGTCCCGTTCCTTCCATCCCGGTTCAAACTGAATCCGGTCCAGATGCAGAACCGGACACCGGAATAATTTTCCCAGCTTTTTAGCTAATGTGGATTTTCCCGCGCCGCTATAGCCGATTACCGCAATCTTCACACCTTTCACCTGCTTTCTTCTGATTAGTTCTTTTGGTATTATCATACCACTTTTACGGGGGGTTTGTCTTGTGGAAATTAAAAATACCCCAAGCATCTGCTGCTTGAGGTATTTTTCAACGGAAAAAGCGAAGCATCCCAAAATCCTCTGTTATATTCTTCTCCTTCATAACTCTCAGATAATCCAGCCTTGCTGTTTCTATATGCTCAGCCAGCGCCTGCTGCGCCAGTCTGCTGTCTCCTGACTTAAGACCCTCTAAAATCATTTGATGGTCCCTGTATGCCTTATCCTGATATTTTCGTTCCAGATAGGAAATCATCCTTACCCGACGGCACTGAAGGAGCAGGCTTTCATGAAAACGTATCAGCTTTACAATAAAATCCGGTCTTATCTCTCTGATTCCCCGCAATGCTGCCACCCCGTTCGTAAAGGTCTGAGCAATAGTAAATCCGTATTTTCCCCAGTCTGCCAGTGTTTCCAGATCCTGAAGCACCAGCAGGTCATCATCCACCAAAACCACCTTAAATGCCACGTTTCCTCCTCCATACAGCCAAATCTTTGCCGCCCAGTTACTGAGACTGATAACTCTTATATACACATATTTTACCATGTGGGGAATTTTGTGTCATCTATGAGATTTTATCAGGTATTCTTCCCCTCCTGTAAAAAACAGGCGCACCCGGTAAACGAATGCGCCTGTTTTATCATTTTATAATCTTCAGAAAATACAATTATCTCTCTCTGCTTTCTACCATTTTTCTTCACATCTGCGATAAACTCATCCAGCTGTGCGCTTCCCAGATCACCCTTGTCACGGCTTCTCACTGTAATTGCGCCCTCAGCGGCCTCCTTCTCGCCCAGTACCAGCATGAAGGGTACCTTTTCAAGCTGTGCCTGACGGATCTTGTAACCCACCTTCTCATCCTTGTGATCCAGCTCTGTACGGATACCGGCTGCTCTCAGCTTCTCATATACACCTGTTGCATACTCCATAGATTTTTCAGATACAGGAATTACCTTTACCTGAACCGGAGCCAGCCATACAGGGAACTTACCTGCAAAATGCTCGATCAGAATACCGATGAAGCGTTCAATGGAACCAAAGCATACACGGTGAATCATAATCGGACGCTTCTTTGTGCCGTCCTCAGCCACATATTCAGCCTCAAAACGCTGGGGCAGCTGGAAATCCAGCTGAATGGTTCCGCACTGCCATGTACGTCCGATGGAATCTCTCAGATGGAAGTCAATCTTAGGACCATAGAATGCTCCGTCGCCTTCATTAACAATATAGTCCAGCCCCATTTCCTCCAGAGCGTTTCTCAGGCCGTTGGTAGCCAGCTCCCAATCCTCGTCAGATCCCATGGAATCCTCAGGTCTGGTAGACAGCTCTACGAAATATTCAAAGCCAAAAAGGGTATAAACCTCATTGATCAGTCTTGTAACGTTCTTGATCTCCTCAGTAATCTGCTCCTGAGTCATAAAGATATGGGCGTCGTCCTGGGTAAAGCAGCGCACGCGCATCAGGCCGTGAAGCTGACCGCTCTTCTCGTGACGGTGAACCAGACCCAGTTCGCCTACTCTCAGAGGAAGATCTCTGTAGGAACGCGGCTGAGACTTGTACACCAGCATACCGCCGGGGCAGTTCATTGGCTTAATTGCGTAGTCTTCCTCATCGATCACAGTGGTATACATATTGTCCTTATAGTGATCCCAGTGACCGGAGGTCTCCCACAGCTTGCGGCTTAAGATCACAGGAGTGGAAACCTCCTGATAATTCTCTCTTAAATGGATCTCTCTCCAGTAGTCGATCAGGGTATTCTTTAAGGTCATGCCCTTTGGAAGGAAGAATGGAAACCAGGGCCTTCACTCTGTAAACATAACAGACCCAGCTCCTTGCCCAGCTTTCTGTGGTCGCGCTTCTTTGCCTCCTCCAGCATGGTCAGGTAGTTTCCAGATCCTCCTTATTTGCAAATGCAGTTCCATAAATTCTGGTCAGCATCTTATTCTTCTCGCTGC
>SCPP01001622.1_pt1 | contig 17337 bp, 24 predicted proteins | sample 6106811 | NCBI WGS metagenome assembly SCPP01 (sample SAMN10720449, study PRJNA508395) | human gut metagenome | isolation source: Participant 2 stool, 15 month | host: Homo sapiens | collected 2018
TACACCTGCCCGCTGTTTCCATGTCAATGCCGATTTCTTGCCTGTCCATTGCCAATACTGCCGGAAGATTACGGCCGTTCCGCTAATTTGCTGTCTGAAAGATAAGCCGCATAATCAAATTCTCCCGGAATCACCTCTCTTTCAGGAGTCGAGATACGTGTATAAAAGTTCAAATGGTCTCCACATCGTAAATTTACAGAAAGACTATCTTTCATAATATAGACTAGTATCATACGATTAACAGGAACCATCCCCTCTCAGACATTTCTTTATCTATCCGCAATTTACAGAGATATGTTTTACCTTTTCTTGCGGAACATCCACTATCACCCCTTGATACATATTCTTCCCTGATGACCATTCATAGTCCACCCGTTGCCATTTTTGCTGTAGCAACAATGCCCCTACACAAAATAGAAACATAAAAACCATGCCTCCAAAACCATCGGGAAGGTAGCCTTGCCATTTCATCAATACAATCAAGCCAATCAAGCACCCCAATATTCCGTGCCAGAAACAAACAGGCAAGGCGCCTTGAAAAAATGATCGGATACAAAATTCCGGCGACTAGAGGTATAGTCAACCGGAACATGGAACAAGGCTTTACAGCCGCTATATTTCGCACGTTGGTTTTAAACTCAAAGAGATTTCAACCGATGTATCATGTCTGTCATATCAGGGCTTTGAACACAGCATTTCCTGCCACCAGCACGTCCGCTCCAGCCTCTACAAGCTGTCTGCCGGTTTCCAGGTTCACTCCCCCGTCAACCTCTATCAATGCCTGCGAACCTGTATTCGTTATCAATTCACGTAATTCCCTCACCTTATCCAGGGTATGTACAATAAATTTCTGACCACCAAAACCGGGATTCACACTCATCAGCAACACCATATCCACATCACGGATAATATCGGCCAACATAGCTACAGGGTAGAAGGATTCAATGTGACAGCCGCTTTCATACCGGCATCCTTTATCTGTTGCACCACTCTATGCAAGTGTACACAGGCTTCATAATGCACATTCATCATCATTGTTCCCAAATCTTTCACTTCTTTAATGAATTTCTCAGGATTAACAATCATCAAATGTACATCCAAAGGTTTTTCAGACAACTCGGCTACATATTTCAATACAGGAAAACCAAAAGAAATATTCGGTACAAACACACCATCCATTATATCAATATGCAGCCAGTCGGCATCACTACGATTTATTTGTTCTATGTCTGCCTGTAGATTAGCAAAATTGGCAGACAACAAAGAAGGGGATATCAGAGGTCTATTCATGGTTCACTGTTCTTATTCTTTTTATACAGAACAAAGATAACCATATTTTATATAAGAACAGTGAAAAAGTTCATTTTATTTCGGCAAAGTAAACCGCACACCCAACTGTATATTAAAATTAAAGGATGTTCCTTGCGAATCGTATTTACATTACTGCCGTCATCAAAGTAATAAACAACTCCGGCTCCGCATAAATACCCAATTTCTCCGTAATCTTAAACTGCGCACCTGCCGCTGCGGACAAAGACCATTGCAAAGGTTTCACTTTGACATTTTCCTCCCCTCCCGAAAACTGTTCATCTTTTCCTGCATTTGATGTAGAAACACTGCCGATAATGCTCCGCTTTCCAGACACACATTTTTCTACCGCTCCACCTGCCGAGGCATACACTTCAAACCGCTTGTTACTCCATATATTCCGGTTCACTTTCAGAGGAATACCCACATAATGCAGTTTCTCTTCCCAACCATAATTGTTTTTTTCGGTTCCCGAACGTGTTTCGGATGAAAGCTGGGTATAAGTCACCCCGGTTTCTACAGCCCAATCATCACTTAAATCAAAACGAAGGGAAGCTCCAAAAGTAACAGGCATACGATATTTTATATCAGACTGCGCATCCTTTCCTTCCGACAAGTTATTGAACTGAACCAGCTTATCAATTTCAGCCCTTGTGTCCACTCCATAAGCGCTATTCATTGTTGCATTCCTTGTGCCATTAGGCAAAGGCAAATATCCATCCATACTAGTCGAGGATGAAAAGGTTCCATTACCGGTAGAAAGTCCTACCGACCAGTTTCTGTCCTTCTTTCTATGAGGAGCCACGTAAGCGTAATTCGTTTTGGCAGCCGAATAGGAAGATCTGCCGGCCTGTTTCTGCTGTTTTTGTTCCACTATAACAGATTCCTCTTTCTGCTCTTCAATATAATTTTCCTCTATTTGTATCTCTTCCACCTCTTTATTTAGCAAAACCTTCTGTTCGGCAGCCAATGCCTCTGCCTTAGCAACCCACCAACTTTTACATGTTGTTTCCCAGAGCGGGCAGCAGGAACTACCAAGGCCATAGGTTGCTCAGGGTGATTGATCCGGCACCAACTCATCGGGTTCGTGCATTACATTCAACTCTGCCGACTGTTTCTCCAAATAGTTTGCAGAAGGTGACTGCCAAAACCATACGGTCAATGAAGACACAACCACTAACAAGGCAACAGCTGCTACAGCCTGCCAGCGGCGCAACATCGGAATTACTTTCGGAACCGTATCCAGTTCCTTTTCAACTGTTCCCAAAGATCAGCAGGAGCCGGTTCCGAATAGCCCTCCGGGTGCGGAAATTTTTTATCCATTTATCTTTTCTTTCATTCCTATATCCTCTTTCTATAATCATTTATTTTTTTCATCAATAAGGTTTTGGCTCTGTATAATTGAGATGATGAAGTATGTTCTGTAATTCCTAGCATTTCAGCAATCTCCTTATGTCCCTTTTCTTCTAATACATATAAATTAAAGACCGTTCTATATCCATCCGGAAGCTCTTTAATGAATTGCATTAAAACAGATTGGGGTATTTGCTCAAAATCATCCTCATCTCCATCTATCACATCGGGCAACTCTTCGACTATCGATTTGTAGAAGCTTTCTTGCGAAGATAGCCCAGTGCTTCATTTACCATAATACGTGTCAGCCATGCTTTCAATGACCCCTCTCCTTTATAAGTAAACTGACTGAATGAACGAAATATATTCAAAATCCATCATGTAAGACATCCTGTGCCACTTCCCTATCACCTGTATAACGAACACAAACGGCCATCAATTGCCCGGCATAACGCTCATACAATTGCTTGCGTGCAAGGTTATCACCCTTGCCGCAACGTTCCACCAATTCTGTTTCATTCATTGTTTGTGACACTTCTTTATTGGATAAATGATAAGACTGCAAAAATACTGCATCCGGAAGAATAAAATTTTTGCTTAAGCAGATTTAACATTTTTACAAGCAGTAAACTTACTATCTTCGCATTTAAGCCATAGAAACAATTCTAGAAACAGAGAATATGAGAAAATATAAAGCGACAGTTATTGTTATAATTATGGTAATGCTGATTCCATTTATGCAATCTTGCCTGGATGACTATGATGATGACATCTACGACATGCAGGCAGGAATGCCTTTTAACGCCGCTTTAGCAACCGTAGTGACCCCCAGCGAAATACCCGGTGAAGCAATGATAGAAAGCGATAATGATGGAGTAGCATACGTAGTGAATCCCGATAAATTAACACGTTTTGAAACAAATAATCCGGGGCAACGTATTTTTTATACCTATATAAATGCAGACAATCCGACCGGAGATGCAAGTAAGAAAGGACCTTTTATTTCTATAGATTACTTGCAGAAGATCTTAACCAAACCAATGGATACATTAAAGAAAATGAGGAAGATATTTACGGACATGATGGAATCAACCTCATCACTCCCATTATGGGTAAGACACACCTGACCCTTATGTTCCAAATATTAGTTTCAACTCTAATATCAAACATCGGATCAGCCTTGTAGCACAGAAGGAACTGTTCCTGACGCAAACGGATATATGGCCGTAGAATTACGCCACAATGCCGAAGGTGACAGACAGGAATATCCGAGTTCCGGTTATGTATCCTTCCCTTTATTGGATGTTCCCGGATATAAAGAGGGTAAGCTACAAGGATTTAAAATAAAATGAATACCATTAACAATGGCGAAGAAACCGTTACAGTAAGTTATAATAAAAGTAAATCTACAAACTTTCCGTTCATACAGAAGGTATATCCAACACAAAAACTAAATGATCAGTTAAGAGCTGCAAAGAAGTTTATGGAAAAGTAAATTTTCTCTGACATCTTGTCATGAAACTACTTTTTGGTATATCTGTTGCTTGTTGACAGATGACAGCGGATAACAAGAGTGTTATTTCGCTATCACAATATAATCTGAAAAGGTTAGTTTCTCATAGGTTAAGATTGTTAGGTTTAGTTTTTAGAAAAAAGTTTTAGGTTTTTAGTTAGATAAGGGCTCCAAGTGCTAGTGATTAGTATTTGGAGCCATTTTTTTGCCCAAATATTTGGCTATTAAGAAGAAATGTTGTAATTTTGCAGCCGATTTCTGAAAAGAATCATCATATTCAATAACCCGAGTGCTTGGTAAACCTCGTAAAAAACAAGAAAATGGACAAGAAAAAAACTCAAGTGAGCGTGCTGTTTATGCTTTTCAGCATCCTCTTCTGCGTTTGCCTGATTGCAGCAAACGTACTCGAAACAAAGCAAATCGCCTTCGGGCCAATTTCACTTACCGGTGGACTCATCGTATTCCCTGTAAGCTACATTATCAACGATGTGATATGTGAAGTATGGGGCTATCAGAAAGCGCGTCTGTTGATCTGGACCGGCTTTGCGATGAACTTCTTCTTCGTGGCACTGGGTGCTATCTGCGATGTAATTCCAGCAGCGCCTTATTGGACCAACGATGCCGGTTTTCATGCCATCTTCGGTCTGGCACCCCGCATTGCAGCAGCCTCTTTCGTAGCCTTCATCATCGGTTCGTTTGCCAATGCTTATGTAATGAGCGTGATGAAAATCCGCGATGGCGGCAAGCATTTCTCTGCCCGTGCCATCCTCAGTACCATTGCAGGTGAGAGTTGCGACAGTCTTATCTTCTTCCCACTTGCCCTGGGCGGTGTGGTGCCTGCATCAGAATTGCCTTGGCTCATGCTCTGGCAGGTGATACTGAAGACAGCCTACGAGATTGTGGTATTGCCTCTGACCATCCGTGTAGTGAAATACGTGAAGAAGCATGAAGGTGAAGATGCATACGACAATAACATCTCCTACAATGTATTCAAGATCTTCAGCCTCGGCTAAAAGACATCAGTAAATATAAAACATTAAAACATTACCAAGCGTGGATAGAAAAGAAGACGGTCTTCAGGCATTAGGTGCCAAGACTACATATAGAATGGATTATGCGCCAGAGGTGCTCGAAACTTTCGTGAACAAGCATCCTGGCAATGATTACTGGGTACGTTTTAACTGCCCTGAGTTTACATCGCTCTGCCCTATTACGGGACAGCCAGATTTCGCAGAGATTCGCATCAGCTATATTCCTGACGTAAAGATGGTAGAGAGCAAGAGTCTGAAACTTTATCTCTTCAGTTTCCGCAACCATGGCGATTTCCATGAAGACTGCGTAAACATCATCATGAAGGATCTCATCAAACTGATGGACCCTAAATATATAGAGGTAACAGGCATCTTTACTCCTCGTGGCGGCATCAGCATCTGGCCGTATGCCAACTATGGCAAGCCAGGCACCAAATACGAGAAACTGGCAGAGCAGAGATTCGCTACTCACGAATAAAAAAAAACAAGAAACCTCGGAAGATTGGCAGATTGCTTTTCTTCCGAGGTTTTTTATTGTTTATTGCTGATGAAATTATGGGAACTGAGGATAATCCTCGAAGCGAGGCTTGCGCTTCTCAAGGAACGCCTTGCCACCTTCCTGAGCCTCATCCATCGTATAATAGAGCATCGTGGCATCGCCAGCCAACTCCTGAATACCAGCCTGACCATCCAGTTCGGCATTCAAGCCAGCCTTGATCATACGGAGTGCCAGAGGCGAACGCTCCATCATGATTTCAGCCCACTCTACACAGGTATCTTCCAACTTTTCGAGAGGCACCACCTTGTTCACCATTCCCATCTCTTCAGCCTCCTTGGCAGAATACTGCTTGCAGAGGAACCAAATTTCGCGAGCCTTCTTCTGACCCACCATTCTTGCCAGATAAGAAGAACCGAAGGCATCGAAGCTTCCTACCTTAGGACCAGTCTGTCCGAAGATGGCATTCTCTGAAGCGATGGTCAGGTCGCACATCACATGAAGCACATGTCCGCCACCGATGGCATAACCATTCACCATAGCGATGACCGGCTTTGGCAGACGGCGAATCTGCATCTGTACATCGAGCACATTCAGGCGAGGTACACCGTCATTACCTACATAACCGCCTCGGCCCTTCACATGCATGTCACCTCCTGCACAGAACGCCTTATCATGGCACCCGTCAGAATGACCACACGGATATCCAAACAGTCGCGGCAATAGTTGAATGCCTGTGCCATCTCCCAAGTGGTCAACGGCGTGAAGGCATTACGGTAGCGCTCACGGTTGATGGTAATCTTAGCGATATGATTATACTCCTCGAAGATGATTTCCTTGAAATCAAAACTTTCTATCTTTTTCCATTCTCTCATTTTACTTTGAACTTTATGATTACTATTTATCTTATTCTTTTGAAAGAACTATCAGGCAAGTTCCTTACAGGTCCTCTATCAGCACTTCTGGATAGCTTCCAGCATCTCGTTATCTACATCCATATCGGTGAAAACCTCCAGGAGCATCGGGCGCTCGCTCTCGGCATGAATCAATTGGCTGATGCCCTGTTCCATCTCTTCCATCGTATGAGCTGCGAGATATTTTACCTCATTCTGACTACAGATTCCTTCAGCCGTTACATGATGCTTTGCCATTATCATTTCTTCACGAGCCTGACTCTCCTTTAATCCCTGAAACTTGCCAAAGATGGCACCGCCACCATTATTGAGCACGATGATACGGAGCTTGCCGTTCAGATTTCTATTCCAGAGCGCATTCTGGTCATAGAAGAAACTCAGGTCGCCGAGAACGCAGTATACATGCTTATCAGACTTGTTCTTGCACATCGAGAACCTACAGCCGTAGAAAGAGAACCTTCTATGCCGTTCACACCACGATTGCAGTAAACATGGCGGTCGGCATACAGATTCATCAATCGGATGGCAGAACTGTTGCCCGAGAAGACGCTGCTCATCATACCTGGAAGGAATGTATCGAATTTGCGGTCATAGATACCATCGTCCTGAGTATCTTTACCGCCTAAGGTGAACGCTTTGAAATTCTGAGGCTCAACCTTCTGAAGCTGGCTGAAGAATTCCTTTACGGTAGCCAGACTGCTGAACTCAGGCTTGAAGTTCTCTTTGCGTTCATAGCTTTTAGCCAACGCATCCATCCACAATTTGCGATAATCCTCCCAGTGGTTGTGCCAGCCAAAATTATCCAACCATGACATAGCATCACTGTTTGGCAAATCCATCACTTTAGTAAGATGCATGAACGTATCTTCGATATCAGCCTCTTGCGAGATTCTTATCTGCTCAACTCCTTTAAGCGAACGCAGATAAGATTTCAGCTTCTTGCTTACAATATGTCCACCTATATAAACCACCAGGTCAGGACGGAATCTTTCATCGTCCTTTATTTCATCCAGCAAATTCTCGAAAGCGCCATACAAGGTGGTTTTATTCCAATCTTCTCCCAGTTCTTCCTGAACCTTATATAGATAAGGTGGCATTGCCAGAGATTCCCATAATATAGGCATCCGGTCAATATAAGCCAACAAGTCTACATATTTTTCGGTATTGTCCAACTGGCCTATTACCACCAATGGACGTTTGGCTTTTAACACACATTCAAAAGGGGTCCCATCAAATGTGTCAATATTTGCCCTGCAGTAAGCAACCTCTATCTTGCGCTCTACGGGCAAAATTTCTTTCGTAAACGAATAGAAAGGCTCAGAGATAGGTACATTGATGTGTACAGGTCCCTTTACCCGTCCCATGCTTTTCAACAGCGCTTCGTTGACCAGCCGGTTGCAATACCAATGCATCTCTTCCTGCTGCTCACCTGCGAACACTTCTGGCAGAGATACCGCTTTTCTTACCATCTGCCCCAAAGCATCAGGCTGAGGAAGCGTCTGACCATCCAGCTGGTTGATCCACTGTGCCGGTCTGTCGGCAGAAATCACTATGAGCGGGATTTGCTGATAATAAGCCTCAGCTACTGCCGGATAAAGATTGAGCAATGCAGAACCCGAAGTCACACACACTACAACAGGCTGATAACCTTCAGCCATAGAAAGTCAAGAGCTTGGAAGCCGGCGCTACGTTCGTCGGTTACAGGATAGCAAGTGATGTCTTCACACTCGTTGAGATTATGAACTATGGCTGCATTTCTGCTGCCCGGACACACTACAGCATGGCGAACACCATGCGCTACCAGTAAACTTGTCAAAATATTGACGTTTTCTTTATTGCTATACATTTCACCTTATTTTTCAGGTTATTTTTATGTTTTCAGATTCTTGAAGACCCTTTGTCTTTTAGCATTATAAAATCAGAATGAATCCCTATCATTTTCTCTGCAAGACCTTTACAGGACCGACAGGATGGTCTGCATCTTAGCTTCAGTTTCCTTCCACTCCTTCTCCATCTCGCTTTCCTTCAGCAATCCGCCTCCGGCATAGAGTTCGCAGGAACCATCATCCAGGATGTTCATGCAGCGCAGGGAAACATAGAGATGCGTCTTTCCTTTCGGCGAAATCGGTCCCACAAAACCACTGTAGTATTTGCGCGACTGATGTTCATGCTGCAAGATAAATGAAGCGAGCTTCATCCTTCGGTATTCCGCAGACGGCAGGCGTAGGATATAAGGCATCGAGCACATCGCCCAAACGCCCCGTATCATGCAGACGGAAAGCGATGTCGGTACGGAGATGATAGAGATTGGCAGCCATCGTGGTATAAGGTCCCTTCTTCTGATATTCATCCGAAAAGGCCTTGATGCAATCCTCGATATAATCGGTTACATACTGCTGTTCCTCTCTGTTCTTCTCCGACCATTCTATCCCTTCTACCGGATAATCGGCTATGGTCTTGGAAGGTTCAGCCTTTTGGGTGCCTGCCAGCGACATGGTTGCCATCTGATTCTGTTCACCTTTGAGCAGAATTTCAGGTGTAGCCATCAGCCATAAACCCGATTGGGGTGTATAAACCAAGGCTACAAAGACGGGGATACATCCGGCAGGTCTTCAGAAACAGAGCCTTTAAAGAGTCTGCATCCTGCACAACTGAAGCATTGGCTGTATTCTGCACATCTGAAGTCTTGCCGGCATCTTGCGCTGCTGAAGTATGGACTGATTCTAAAGGCTGCCGATTGCTCTGAATACGCAGTTTTCTTGCCAGAACAATCTTGCTGAATTTACCTTCAGAGAGCTGCCGTTGAAAGCATTCAAACTCCCTTGTATAGGCTTCAAAATTACGTCCCGACGTAGATTCTGCTACGTCACGACGTAAATCCTGCAGCGTCACGACGTAGGAAGTGCCGCATCGCGATGCATTTTCAGCCCCCTCGGCAGAAATCAGTTTGCTTTCATCCGGATGCATCAACACCACGGGACATTCGCTGGATGGCGCGAAAGGAGCTATCACGAAACCTTCCTTGCCATTCAGTTCTGCCACAGAAGAGAGTACCTCAGGTTCGCCCTCATGCTGAGCCACATAGATAGCATGGTGCAGATAAGGCAGACGATAATACGCAAAAGCTATCATACCTTTGTTTCTGCCCCCTTTTTCTGATTATCTTCTTTGGGGTGAACACATAGTTGGTTACCTGTACGGTACAGATTACCTCACCAGCCGTATTCTGATATCCACCTGCCAGGTATGCAAGGTTCTGCCCTTGTGCACAATCTTGGCAAAGGCAGTAACCGTATCGCCCTCGCTGACCGCCTGACATGAGTACCGCTCACGTTGATGCCCACGGCAATCTGTCCCGGACAGAGCCAGGGAACCAATAATACCCGCCACATTCTCGGCAAGAGCCAGAGAAGCACCTCCACTCAAGAAACCGAAAGGTTGGCGATTACGCTCATCTACCTTCATCGTTGCCTGAAGCGTATCAGGCTCAGGGTAGAAATGAAATGCATTCCGAGCGTCTTGGATAATCCATCAGTCTTGCTGATTCTTTTACTAATTCATCTATGTTCATCCTAATTTCCGCAACACTATAATTTAATATTTTATAAGCACCTGAGCAACAAAGTTGCTCAGGATTTTGCCATGTCAGAAATTTCACTTATCTTAGTGTTGTAAAATAAAAACAAACAAAATTCTGAATGACATGGCAAAAGTACAAATAAAATCTGAGAAACTCACCCTTTGGGGAATTTTTCGATTATGGAGCAATTTGATCTTTTAGCTCAAACCATAGATTCCACCTTGGGATTGAGATGCACTATGTTTGGTTATCAATATAGCGAGATTCTACGCTCTCTGATGTGCGTATATCTTGTGGTGGCTCATGTATTGAGGATGTTACAACTCACCTGATGAAACATTTGTCTCTTCATCCAACTCTTCGCACTTGCAGCGCACACCATATTACGTGCTATCGAAGAACTGACTTTTAGAGCATCACCTATAAGTCTGCTTCTGGCAACTTCTATGATTTCAATACTGCAGACAAGATGAACTGCTTACTGGTCAATGCCCTGCTTGCTACTGGTCAATTGAAATCCGGTCAAGAGTATGATTTTGACTTTGACCATCAGTTCATTGAAACAGAGAAGTATGATGCAAAACCAACCTACAAGAAGTTCTTGGGCTATAGTCCAGGTGTAGCTGTCATTAACGACATGATTGTTGGTATTGAAAATAGAGACGGCAACACAAACGTGCGCTTCAACCAAAAGAAACTTTGGAAAGAATCTTCAAGCGATTGGAGGCTTCGAATATATATTTCGTGCCCGCATGGATTGCGGCTCATGTTCGGAGGAAATCGTAGATATGGTAGAGGCTCATTGCAGGCATTTTATATTCGTGCCAACAGATGCTCTTCTTTCTACGATTCCATGTTTGCCTTAACTGGATGGAAAACTGTTGAAATCAACGGTATTGAGTTTGAGTTGAATTCTATCCTTGTTGAGAAATGGAAAGGAAAACCGTATCGTCTTGTCATACAGAGACAAAGGCGAATGAGGGAGACCTTGACATTTGGGAAGGCGAATATACCTACAGATGTATACTGACTAACGATTACAAGTCGAGTGCAAGAGACATCGTGGAATTCTACAATCTTCGTGGTGGCAAGGAACGCATCTTCGATGACATGAACAATGGCTTTGGCTGGAATCGATTGCCAAAATCGTTCATGGCACAGAATACTGTATTCCTGCTTATGACAGCTCTCATCAGAAACTTCTACAAAGCTATTATGCAGAGATTGAAAACCCATGAATTTGGATTGTGTGCCACCAGCAGAATCAAGACCTTTGTTTTCAAGTTCATATCTGTTCCTGCGAAATGGATTAAGACATCACGTAGGCATGTATTGAACATTTACTCAGACAACAATGCTTATGCCAACCTGTTCAAGACAGACTTTGGTTAAAGACCATGCTTTTCTGGTTAAACCAGCGTATTACCTCAAGTCGCTTTATGGGGTAAGGATTTTGTGTCTGCGACATTTCTGTTGTGCAAGAAATATGTACAATAAAATGAATTTTGTCGCTTTGCAAGCAAAATCCCACTAAACCCTATAGGTTGCGGATTTGAGGTTCATCTTATTATCTCCTATTTTTCGTATTTTGTTATTGATTCAGAGCTATTCGTTTTCTCTTCGCTCCAAAGTATGTTTCTGATAAACTCAACGCAAAGGTAAGACTTTCTTTAGAGAAAACAAAATTTATCGCACTTTTTATTTGATGAAGGGCAAACTTTACATACCTTTTCCTTTCTTTAATAATAAAAAACATAAAAAACGGCATATAGTTCAGATTTATTTTGTATTTTTGCACCAAAAATAAGAAAATAAAAGATATATCTGAATAGAATATGAACATTTTAGAGCTAAGCGAACAGGAAATCGTTCGCAGACAGAGTCTTCAGACATTGCGCGAGATGGGTATTGACCCATACCCAGCAGCAGAGTTTCCAACCAATGCATTCAGCACAGATATCAAAGCTGAATTCAAGGACGAGGACGAGCCACGCCAGGTAGTTATCGCCGGACGTATGATGGGTCGCCGCGTAATGGGTAAAGCTAGCTTCGCTGAGTTGCAGGACTCAAAGGGAAGAATCCAGGTTTATATCGCCCGCGACGAGATTTGTCCAGACGAGAACAAGGACCTTTATAATACAGTTTTCAAGAAACTCCTCGATATCGGTGACTTCATCGGTGTAAAGGGTTTCGTATTCCGCACACAGACTGGCGAGATTTCTGTTCACGCCAAGGAACTGTGCCTGCTCTCTAAGAGCTTGAAGCCACTCCCTATCGTGAAGTATAAGGATGGCGTGGCTTACGACAAGTTCGATGATCCAGAGTTGCGTTACCGCCAGCGCTACGTTGACCTCATCGTTAATGATGGCGTAAAGGATACTTTCCTGCAGCGTACCGTACTCGCACACTCCGCAGCGTACTCGACAACGCAGGTTATACTGAGGTAGAGACTTCTACCCTGCAGAGCATTGCCGGTGGTGCTTCTGCCCGCCCATTCATCACCCACTTCAATGCGCTCGATCAGGATATGTACATGCGTATCGCTACCGAGCTCTACCTGAAGCGCCTCATTGTAGGTGGTTTCGAGGGTGTTTATGAAATCGGCAAGAACTTCCGCAACGAGGGTATGGACCGCAACCACAACCCTGAGTTTACCTGTATGGAGCTTTATGTTCAGTACAAGGACTACAACTGGATGATGGCTTTCACAGAGAAGTTGCTCGAAACGATTTGTATCGCAGTAAACGGCAAGCCAGAGCGCGAGATTGATGGCAACATCATCAGCTTCAAGGCTCCATATCGCCGTCTGCCTATCCTCGATGCCATCAAGGAAAAGACCGGTTTCGACTGCAACGGCAAGACCGAGGAAGAGATCCGCGCATTCTGCAAGGAGAAGGGCATGGATGTAGATGAGACCATGGGTAAGGGTAAGTTGATTGACGAGCTCTTCGGTGAGTTCTGCGAGGGAACCTTCCTCCAGCCGACCTTCATCACCGACTATCCTGTAGAGATGTCTCCATTGACCAAGATGCACCGTTCTAAGCCAGGCTTGACCGAGCGTTTCGAGTTGATGGTAAACGGTAAGGAGCTTGCCAATGCATACTCTGAGCTCAACGACCCAATTGACCAGGAAGAGCGTTTCATCGACCAGATGAAGCTTGCTGACAAGGGTGATGACGAGGCAATGATTATCGATCAGGACTTCCTCCGTTCCCTCCAGTACGGTATGCCTCCAACATCAGGTATCGGTATCGGTATCGACCGCTTGGTCATGTTGATGACAGGCAAGACCTTCATCCAAGAGGTATTGTTCTTCCCACAGATGAAGCCAGAGAAGAAGATGCCACAGAGCACCATCAAGGAATGGGCAGAGATTGGCGTGCCAGAGAATTGGGCATACGTTCGCAAGGCAGGCTTCAACCTCATCTCTGATATCCGTGAAGAAAAAGCACAAGGCTTGCAGCAGAAGATTGGAGAAATCAACAAGAAGTACAAGCTCGGCTACGAGAAGCCTTCTGTTGACAATATCCAGGGCTGGATTAATGCAGCAAATGCTTAATTGATAATGCATAATTAATTATAAATTCATTCGAAGTGTTCAACTGCGGTAAAATAGCGATAATTGGCGGCGGTAGCTGGGCTACGGCAATAGCCAAGATTGTGGTGGGTCATACTCATCACATAGGCTGGTATATGCGTCGCGATGACCGCATCGAGGACTTCAAGCGCATGGGGCACAACCCTGCCTATCTGATGTCGGCACGATTCAATGTAGATGAGATTTTCTTCTTCCGACATCAACAAGATAGTGCAGAATTACGATACCCTCGTGTTCGTCACCCCGTCGCCTTATCTGAAGAATCATCTCAAAAAACTCAAGACGCGACTAAGCGACAAGTTCATCATCACAGCCATCAAAGGTATTGTGCCTGATGAAAACCTCGTTTGCTCAGAGTATTTCCATCAGGTTTACGATGTGCCTTACGAGAACCTCGCCTGCATCGGAGGTCCTTCTCATGCCGAGGAAGTGGCACTGGAGCGACTGAGCTATCTCACCGTGGGCTGTAGCGATACCGAAAAGGCGCATGCCTTCGCCAACGATTGTCTGGCGAGTGAATTCATCAAGACCAAGACTTCAAGCGATGTCATCGGTATCGAATATTCTTCGGTTCTGAAGAACGTATACGCCATCGCAGCAGGTATCTGTGGCGGTCTGAAGTATGGTGACAACTTCCAGGCGGTACTCATGTCAAATGCCGTTCAGGAGATGCACCGCTTCCTGACAGCCGTCCACCCTATCGACCGAAGCATGTACGACTCAGTTTATCTGGGCGACTTGCTTGTAACAGGTTACAGCAACTTTTCCCGCAACCGCACCTTCGGAACCATGATAGGCAAGGGCTACAGCGTGAAGAGTGCGCAGATAGAGATGGAGATGATTGCAGAAGGATATTTCGGCACCAAGTGTATGAAGGAAATCAATCGCCACATGCACGTCAACATGCCGATTCTCGATGCTGTATATAATATATTGTACGAGCGCATCAGTCCGCAAATCGAAATCAAGCTCTTGACCGACTCGTTCAGATAGACACATCCTATCCTTCGATTTCGGCAGAAGAGTTTGTCTTCAAATAGTAACATTAACACATTCATTTAGATATTAAAAGAAAAATGAAAAGTATCAGCTTAAACATTACAAAGGCTGCATCATTCCTTGCAGAAGATGCAGTAAAGGCTTACGAGCCTAAGGTTAAGGCCGCTCAGGAAGCTCTTGAGAACGGCACTTGTGAAGGTAACGATTTCTTGGGATGGTTGCATTTGCCATCTTCTATCACTCCTGAGTTCCTCAATGAGATTCAGGCTGTTGCCAATACTTTGCGCGAAAAGTGTGAGGTAGTTGTTGTAGCAGGTATCGGTGGTAGCTACCTCGGTGCACGCGCCGTTATCGAAGGCCTCGGCAACTCTTTCGCTTGGCTCGTAAACGACAAGAAGAACCCTACTATCCTCTTCGCAGGTAACAATATCGGTGAGGACTACCTCTTCGAGTTGACTTCTTTCTTGAAGGACAAGAAGTTTGGTGTCATCAATATCTCTAAGTCTGGTACCACTACTGAGACTGCCCTCGCTTTCCGTCTTTTAAAGAAGCAATGCGAGGATCAGCGCGGTAAAGAAGAGGCTAAGGATGTTATCGTAGCTGTAACCGACGCCAAGAAGGGTGCAGCACGTACTTGTGCTGACAAGGAAGGTTACAAGAGCTTCATCATCCCTGATAATGTAGGTGGTCGCTTCTCTGTTTTGACCCCAGTAGGTTTGTTGCCTATCGCAGTAGCAGGTTTCGATGTAAAGCAGCTCGTAGCTGGTGCGGCTGACATGGAGAAGGCTTGCGGCAAGGACGTAGCTTCGAGGAGAATCCTGCAGCTATCTATGCAGCTACACGTCAGGCTCTCTATACTCAGGCAGGCAAGAAGATTGAGATTGTATGCAACTTCCAGCCTAAACTTCACTACTTCGCTGAGTGGTGGAAGCAGCTCTATGGTGAGAGCGAGGGTAAGGACCAGAAGGGTATCTTCCCAGCAGCTTGCGACTTCACTACCGACCTTCACTCTATGGGCCAGTGGATTCAGCAGGGCGAGCGCTCTATCTTCGAGACTGTTATCAGCGTAGAGACTCCTAACGAGAAGTTGCTCTTCCCTCACGATGATGAGAACCTCGACGGTTTGAACTTCCTCGAGGGCAAGCGTGTTGACGAGGTGAACAAGATGGCAGAGCTCGGTACACGTCTGGCTCACGTTGACGGTGGTGTTCCTAACATCCTGGTTAACGTACCAGAGTTGAACGCTTACTACCTCGGTCAGCTGATCTACTTCTTCGAGAAGGCTTGCGGTATCAGCGGTCTCTTGGAAGAGGTGAACCCATTCAACCAGCCTGGTGTTGAGGCATACAAGAAGAATATGTTCGCATTGCTCAACAAGCCAGGTTATGAGGCAGAGAGCAAAGCTATCCAGGAGCGCTTGAAGAATGAATAGTGTAGTGTTTAATGTTTAGTTGAGGCATACGCCATGCAAAGCATTAAACACTAAACATTAAACAAAAAACATTAAATAATTGATGAAGGAAATTATTTTAAATATATGAAAGAACACGGTTTTGGGAATTCAACCCTAAAGCCGTGCTTTTTGATATGGACGGCGTGCTGTACAACAGTATGCCAAATCATGCTGTGGCATGGCAGGAATCGATGAAACAGTTTGATATCCACATGACTGCAGCCGATGCTTATGCCACCGAAGGAGCCCGAGGCATTGACACCATTCAGATGATGGTGAAGAAGCAGAAGGGCATCGACATCACGCTGGACGAAGCACAGAAGATGTATGATGTGAAGACCGAAATATTCCACTCGATGCCTACTGCCGAAATATTTCCTGGCGTAAAGGAAATCATGCAGAAGGTTAAAGATGCCGGCATGCAGGTAGGAGTGGTAACAGGAAGCGGACAGCGCCCGCTCATCATGCGACTGCTCAACGACTTCGGCGATTTTCTGGATGAAGCACATATCGTAACCGCCTATGATGTAAAGCGCGGCAAACCAAATCCTGACCCATATCTCATGGGATTACAGAAGGCAGGAAACCTGAAACCCTGGGAAGGCATCGTGGTAGAGAATGCTCCTTTGCGTCCGTGTTTACGCTGGCAGCCAACATTTTTACGGTAGCAATTAACAGCGGTCCGCTACCAGATGAAGAATTATCCAATAAGGGTTGCAATCTACTCTATCACCAGATGACTGAATTCTGTGATGACTTTGAAAACCTGATTGCTAAGGCTTAATCCGGTTCACCCACAGATATTCTGACTTATTCAATAAAAAGACATCATTAAAAACATATAATGACATGAATAGAAAAGTAGCTTTAATTACAGGTATTACAGGCCAGGATGGTTCATACTTGGCTGAATTATTGTTGGAAAAAGGGTATGATGTTCACGGAACTATCCGCCGATCATCTACCGACTACCGCGAAAGAATTGCTCATTTGGAGGGTACACCTAACTCCATCTTCACTATGCTGACCTCGGTGACTCTATGAGTATCATCCAGGTAATGAACAAGGTGAAACCTACAGAGGTTTACAACC
>SCPP01000083.1_pt1 | contig 17328 bp, 25 predicted proteins | sample 6106811 | NCBI WGS metagenome assembly SCPP01 (sample SAMN10720449, study PRJNA508395) | human gut metagenome | isolation source: Participant 2 stool, 15 month | host: Homo sapiens | collected 2018
TATGTGGGGAGTCATTTTCAGTTTTATCGAAGGACGCCGGGTGACGGATATTCTGGCAAGCCTGCTGGGAGTCAGTATGGTGATTAGTTCGGGTACGGCCAAGTCTGTCGGGTTGTATGTCATGAACCATCTCCATGTGAACGAGTTCTGGATGCCGGCACCTGATTGGTGGCGTTGCGCTTCCTTTTGTTGTTGCTCGGTTGTGCGCTGAACAAACTTCCGGAGCCTAACAAAGAAGACATCGCCATGAAGTCTGAACGCGAAACGTTGAACGGACAGCAGCGCTGGGAGTTGTTTAAGAGTTTTATGCCTTTCCTCAGTATGCTTTTCTTGGCAAACATAGCCATTGTAGTCCTGCGGGATATAAAAGACTTCCTGGTGAATATCATAGATGTCACTGCTTATTCTCCCTGGCTTTTTGCCCAGATTGACAGTGTGGTGACATTGATTATCCTGGGGATATTCGGTTTGATGGTCTTTGTGAAAGACAATCTGAAAGCATTATCCGTCCTGTTCGGTCTTATCATCGTGGGAATGATTGCAATGTCGGTCGTTTCTTTCGGGCAGGACCGAAGTTCCGTCTGTCGCCTGTGACATGTTTATCCAGAGCCTGTGCCTGTATATTGCCTATCTGACTTTCCAGACTATCTTTTTCGACCGGTTCATCGCCTGTTTCAAGATACGTGGAAATGTAGGGTTCTTTATCGTGACGACAGACTTCCTGGGGTATACCGGAACCGTATTGGTTCTTATCCTGAAGAGTTTTGCAACCCCATATTAATGGGCGGTATTTTATAATCAACTAGCCGGTTATGTTGGCATCTTTGTTGTATCACTTTCATCTGTTCTTTCGTATATTTGCATCAACGTTTCCGTAAAGAAACGGGTATGACAGCCGCCAGGGAAGAGACACTTGAAGCCACTCCGCAGAATGCCATCACCGTAGCCTGAGGAAATAATAAAAACTAGTATATAAAGTTATGAAGAAGATTTCGTGTGTAATTATGGACTGGCCGGAACGGCCGTCGATTTTGGTTGTTTCGCTCCTTTGAACGCCTTCCTGAAAGTCTTTTTCGGAAGAAAAGGAATAGACATTACTTACCGTCAGGCACGTGAGCCGATGGGACTTCTTAAGATAGACCATATCAAGGCTATTCTGAATATGCCGGAGGTGAATGATAAATTCCGTGCACGTTATGGCCGCGACTGGAATATGGACGACGTGAACGAGATGTATCAGAGTTTCGAAAGCATCTGTTCGCTTCCCTGAAAAACTTTACGACTCCGATACCCGGTGTATTGGATACTATCCGACTGTTACGTGAAGACGGACTGAAGATTGGTTCGACAACCGGCTATACGCAGCTATGATGGACGTGGTTCGTCCGGTGCCGCTGCAAAAGGTTATGTGGTGGACAACCTGGTGACTCCCGATGATGTCCCCGCAGGCCGTCCGGCTCCCTATATGATTTATAAGAATATGATTGACCTGGCTATCCCGTCGGTGGATAATGTGTGTGTGAAGTTGGGCGATACGATTGCCGATATTAAAGAGGAGTGAATGCGAAAGTATGGACTGTCGGTCTTATAACGGGAAGCAACGAGATGGGGCTTTCGGAAGAAGAATAGAACCGCCGCTCTGCCGACGAACTGGCCGGACTGAAACACGAAGTACGTGAACGCATGTTGGCTGCCGGTGCCCATTTCGCATTGGACAACATCACGGAACTTCCTGCTTGCATTGAGAAAATTAACAGATAAAATATGGACATAATAGCTATCATTGAATATGAGAAATTATCTTTTACTGACACCCGGCCCATTAAGTACGTCACAGACCGTGCGCGAAGCCATGCTCCAGGATTGGTGTACCTGGGATAAAGATTATAATGGAGGAATCGTAACCCCAATCCGTAAGGTCTGCTGGCTATCGCCGGACTGGATGAAAACGAATATACTGATGTGCTCCTGCAAGGCAGCGGAACCCTACTGTGTGGAAGCAACCATCGGAGCCGCCGTGAAACCGACCGACAAATTGCTTATCCTTGCCAATGGTGCTTACGGGAAACGTATGGCGCAGATTGCCGGATATTACCATATCGACCATGTCCTGGTCTCTTTGCACGAAACAGACCTGATAACAGGCGAAGTTGCCCGCCGTGCCCTTGAAGAGAATCCGGGCATTACTCATCTTTCGATGGTACACAGCGAAACGACGACCGGCCTGCTGAACCCGATTGAAGAGGTGGCGGAAGTCATTCGCGGCAAGGGTATCACTTTTATTGTCGATGCGATGAGCAGCTTTGGCGGTGTCCCTATCGACATGAAGAAGCTGGATATCGACTTCTTGGTCAGTAGCGCGAACAAATGTATTCAAGGAGTTCCCGGCTTCGGTTTTATCATTGCAAAGAGGGAAAAGCTGATGGCTTTGCAAGGGTGTCGTTCATTGTCACTGGATATCTATGACCAGTGGGAAACGATGGAGAAGGGTGGAGGTAAATGGTTTCACGTCTCCCACATGTAGTCCGTGCCTTTACCAGGCTATGAAAGAGCTGAACGAAGAAGGAGGTATTGTCGCCCGTTACGAACGTTATAAAAAGAACCACCGTACATTGGTTGACGGAATGCGCACAAGGTTTCAAGACCTTGCTGCCCGATATATCAGCAGGGTTTGATTTTAACGCATTCTATGCAGCTCTGAAGCAGAAAGGATTTGTGATTTATCCGGGTAAAATATCCGATGCGGATACTTTCCGTATCGGTAATATCGGAGATGTGTTTCCGGAAGATATGGAGAAGCTGCTGGAGGCAATCCGGAATACTGATTACAAATAGAATATAACTCTGAAAACAGTTGATATACTATATTATAACCGGATGTCGCCGCTCACTTCCGGTTATAATTCAGCCCAATCTGAAAAATGCAAGAATAATGAGCCGATAATTGCTTTATATTGTATATGATAATAATTTTGAGTACGTTTGCTCCCATTAAAAATCAAGTTATTCAGGAGATTGTTCGAAATTGATTCATCAGTGCCTATTTAGTTGATGGATGGTAGTAATTTAATAATAAAAGCAAATGAAACGGTCAGATTTAATTGCAGCTATAGCTGAAAGTGGTTGTAGTAAGAAAGATGTAGATGCAATGCTTGAAGCATTTTGTTCTGTTGCGACTAATGCACTTCGCCAGAGGGACCCAATAGTGCTGAAAGGCTTTGGTACTCTTTCTCCAAGAGAGCAGAACAGTCGTCCGGCCCGCAATCCCAAGACAGGTGAGGTTGTTATTATCCCGAAACGTCTGAGTGTGAAGTTCAGCGTTGGTAAGTTCCTTTGAAGACCTGAACAAGTAACTGCTATCGGTGGGCGATGGAATCCCGCAGGACGAGTATTCCTTCCTCCCATATTGAATAGTAAGTCTACGATACTTAAGTTGGGGAGGAATCGAATTTATCTCGAAATACCTGATAATAGGGTTGCGGGAGAAAGGCGGAATCTTCCCCTTCGTGTTTCGGCGGATGATTTCGGAAATCGTTCGGTACTTCCGGCATGTAAACTTCCGTATAGACAACGTTCGGTTGCAGGTCCAGCAACCGGCAGACCAGCATTCGCAGCTCCTCGTTGAAATCAAACAGGAACTTATATTTTCTCGTAGAACGGTGCGAAATCTTCCTCATAATATTCAAAGAACGGACTCATATTATAAGCCGAGACTAGTGCATTCCAATGCAGGTGGCGCCAGTTCCCGTGGTCGGATATGCGGATATCCTTCGTCGGGCATTTCAGCGTCGGGCTTGACGATGGGGACGGAGAGTGACAGACCGTTGGCAGCCGCGATTGTACAGCGGTTGCGGTTTGCTTCAGATAGTTTTCGGCTGTTTCTATCCGTACCTCTTCAAATTGGTAGAGTTTGCAGTATTGTTGTACCAGGTAGGCTGAAGAAATATATACAGGTTGCATGATTAGTTTACGGGTTTAAAATTCGTTGCCGGTCTTTGCTGTACCAGCAGAGCCAGGCGTTTCCAATGATATGGTTGCGTGGGATGAATCCGAGGTGACGCGAATCCACCGCTTCGTTGGCATTGTCGGAAAGCATCCAGTAATAATCCTGATTGAAGAAGAAGAAATCTGTTTCCCGACCGTCCAGGAATAACTTCCGTCACGGAACACGGCCTTGTCGCCGGCTTCGGCCCGGATGGCTTCACGGCAGGCGGTGAGTGCAGCTGCATTGAGGCGGTAGGCTCTGCCTTTTTGGGGAACAACCAGTTCGTACGTATCCATCGGGTTTTTAAGGAAACGGATGTTGGCATCTTCCGATAATTCTTCTCGTATCTGATATTCCTCAAAGGAAGTCAGGTTGAAGGAGATGCCGAACGATTCTTCTTTCATCTCCTGAGCGGGATATTCAGTTTCTTCTGTGCTGCCAGTACTTCCTCCTGTGCCGCCTGTGTCACGATATAAGTATTGAGTGACCGGGGGGAATGAGGAATCAGCCTTCCGTTTACCCGGTATCCGTCATTACTAATCCGGATTGTGTCGCCCGGCATACCGATACAACGGCTCAGAAATAATGGGCTCGATGTCGTATCTTTCAGCAGCGGACTGGTAAATAGAACTACCCGGTTGCGCCCCGGGTTGTCTTTGCGGGGCTTGTTCACCAGCATATAATCGCCTTTATGCAGGGCAACTTCCATGGAGTCGGTCGATACGCGATACGACTCCATACAGAAATAACGGATTACCATAACGCCCCCCACCAGCAACACGATTGTCACCAGCCATTTTACTGCGGATATGAAGGAGCGCTTTGTCATTATTCTTAATTCGGATGCACCATGCGGAACAGACGGTTCCAGCGGATACCACCGTCGAACAGGCTGCGGTCTTTATCCAGTGACAACCAGATAAGGATAGGCTTTCCTACGATATGGTCTTCCGGAACAAATCCCCAGGAGCGGCTGTCGGCACTGTTGTGACGGTTGTCGCCCATCATCCAGTAATAATCATATTTAAATGTATAGTCTGTTTCCGGCTTTCCGTTGATATAATATGTACCGTCTTTTTCTTCCAGTGTATTGTTTTCGTAGTTTTTGATGCAACGGCCGTATAGAGCTATGTTGCGTTCGTTCAGCGGTATTGTCGCCCCTTTCTTCGGAATCCACAGAGGACCGTAGTTGTCGCGTGTCCAACCTGTTTCATACCATGCCGGATAAGTCAATCCCGAAAATGCATCCGGTTCGATTACAATCTTTTTCACAATAGGCAGTTTCTCGGCTATCGCCAGTGCCTTCTTGGTCAGCGGCATGCGATAGACCGGATTGTACTGTCCGGGGCAATCGATTCGAAACCGAGGAAAGACATTAAATCCTGGTAATATCCGTTGTTGGAAACCAGTATCCGGTCTTCTTTGCTTACGTTCATCAGGCGGAACTGTTCTTCCGTGATAGGGGAACCATCCGTTTCGACATAGTAACAGAACTGCATATTCTCCGGATTCTCTGCTGCTTTACCATCGATATATACCTGGTTGTCGCGTATTTCTATGGTGTCGCCCGGCATACCGATGCAACGTTTCACATAGTTTTCACGTTTGTCTACAGGACGGTAGACTACATCCCCGAAAGTGTTTTTATCCATCCAGATACGTTCGCGTCCGTGCTGCATAACCAGTTCGTCATAGCTCGGATTCTGCTGTTTCAGGGCGACTGTGTCGCCGGCAGGAAAGTTGAACACTACGATATCATTACGTTTCACGTGGCCCAAACCTTTCACCCGTTTGTAGCCCCATTCCGGCCAGTACAGATATGATTTGCAGTTGAAGAACGGCAGCGTGTTCTGTACCAGCGGGAACGACAGCGGCGTGTTCGGGACACGCGGACCGTAACTCAGCTTGCTTACAAACAGATAATCGCCTACCAATAAAGATTTCTCCAACGAAGAACTCGGAATCTGATAATTCTGGAAGACGAACAAATTGATGAAATAAACGGCTACCAGCGCGAATACGATATCGTCCACCCATTCCAACGCATTTCGTACTGCTGGGTTCTTTGATCGTTTCCAGGTTCCCAGGGAATATATTTTGTCAGGAAAATATCTACGAGTACAATCAACCCGAGCAACAACCAGAGGTTCTGCATCCAGATTGAAAAGAGTATATACAGCACGGCAGAGATGCCGAACTTAATCCATTGTTTCTTGGAAATTTGTTTCATTTGCTTACTAATGTGGAATTAAAATTTAAGCATATCGTCCATACCCAGAAAGCCTTTCTTCCCGGTAAATTCAGCGGCAACGACAGCGCCGAGTGCGAAACCTGCGCGGCTCTTGGCATCATGCTTGATACTGATATAGTCGACATCCGACTCCAGGTCACCTCGTGGATGCCCGGCACTTCGCCTTCGCGGATGGCGTGGATTGGCAGGTCGGTTGGCTGTTCGGCTGTTTCCAGTGTCCAACGGTCTTTTCGGTCTACGTTTTCAATGATTCCTTCTGCCAGTGTGATAGCGGTACCGCTCGGAGCATCCAGTTTGTGGATATGGTGCGTTTCCGTCATGCTGATATTGTAGGAAGGAAAATTATTCATGATTTTCGCCAGGTACTTGTTGAGGGCGAAAAGATATTTACTCGATGCTGAAATTGGAAGCGTAGAAGAATGTCTTGCTTTCCTTTTCACATTTCTCTTTTATTTCGCCGATACGGTCCAGCCAGCCGGTTGTGCCGGAAACAACGGAACGCCGGCAGCGAAACTCTTCATATAATTGTCGAATGCCGTGGCCGGAGTCGTGAACTCGATGGCTACATCTGCGCTCTTTGAAATTAGCTGACTGAAATTCTTCCGGGTTGTTTATATCTACGATAGAGACGATTTGGTGTCCTCTGTTCAATGCAATCTGCTCGATGGTTTTACCCATCTTTCCGTAACCGATAAGTGCAATCTTCATAATCTTTCAGAATAAAATGAATAAATAAGCTAATAACTTAGCCTTCAGGGTGCAAATATAAAGAAAATGAATTAGATTTGTGGCATAAATCTTAACTCTGAAAAGAATATGGAACGTTTATTACATTATGTTTGGAAATACAGACTGTATCCAACGACTTCGCTTCTTACTACTGACGGACGTACAGTATCGGTCATTGACCCCGGAACACCAATACCGACGCGGGACTTCTTCAATGCAAAGATGAAAATAGACGGTACTTTGTGGTGGGTGTGTTGAAATCCATGACAAAGCCTCCGACTGGCTGCTTCATCGCCATGATAAGGACAAGGCTTATGATGCCGTTGTTCTCCATATTGTGGAGGTGTCGGACTGTATCGTTTACCGGATGAACGGAGAGGTTATTCCGCAAATGGAACTGGCAGTGCCGGAGTCGGTTGTGCGGAATATCGACTGGATTTGCTTCATCATGACAACTCTCTTCCCTGTGCCGGATATATCCCTCAAATGGAGCCCGTTCACATTACATCGTGGCTGGGGCTCTGCTCGGCGAACGGCTGGAACGGAAAACGGCCGATATATTCCGTTTGCTGGACCAGTATGCCGGTGACTGGAACGAAGTCTTTTATATTACTTTAAACCGCAATTTCGGTTTCGGTGTGAATAACGACATCTTCGAGCGTCTTGCCAAGAGCTTACCGCTCAGGTATATTCAGAAGCAACGCGGCAGCAGTTCGCAGGTCGAAGCGATGCTGTTCGGACAGGCCGGGATGCTGAATGAAGCGATCGATTGCCCTTATTATCGTTTGCTGCAACGCGAGTATCAGTTTCTTCGCTATAAATTCGGATTGACTCCGCTGGACTGTTCTCAATTCAGGAACCTTCGTATCCGGCCCATCAATTTCCCCTGTCTGAAGTTGGCGCAACTGGCGGCTGTCTGGATGCAATACGATACCTTGTTTTCTGTTATCCTGACGGCAGGCAGTATCGGTGAGATTAAGCAATGTCTGCGTGTCACACCTTCCGCTTATTGGGAGACGCATTATCATTTCCGGAGCGCTTCCGCTATAAAAGAGAAAACAGTCGGGGAGAATTCTTTGTGTATATTGTTGATAAATACGGTAGTTCCCATTCTTTTCGCTTACGGAGTCAGGAATAAGCAACCCGAATACTGCGAGCGTGCAATCCGTATCCTTGAAAATCTTCCTCCGGAGAAAAATACGATTGTTTCGGGTTTTAGCCGGGCAGGGATAAAAGTCTGCCATGCAGGCGACAGTCAGGCGCTGATTCAATTGAAACGGGAGTATTGCGAGAAGAAGAAATGTTTGTATTGCCGGATCGGGTACAGGTATCTGAAACGGGTATTCCCTCTTTATAGAATGCAAAGATTTCTTATTTAGCGTATATATCACTATTAGTCACCGGATTTTTCCCTATTTTGTCATCTGATTAAAAAGCGATTGAATGGGTAACAGATATATAAAAGATTTATTGCTGGTACTGTGCGGAGTGTTTCTGTTGGTAACCATGTATTCGTGTGCCAATATGGCTTCTCCGAACGGGGTGACCTTACGACGAGACCCCCTAAATTCATAAGCAGTCTGCCTGCCCCCTAATCAGACGAATTATAAGGGAAGAAGGTGGAGATTCTGTTTGATGAACTGGTTCAGCTGGACAAGCCGTCGGAGAATGTAATCATCACGCCGCCGCAGATGCAATTACCTGTGATCCGTGCCGCGGAAAGAAGGTCGTGGTCGAACTGAAAGATACACTGAAAATACGACTTATACGATCGACTTCACCAACTCGATCTCCGATAATAACGAGAAGAATGTATTCGAGAATTTCTCCTTTGCCTTCTACCGGTGATGTGATCGATACGCTGGAGGTATCGGGTATCTTGCTGAATGCCGAAAACCTGGAACCTATGCCCGGTATCACGATCGGTCTGCATAAGAACCTGAGGATTCGGCATTTGTGAAACTGCCTTCGACCGTACTTCGCGCACGAACGATAAAGCGACAGTTCACCATTCGCAATATCTCGGGCAGTTACCGTATTTTCGGTCTGAACGATGTCAACCGCGACTATAAATTCGACCAGCCGGGCGAGGAGATTGCGTTAACGACTCCATTATCATCCCTTCGCTGGAGTTGACCACCCGGCAGGATACGCTTTGAAAGACAGCCTAACTATCGATACGATCCGTACGGTTGCCTATACGCGTTATTTCCCGGATGATATCGAATTGCGTCTGTTCAAGGAAAACTTCGTGCGCCAGTATCTGCTGAAACCGGAGCGGCAGCAGGAAAACTTGCTGACCATACGGTTCAACGCTCCGCTGGATACCGTACCGCTTCCGAAGCCACTTAACTTTACGCCGGAGAATCCTGACTGGTTCTTTACACGGAAACGGAGGCGGGAAAAGGCGTTAATTTTGGCTGACCGATTCGCTGGTATGGAAACAAGATACGTTGCAGGTGGAACTGTCGTATCCGAAGAGCGACTCGCTGAACGTTCTCCGACCGCAAACCGATACGCTTCAGTTTGTGATGCGCCGCCGTCCCGAAAAGAAGAAAAAGAAGAAAGATGACGAGCCGGAACCGATCGTCTTCCTGGGTATGCAGATCGACGCACCCGGTTCGATGGACTTGTTCGATACCGTATCCGTTACGTTCAATGAACCGATCCTCGAACTGCCGAAGGAAGTCTTCTATCTGGACCAGAAGGTCGATACGGTATGGACCCGGTTGATTTCGAGCTTTTCCGACTCTGCCAACAGCCTGAATTATCATTCGCCGTCCGTGGAAATATGCCGAGGAGTATCGCCTGTCGGTGGACTCCGCAACGATCTTCAGTCTTTATGGCAAGTGGAACGAACCGTATTCGGCTGAGTTCAAGATCAAGAAAGAGGATGAATACGGACACTTATATATTAATGTAGAAGGAATTGATACGACCGCTTATGTGGAATTGCTGAACGGTAGTGATGCCCCGGTGCGGAAGGCGAAGGTGAAGAACGGCGGTGTCCTTTTCATGACCTGAAACCGGACAAGTATTACGCACGCCTGGTGGTCGACCTGAATGACAACGGCAAATGGGATACCGGCAATTATGCCGATAAACGCCAGCCGGAAGAAGTTTTATTCGCCAGTTCAGTACAACGTATTGCATAACTGGCAGGTAGAAGAGACTTGGAATGTCAAGGCAACCCCATGGGCAAAACAGAAACCTATCGAGATTACAAAGAATAAGCCGAAAGAGGCAACCAAGAAGAAAAGAAATTACAAAGATGAAGGACAACAGAAGTCTTCTTCGCGCAATAGCGGTATGGGCGGCAGCATGGGCATGCCGTTCTAAAGGAACCGGTTTATGTCTGCCGGTCCTGTTGTTGCTCCTTTCCGAGTGGCCGGTGCAGACTATTCCGGTGAAAGAGCGGTTCAATGCCGGTGAGGAGGTGCAATATGAATTGTACTTCAAATGGGGTATTCTGATGCCACGCGCCGGACAGGCAACCTTCTGCATTGAAGATCCCCGCTATGAGGATAATCCGGCTTATCATTATAATCTGTTATTCCGTACTTCCGGCATGTTTGAGAAGATATTCTCCATGCGATACGATCGACTGTTATTTCACACCCGAGATGCTGTTGCTCCGTAGCGAGAAGCGGGTGAATGAGAATGACTACTATCTGATCGACGACCTGAAGTTCTCTTATAGTACAGGGAAGACTTCTACCCATTCCCATCGCTATACGCCTTCACGGACGAAGATCGACACGATGATCGTTTCCGAACAATATATGTTCGATATGCTGCGCCACCATGTATCGACGGGATAATTTCCGTTTCATGGTGATCGGACGGACCGATCAACATCAGTTTCCGCTATACCGGGCAGCAGATCGTGGAACGCAACGAGACACTGAAATACCGTACCCGACATTTCTATATCGATATTTTGACGACGCTTTCACCCAAAGCAAGGCGGCCGCCGAAATATGGATCGGGGACGATGAAACCATATCCCGGTAAAGATCCGGGCGAAACTGAAGATCGGGGCGGCGGAGGTCTATTACAAATCATCCAAAGGATTGCGTTAACCGCTTACTTCGCGGGTGGAAATTCCCCGGCGTTAGGCAGTGAGAGAGTGAAACGTGTTTCGAGTAAGGTTGTGAACTGACCAGGAGTTCGCCGCCATGCATCCGTACGATCTGGCGTGAAAGGCTCAGGCCGATACCCGTACCTTTGTTCTTGGTGGTGAAGAAAGGAATGAAAATGTCTTCCAGCATATCGTGGGGATGCCCTACCGTTATCCGTTACTTCTATCAGGGTCGTGGTGCCGGGTTGTTTTACCGTGAGTGAGATTTCACCGTTATCCTGTCCTTCCAATGCTTCCATCGCATTTTCAACAAGTTGATCAAGACCTGTGAGCAGTTCTTCATCGGCATTGACTGTTATTTCGTCCTGGCAGAGGTAAAACAGTCAGACCGATCTGTAAACGTTGCAGGTCCGACTGGAACAGCAGTTCGATGTTGCGTACCTGGCGGGAGAGAACGGATTGGGATTGGGAGCCTGCAACCGTGCCAGTTGGCGGTATGAATTGGTGAAGTTCATAAGGCTCTGTCCCTGGCTCTTGATCGTATCCAGTCCGCGTACCGTCTTCCGGATGGTGGCGTCGTTGATCTCGTCGCAGCTTTTCGTCGTGTCGTTGCTCCGGTAATAGGAGAGGAGCGTGCCTGAGAGGGAGACGATCGGAGCGATCGAGTTCATGATCTCGTGGGTCAGGACGCATCAACTTGTCGTATGCCTCGTATTCTTCCGTAACAGTTCGCGTTCGAACTCTTCTGCTTGCTCTCCGTCATCAGGCGGTGGATGCGGTTGAATGCCGTATGCAGGCGGCGTTGTTCTTCCGGTCCGCTGTTTTCGGGGAAGTAAAGCATCGACTCATTGTCTTCGATGGCATCGAGGAACAGTTGGATACGGCGGTTCGATGTATTGAGGAAATAGACGAGGATCCCGACCAGCCATAAGGCGATCAGTAGGGTGACGCATCCCAGTATGATGGCTTTACCGGTGATAATACCCGTTAGTCCCACGCCGGTAACAAGGAGGATGAGCGCGACCTGGAAGACTATCTTCAGATAGATGCGTGTGCTGAACATTCTGTTTCACAGGTTGAACCGTTTTAGTTTGTTATATAAGGTCTGCCGGCTTACCCCCAGTTGCTCGGCGGCAGCGGTCAGGTTGCCGTCGTTCTGGGTAATAGCCGCCTCGATCGTCTTGCGTTCCACTTCTCCCAGGTTGGGGGCATCGGAGAACGAGACGGATTTTCCGGGACGGATAAAGAGGTCGGCGGCACGGATTACATTTTTCTCGGCCAGGATCACTGCTTTCTCGATGGTATGTTGCAGTTCGCGTATGTTGCCCGGCCAGTCGTAACGTTCCAGTTTGGCGGCTGCCTGCGGATGGATGGTCAGGCCCGGCTGATTATACAAGGCCGTATACTTTTTCAGGAAGTAGTCGATGAAAAGGGGAATATCTTCCCGGCGGTTCCTGAGAGGCGGTATCTCTATTTGTATGGTGTTGATGCGATAGTAGAGATCCTCCCGGAAAAGAGATTGCTTCACCAGTTCCGGCAGGTCGCGGTTGGTGGCGGCGATCAGACGTATGTCGATCGGGATTTTGCGGTTGCTTCCCAATCGGGTGACTTCGCGGTTCTGCAGGGCGGCGAGCAGTTTGGCTTTGCAGGCCGACCGGGAGGTTGCCTATTTCATCCAGAAACAGGGTGCTTCCGCTGGCAGCCTCGAATTTACCCGGCCGGCTTTCGCGGGCATCGGTAAAGGCACCTTTTTCATGTCCGAACAGTTCGCTTTCGAAAGGGATTCACTGACAGCTCCCATGTCCACGTTGATCATTTCCGGCGGCTGCGGAGCGACAGGCGGTGTATTTCGCGGGCGAGCATTTCTTTACCTGTACCGTTCTCGCCGGTGATAAGGATGTTCGCATCCGTTTTGGCAACCTTGGTCACGACCTTGATCAGTTTCATCATAACGGCGGAGTGGCCGATGATCATGGCTGGTTCCGCAGGGCGGTCGGGTCGGTTACGATCGGTCTTCTGTTTGACCTTTTCCCGTTCTACGGCTTGTAAGGCGGCGTGTATCTTTCGAGCAGGACTTCGTTGTCCCAGGGTTTGAGTATAAAATCAACGGCTCCGCTTTTCAAGGCTTTGACAGCCAGTTCCACATCTCCGTAGGCGGTAAGCATGATGACCGGCAGTTCGGGGGCTATTTCCTGGATACGGCGTAGCCAGAACAGGCCTTCGTTTCCGGTGTTTACGCCTGCGGAGAAATTCATATCTAGAATGACAGGTCGACCGGCATCGTATCCAGCACGGATAAGATGCTGTTCGGGTTGGAGGCGGTCTCTACCCGTTCGAATTCATCTTCCAATAATAATTCGAGCGAAGTCAGTACACTTTTATTATCATCTACAATGAGAACTGTTCCGGTTTGCATACGATTAATTTTTCCGTAAAGGTATCGGCTTCCGGGGTACTTTGCAAATGAGCGTCAAAATATTTGACACTAATAACAGGATAATATAACACTATAGTCCTAATCCGATTAGCACTCGTATGCTAAGGCAGTCAGCACAGTAGTGCTGGTGAGGGTAACACTACTGTGCTGTCCCGTATCCGACATAGAAGCAGGGCCTGTTCTTTTATGATTGACACATCAGCGTCCATATTTTTGACAATCGGGCGTCCATATATTTTACACTTTGCGAGGCTGTTTCTTTGTGAGTTATGATAATCAGTCAGTATGATATGTGGCACGCCTTTGCCTTTACATGTACATGATGAAAATGCAAATAACAATTAAATATGGATGGAGGTTAGCCTGCCTGTTGCTGTTTGGTTCGGTAGTGGAGCAGGTGCACAGGAATCCTGGAGGTCGACTTGCATGCGCTATGCGCTGGAGGAACCTGGCACTGAAAACAGCCGGTTGATAGTATCGCTCGCGAAGACTTTACGGCGGCGATAGAGATTTCCTGCCTTCGGTCAGTATTTTTTGGAATTTGCGCTAACAACCTCCTGCCGTTTGGTCATACGGTCACGAACAAATCTGATTACTAAACACAGTAGCCTGGATTTGTTCTATCAGTAATCGACCTTATTCCTAATTAAATAGAGCAAATCCCTTATTGGGGGTAAGACATGAAGATGCCAGAAAAACATGACCTGTTGGCCGCCATTCTCGCGGCAAAGGAACAAGGCATCAGGGCAATCCTTGCGTTTGCAATGGCGTACCTTCGCGGCAGATATAATGGCGGTGCGTTTACAAAACAGTAATCGACGCAACGATGTGCGCCATTATCGCCTAGTTCATTCGTGACCTTCTCGACTTCGCCGGACTAAGTAGCAATCTCGCTTATATAACGAGCGTGTTTATCGGCTACATCGGTACTGACTCGATTGGTTCGCTTATCAAACGCTTCGCTGCTAAAAGCCGGGTAGAAGATGGTAGAAATCAATAATCAACGTAAGGCGTTCCTCGATATGCTGGCGTGGTCGGAGGAACTGATAACGGACGTCAGAAAACCAGAAATCATGGTTATGACGTCATTGTAGGCGGAGAGCTATTTACTGATTACTCCGATCACCCTCGCAAACTTGTCACGCTAAACCCAAAACTCAAATCAACAGGCGCCGGACGCTACCAGCTTCTTTCCCGTTGGTGGGATGCCTACCGCAAGCAGCTTGGCCTGAAAGACTTCTCTCCGAAAGTCAGGACGCTGTGGCATTGCAGCAGATTAAGGAGCGTGGCGCTTTACCTATGATTGATCGTGGTGATATCCGTCAGGCAATCGACCGTTGCAGCAATATCTGGGCTTCACTGCCGGGCGCTGGTTATGGTCAGTTCGAGCATAAGGCTGACAGCCTGATTGCAAAATTCAAAGAAGCGGGCGGAACGGTCAGAGATTGATGTATGAGCAGAGTCACCGCGATTATCTCCGCTCTGGTTATCTGCATCATCGTCTGCCTGTCATGGGCTGTTAATCATTACCGTGATAACGCCATTACCTACAAAGCCCAGCGCGACAAAATGCCAGAGAACTGAAGCTGGCGAACGCGGCAATTACTGACATGCAGATGCGTCAGCGTGATGTTGCTGCGCTCGATGCAAAATACACGAAGGAGTTAGCTGATGCTAAAGCTGAAAATGATGCTCTGCGTGATGATGTTGCCGCTGGTCGTCGTTTGCATCAAAGCAGTCTGTCAGATCAGTGCGTGAAGCCACACCGCCTCCGGCGTGGATAATGCAACCTCCCGACTGGCAGACACCGCTGAACGGGATTATTTCACCCTCAGAGAGAGGCTGATCACTATGCAAAACAACTGGAAGGAACCCAGAAGTATATTAATGAGCAGTGCAGATAGAGTTGCCCATATCGATGGGCAACTCATAATATTGTGAGCAATACACGCGCTTCCAGCGGAGTATAAATGCCTAAAGTAATAAAACCGAGCAATCCATTTACGAATGTTTGCTGGGTTTCTGTTTTACTGTTTTCTGCGCCGTTGGCTGCATCGACAGTTTCTTCTGCCCAATTCAGAAACGAAGAAATGATGGGTGATGGTTTCCTTTGGTGCTACTGCTGCCGGTTTGTTTTGAACAGTAAACGTCTGTTGAGCACATCCTGTAATAAGCAGGGCCAGCGCAGTAGCGAGTAGCATTTTTCATGGTGTTATTCCCGATGCTTTTGAAGTTCGCAGAATCGTATGTGTAGAAATTAAACAAACCCTAAACAATGAGTTGAAATTTCATGTTAATATTAATGTATGTCAGGTGCGATGAATCGTCATTGTATTCCCGGATTAACTATGTCCACAGCCCTGACGGGGAACTTCTCTGCGGGAGTGTCCGGAATAATTAAAACGATGCACACAGTTTAGCGCGTACACATTGCATTATGCCAACGCCCGGTGCTGACACGGAAGAAACCGGACGTTATGATTTAGCGTGGAAAGATTTGTGTAGTGTTCTGCTCTCAGTAAATAGTAATGAATTATCAAGGTATAGTAATATCTTTTATGTTCATGGATATTTGTAACCCATCGGAAAACTCCTGCTTTAGCAAGATTTTCCCTGTATTGCTGAAATGTGATTTCTCTTGATTTCAACCTATCATAGGACGTTTCTATAAGATGCGTGTTTCTTGAGAATTTAACATTTACAACCTTTTAAGTCCTTTTATTAACACGGTGTTATCGTTTTCTAACACGATGTGAATATTATCTGTGGCTAGATAGTAAATATAATGTGAGACGTTGTGACGTTTTAGTTCAGAATAAAACAATTCACAGTCTAAATCTTTTCGCACTTGATCGAATATTTCTTTAAAATGGCAACCTGAGCCATTGGTAAAACCTTCCATGTGATACGAGGGCGCGTAGTTTGCATTATCGTTTTATCGTTTCAATCTGGTCTGACCTCCTTGTGTTTTGTTGATGATTTATGTCAAATATGGAATGTTTTCCTTTAATATTGGTTGCGTAACAAAGTGCGGTCCTGCTGGCATTCTGGAAAATACAACCGACAGATGTATGTAAAGACAACGTGCTCAAATCTTCATACAGAAAGATTTGAAGTAATATTTTAACCGCTAGATGAAGAGCAAGCGCATGGAGCGACAAAATGAATAAAGAACAATCTGCTGATGATCCCTCCGTGGATCTGATTCGTGTAAAAATATGCTTAATAGCACCATTTCTATGAGTTACCCTGATGTTGTAATTGCATGTATAGAACATAAGGTGTCTGGAAGCATTCAAGCAATTGAAGCGTTGGTGGCACGATAATGAAGGATTATTCTTGGACTGATCAATGCGAATTTCTGCTGACAGCAACATTCATGTGGAAAGTGAAAACTTCTTTGCAACTCGTAAATCAAGTGCGGATACGGCGTATTTTCGGATGTTTATTAATTGATGATCATTGCTGACTTTAGTGACGGCAGTTCAATGACCCAGGCTGATTCCGGACCCTTTTGCTCAAGAGCGATGTTAATTTGTTCAATCATTTGGTTAGGAAAGCGGATGTTGCGGGTTGTTGTTCTGCGGGTTCTGTTCTTCGTTGACATGAGGTTGCCCTATTCAGTGTCGCTGATTTGTATTGTCTGAAGTTGTTTTACGTTAAGTTGATGCAGATCAATTAATACGATACCTGCGTCATAATTGATTATTTGACGTGGTTTGATGGCCTCCACGCACGTTGTGATATGTAGATGATAATCATTATCACTTTACGGGTCCTTTCCGGTGAAAAAAAGGTACCAAAAACATCGTCGTGAGTAGTGAACCGTAAGCAGCAATACGTAA
>SCPP01000383.1_pt1 | contig 17287 bp, 24 predicted proteins | sample 6106811 | NCBI WGS metagenome assembly SCPP01 (sample SAMN10720449, study PRJNA508395) | human gut metagenome | isolation source: Participant 2 stool, 15 month | host: Homo sapiens | collected 2018
TTTCGTTGCCTGTTCTTCAACTGAGCGAAAAGAGGCTGTAATTGTCGAGGGAACTTTTCCGGGGCTGCTTTCTATGGGGAAAGGTTACAGTATATTCCTGCATTAGATACTTATCAACAGGCTATCAGGCTGGCCGAAAAGGATAAAGACAGCCTTTTTCTCATGGCTATTTGGAAATGGGAAAAATTTACCGGAATCAATCTTTGAAGCAAAGGCCCTGCAAAGCGAGAAAAACATTGTCTTATCTCGGAGGTGCAGGCGGTGATTCTTCGAACAGTGCTTTACCGGGAGATGGGGATATTTATATGTTGTCCCGAATGCCGGACAGTGCCTTCTATTATTATCAAATGGGTGATTGCCGGATAAAGCAGGCAAAGAGTATTGCAGCAGGGAGGAAAGTATAAGGAGTCGGAGGCATTACTGAAAACTGAATTGGAACAAACAATCCCCAGGAAGAAAAAGCGGAACTCTTTCTGGCTCTGGCCGATTTGCAAATAAACATGGGTAAATTGGAAGAAGCTGAAACGAATTTAAGTCAGGTACCCTCTTCCCATCCGCATTTATATGCCGCTTTGTCCCGGATTGCCCAATGTCGCGGAGACAGCTTGCAAGCTGATTTTTATCAAAAGAATTATCTCCACAACCTGTCCGTTTTACGACGGCAGCAGGAAGACAATCAAATAACTCAACTTCTCTGGACTTCGGAGCAGAAAGAGTGGGAGAGACGTCTCTCGAATGCTGAAAATACTCAAACAGGGCGGTTGTATCTCTGGAGCGCCCTGTTTATCCTTTGCGGTACAAGTCTCTTGGGGGTATTCCCGTTACCGGAAGAAAAGGCGGCCGTCTCCCCTGTCGGAAACAGATTTCCTCTTCGGAAGTTTATCAGCGTTTCCACCGGAAAGAAGAATGGAGGGCGGGTAGTAAGGACTGGGAAGAGTTGTTGCAAGCTTTCAACCGGATACCCGGAGTTTCGCGAACGGCTGAAAAGAAAATACCGAAACTGAGTGAACAGGAATGGCGCATGTGCTGCCTGATTAAAATGGATGTTCCCCTTCTACAATGGCTATGTTGCTCTGTTGTACCAATCAGGCTATTTCGATGCGCCGCGTCCGTCTTTACCAGAAAATGACGGGCGAAAAGGAACGCCGGAACTGTGTGACTCCTTTATTCGTGATTTTAAGCAGATGTGAACTGATGTGAAACCGTGAAGGAGACTGTTTCTTCTATTTTTGTCTGAAAAGCGTATGAAAAGATGTTATTAGGGCTCATGGCAGCCATGATGGTTTTAACCGGATGCGGGTCGAAGCAGTCGGTCGGCGAATTACCGGAGATTGATTTGACGGCAAAAATGTTTTCTTCCGATAAGGTTGGAATAGCGGACGAAATAGAATCGATTGAGTATATTCCTCTGGAGTTGACCGATGAATCTCTGATTGCAAATGTATTGGATGCATGTGTTTCCGACGAGTATATCTTTATTTATTCTACCCGGCAGGAAAGCGTTTTGCAGTTTGACCGGAAAGGAAAGTTTGTCCGTCCTATCGCACAAGACAGGGAATGGGAGAAGTCGCACAGATTATATCGCTTACCATCGATGAAGAAAACCGTCTTTGTGTTAACGAGTATTTTTCTACCTCGTTCTACTCTTTGACGGCGAATTTATTAAAAGATAACGAGTCTGCGTCCTAACTCTTATCAGCTTTCCGTCGGGCGAATACGATGGCCGAATTAGGCCGGATGTATGTCCCTATATTCCGGGAATGTTTAGCCTTGGAATTTTCAACTGGGCAACGGACGATACGATTGCATTTCGACGGACGATTGGAAATGTGGATGTAATGCCGCTGGAAGAAGTCAGTTTGAAAGGATGGATATATAATGGCAGCATGGATGGTTGGTTTTGCTATTCGGATGGGATAGATACTGTCTGGAATGTGCAAAAGCAATTTCCCGGCATTTCTTATCAGGCATGGTTATTCTGCTGCCGATGAGGAAGAAATACGTTCCTCTAAAACAGGAAATGCCGCTGTGGATGGTAAATTCAGTATTTTCAATATCTTTGAAACTCCCCGGTCTTATTTTGTCAAATGTTTCCAAGGTTCCGACCAGTCTAATTTCTTTTTGTACAGCCTGAATAAAGAAACCGGAGCCTTGTGTCGTGAGACTTCTCTTATCGACGCAGACGAATTGTTCGGATACAACAGGGCTTTGACTGGCATCGGTATCCGCAATGAAACGGACGGGGACTTCCCATCTGGCCTTTCTTCTCCTTTCCGGCTAAAACTGATGATACAATTCAATACGGCAGTGGAAATCGAATATCTCAAAGAAAAATATCCCGACCTCAGCAAACACCCTGTCCTGCAACAGGTAACGGAAGATTCGAATCCGCTCGTTACTATTTATCATTTACGTTGAAGGCTTAAAAGGTATCGGATGAAACGTATTTATAGATAAGGTTGTTACCCGGAAGAGCCGCGTAAGCATCGGTCTGGTATCCTTAAGGAATCTGTTTCTACATAATGAAACAACTGTTCCATTATGTAGAAACACTTGTTTCGATTAGGATGAAACAGTAGCAATGATTAGGTGTTTTAAAGACTGCATGCCGGTAAGAGGCTAAAGTTAACCGATTTTATTCATGTAATATTAGGAAGAAACCCGTATCTTTGTGGTTTCTAATTTAAAACCAAACAGCTTTGAACGAAAGATTTTGAAATAATGGCGCCTGTCGGTTCCTATGAATCGTTGATGGCTGCTATTCAGGGAGGTGCCGACTCTATCTACTTCGGCATTGAGGGACTGAACATGCGTTCGCGTTCTTCCAATAATTTCACGACAGACGATTTGCGCAAGATTGTTTCTATCTGTAAGGAACACGGGATTAAAAGTTATCTGACGGTCAATACGGTTATTTACGGGGAAGATCTGGCTCTGATGCGCGAGATTATCGATGCGGCGAAGGCGGCGGAAGTCTCTGCGATCATTGCGGCGGATGTGGCTGCAATGAGTTATGCGAACCGTATCGGACAGGAGGTGCATCTTTCTACCCAGTTGAATATTTCGAATGTGGAGGCGCTGAAGTTCTATGCCCAGTTTGCCGATGTGGTGGTGCTGGCCCGTGAGTTGAACCTGAAGCAGGTTTCTGAAATCTACCAGCAAATCGTTGAACAGCAGATTACCGGTCCGGGAGGCGAACTGATTCGTATCGAGATGTTTGCACATGGTGCTTTGTGTATGGCTGTCTCCGGCAAATGTTACCTGAGTTTGCACGAGATGAATGCCTCTCTGCCAACCGCGCCTGCATGCAGATTTGCCGCCGTGGCTATACGGTGAAGGATAAGGACAGCAATATCGAACTGGATATAGAGAACCAGTATATCATGTCGCCCAAAGACCTGAAGACGATTCATTTCATGAATAAGATGATGGATGCCGGCGTCCGGGTATTTAAGATTGAAGGCCGCGCGGACCGAATATGTGCGTATCGTAACGGAGTGTTACAAGGAGGCGGTGAAGGCTTATTGTAGCGGAAGTTATGATGAAGAGAAAATCGCTGTTTGGGACGAACGTCTGAAAAGTGTCTTTAACCGTGGTTTCTGGGATGGTTATTATCTGGGGCAGCGCCTGGGTGAATGGAGCAGCAAGTATGGTTCCGGTTCGACCAAAAGAAAGTCTATGGCGAAAGGAATTAAATATTTCAGCGGTATCGGTGTGGCGGAGTTTGAAATGGAATCGGGTTCGCTGAAGGTGGGCGACGAGATTCTGATTACCGGCCCGACAACCGGTGCGGTGATGCAGACTATCGATGAAATACGTGTCGACCTCAAACCGGTGGAGGAGACAGTCAAGGGCGAACGCTTCTCCTTTAAAGTCTCCGATAAAGTACGTCCTTCGGTCTTTATAAAATGGTATCAACGAACGATAAAGAACTGAAATAATGAAAGAGTATATTTTAAACTGACAGACAAAGTGCGTGACTACGAATGCGACTTGCAGGGCGTAGTGAATAACTCCAACTATCAGCATTATATGGAACATACCCGTCATGAGTTCCTCGAGTCGCTGGGAGAGAATTTCGGTGCCATGCATGATAAGGAGTGGACGGGTTTGTCTCTCATGTGGAGATTGACTACAAGACCTCTTTGAAGAGCGGCGACAGCTATATCTCCTGCCTGAATGTATATAAGAAAGGCGTAAAGCTGGTCTTTGAACAGGATATCTACAGAGCCTCCGACGGTGCGCTGGCAACTAAGGAAAGTCGAATCGGTTGTCGTACAGGACGGCAAGCTGACCCGCGGCGAATATTTTGACGAAATGTTGAAAAGGATACAAGACAAACTATGACAGTATCATGACAGATAAACGGATTTTACCAGATTGGCTTAACTATGATAAACGGGTGGGAGATGTCCTCAGCTTACAAACCTTCGGCGACGCAGAGGCTGTCTTTGCGGAAAAGAGACAGACATTGGAAGATTCCGGGTTTCGGCAGCCTTACCGCTGCTGCCGTCAAAGCCCGGAAGTGCTTCTGCAAGCCGAAAAGAGTTGACTTTTATTGAAAAGAACCAGATAAGCTGTTATTTCCTGACAGATGAGAGTTACCCCAAACGTTTGAAGAGTGCTCCGACGCTCCTGTACTACTCTATTTTAAAGGGAAGACCGACTTGAATAGTACACATATTGTCAGTATTGTCGGGACGCGCCACATAACAGAATATGGCAGGACGATGACGGAAGAGTTGATACATGCCTTGTCGATCTCTTATCCGGATTTGCTGGTTGTGAGCGGACTGGCTTATGGCGTCGATATCTGTGCCCATCGGAGTGCCCTGAAGTATGGACTGCCGACTGTAGCTGTGCTGGCTCATGGTCTGACCGCATCTATCCTTCCTCACATCGCTCCGTAGCTGTTGAAATGTTGTCTCATGGCGGATTGTTGTCCGATTTTCCCAGCGGAACGGAACCGGATAAGCCGAACTTTGTCCGGCGTAACCGGATTGTTGCCGGATTGGCGGAGGCAACGATTGTAATGGAATCGGCAGAAAAGGAGGCTTGCTTATTACGGCTGACCTTGCTTTTCCTATGGGCATGATGTCTATGCATTCCCGGACGGGTAAACGATTATTATTCAAAGGATGCAACGCATTAATCCGGCAGAATAAGGCGGGTTTGATAACATCGGCTTCCGATTTGGTGTCGGCACTTTGTTGGGACGTGAATAAAACGCCTTCGCCTGCCCCTGTCCAGGCTGAATTGTTTTTCGAAGAAGACGACCGTGCAGGAACAGTCATAAAACTTCTTCGCGAAAGGAGAAATACATATCGACCAACTGGCTACGGAACTGAATCTGCCTGTCCGCGAACTGTCTTCCCTACTATTTGAACTGGAAATGAACGGACGGATTAAAGGCGCTGCCGGGAAATATCTATAAACTTCTGACATGATATGATAACGTCCTTTGAATAAAACAACGGTTCGGTTATTTTGTTTTAGAGATGTAGATAGTTTCTTTTGTGTAAACAGGAAGTATCTTTATCTTTGTCAAAAGCATTTATTATGGAATTGCGAACAGCGAATGTAGTCAGATATATTATGCCTCTCGAGGGAGGTTCGTTGCCGGCTTTGGCAGAAGCCGACGATGAATATAAATATGTCGTAAAGTTCCGGGAGCCGGTCGGGATAAGGCCTGATAGCCGAATTGATTGGCGGTGAAATAGCGCGGCATTGGGTTTCCGTGTGCCTGAACTGGTCTTTCTTAATCTCGATGAGGCTTTTGGGCGTACCGAAGGGATGAGGAGATACAGATTTATTGCAGGCAAGCCGTGGGTTGAACCTGGGATTGCATTTCCTGTCGGGTGCCCTGACATTTGACCCGGTAATCAATAAGGTCGGAGAAAACTCGCCTCCCAAATAGTCTGGCTGGATGCCCTCTGACGAATGGACCGTACGACCCGCAATACCAATATGCTGATGTGGCATAAGGAATTATGGCTGATTGACCATGGCGCGTCACTCTATTTCCATTATTCATGGTCGAACTGGCGCAAACATGCTTTAAGCCCGTTTATCCAGATTAAAGACCATGCCCTGTTGCCGGAAGCCGGTAAGTTGGAGGAAACGGATGCCGAATTTAAACGTATTCTTATTCCGGATAAAATCCGTGAAATTGTTTCTCTGGTTCCGGACGACTGGTTGCAGTGGAACGAAAGTCCCGGTACGCCGCAGGAAATAAGAGACGTTTATATTGAATTCCTGACAGAAAGGGTTGCCCATTCCGAAACATTTATAAAAGAAGCGCAGGATGCAAGGGAAAGCACTTATATGAATACGCCGTTATCCGTTTTGTTCCCCGGGTGGAACGGGAGGAGTTTATTAATGTGGGTCTTATCATGTTCTCTAAACGGTTTATAAAGGCGCGTTATCAGGTGGATGAAAAGAAGCTCTGTCTGTTCTCTTCCGAACTGGATATGGATTCGCTCTATGCCAGCCTGAAAGTATTCGACCGCATCTGTTCCGGCACTGCCGGCGGTGGCTCCGATAGCCTCTATGGATATTCCCGAGCGTTTCCGTTGGCTGACGGCAGTGCGCAGTTCTTCCATTCAGACTTCGCGTCCGCATCCCGGCTTCGACTGACCTGGAGGTTACGTTTGAAAAGTTGTTTTCGGAGTTGGTTCTGTAAACCGGCGAATACGTTTTCCCGAAAAAGCGCTCTTTAATTGTTAATTTTAGCAGTTTTGCCAGTATTGTATATAGTTTTATCTTAGCTAACACTTTTGGCGAAGATGCTTGGAGGCTTAACATATATTGTCTGTAAAAGCTTGACAAACGCTTGCTACAGGTGTATCTTTGTACTGTGGTTTTCATATTAGTATTAGATTTAAGGTTAACAAAGTTTGATTAGGGCTTGTCGTGAGACAGGCTTTAATTGTTTATAGAGGTTTGCTAAAAATTGAAATGGTCCGGGTCTGCACCCAGTCTCAGATTCTTATTAAGAGCACTTATCCGGGTCATATCTTCGTCTGTCAGTTCGAAATCCGTACATTTCAGATTCTCTGTCAATCTCTTTATGGATGGATTTGGGGATGACTATCCTCCACGTTCCAGATTCCAGCCTAAAACGACCTGTGCAGGAGTCAGTCCGCGCTTTTAGCAATCTCGGTAATGACAGGGTTTGTCAGAATGTCTGATTTGCCGGCTCCCAATGGTCCCCATGCTTCCGGACGGATATTCCTTTCAGGCAATATTGGATAGTTGCCGCCTGGGAAAGGTAGGGGTAACATTCTATCTGGTTGACTGCTGGTATGATTTCTGCTTCTTCGAGCAAATCGGCTAAATGATGTGTCTGATAATTGCTGACTCCGATGCTTTTGCTTTTCGCTTTTATACACTGCTTCCATCTTTTTCCAGACACTGAGTCTCTTTTACCGGCCAGTGCACAAGATAGAAGGTTTACATAATCCATGCCCAATCTTTTCAGGCTGGCTTCGATCGCTTCTTCTACTTTTCCCGACCGCTGGTCGTCATTCCATAATTTAGTGGTCAGGAATATCTCTTCCCGTGGGATACCTGAGTCCCGGATTGCCTTGCCGACAGCTTCTTCATTCCCATAAATCATGGCTGTGTCTACATGTCTGTATCCGACAGATAAAGCTGTTTTTACTGTTTCATATGCAATGTTTGCATCTTCAACCCTGAATACACCGACTCCGATGGAAGGGATTTTTGTTCCGTTGTTTAAAATAACTTCTTTCATTTGATCTTTTGTTTTATTCCCTGTATATAAAACAGATAAGTGATGGCTTTGTTTGCCGGGAAAAGGAAGGGTTGTTTTTACTATGAATATTCCTGTTATGTGAGTTTTATTGGTTACTTTTGTAAACAGTCAGTAACTCAGTTATTTATAAAATCGATTATAAATGATATCTATCTTTACTTATATATTTATTGTTATAGCAGGAATTATTCTTTTAGTTTTATTGCCGGCCTTCTTTTGCCGGATGAAAGAACTGCAACCAGTGAATGTTTTATAATGCTTCACCCGAGAAGGTGTATAATGCACTCATCAATAATGCTGATTACGGTTATCGCAGTGATCTGGAAGAGATCGTTATTGTGGAAGAAAGACGGCATAGAAGTCTGGGATGAAATAGCGAAGAACGGCTCTGTTATCCGGTTCAGGACAGCCCGTAAAGTACCTCATTCCTTATATGAATTTGAAATTGTGAAGGAAACGGATTCACCGGGTATTGGAAGGCGAACTGAAAGTAACCAGTACGGGAGGAACTCATTTTACATCGACGGAAATTATCCGGATGAAGAATCCTTTTCTGAAAGTCGTTTCCCGCCTTTTCTTTGATCTGGAAAAGTTTATGCATACTTATCAGAATGACCTGCGCGTGAAACTTAGTGAAGATATAGCCTGAAAAAGGGAGTCTTAATCGACTCCAGGAATTTGAACGGTTTAGCTTCAACAAATTGCTCTGCCGTGTTGCCGGCATAGGTTTTACCGTTAACCAGGTCAAGCATCTTCACCTGGGCTTTACTCAAAAATCCACATCTTGTAAATTTACCCAGAATACATTAGGCTGGATGGTCGATTCAAAGAAATAAACTTTATTCTTTTGGTCGGAAACGGTTCTCCATCTTGTCGATGAGATATTCGGTTCGTTAGGTGTTGTGATACCTAATGGTACTGACGTGTTACGGATTACGCTGAATACACTGGCAACGGCCGTACGGGTATCCGCCACTTTCGGAATAGCATTAATATAGAAAGAGGCTCTGACAAAACGGTCGGCAGCACGGTTGGTTCCTGGTAGGAATGTCGTTCCCCGATATTTTTCCAGTAATCATTCAAGGCTAGTTGCTGGTCGAAAACCGAGGGAGTTGGTCATTACCTGGTATGATTTGTCGTGGTGGATTTTCAATTCTCCGCCGATATATTCAAAGATCGCATTGTCACCGTCGGCATCCGAGATGGAAAGATGCAATGTTGCCATGCGGGTTCCGTCAGGGCATCATGTCCGATACAACTTCGAAGGTTCCTTTTCAACATAGGAAACTGCTTCATCGACTGTGGCGAAATTATCCAGTATATATTGAACCCAGGCGGCAATGGACAGTCCCGGTTTTTTGCCATCCCACTGCGGGTATTCCGACTCTGCCAGCCAGAGCAGGTTGGCGACCAGTCCTTTTCGTTCATCCGTCCGTTCTGCAAATATCGTAGGCGGAAGCAACTACACTTCCATATTTGGAAGTCCATTCAAGCGGATTCTTTCCTATTTCTCCATTACGCTTCATACCTCGCGGAAATATCCACAGGTTGCTGCGGGTATCTTCTTTCCAGTCCATCGACCGGGCGGTCAGAACTGTATTGTCTTTCCCTGATAAACAACTCTGGTGCAGGCTTCTGTGGTATTTAACTGAGTGCCCGCTGTAATGGCAGCTAGCGCTATTCCCCATTTCTGTATACGTCTCATAATCTTATCGTTTTACTTTATATATAAACGATGAGGAGGAGATAATGTTTAAAAGCGAGGTTCTTTTATACTGTCGGAGTAGATTAAAAATAGTTATAAGTCGCTTATTCCGGTCAATATCAGCAATGCCGGTAGATAATCTTTCAGCCGGCTACGGAATAGTTTCAGTGCTTTCGAAATATGGAATTCTACTGTTTTGATACTGACTTCCAGTTCAGCTGCAATTTCCCGGTTGGTTTTGCTTTCATACCGGCTTTTAAAGAAAATCGCGCGGGTTTGTTCCGGCAGTTCGTTTAATGTTTTCGGATGATCTCTTTGACTTCGACCGTGAAGAGGTCTGACGGGTCGCACGACTCCAGGGACGAGATACGAAAATTCAGTTCCCGTTGCCGGTGGTCATATAATTGGTCTTCCACATCTGTACGGATGGTCTGGTGGCGTAAGTGGTTGAGTGACTTGTTTTTACAGTTGTTAATATGTACCCGGGAATATTGGTGTCGGCTGGCAGTTCTTTTTTTTCCCAGTATTGGATGATTGCCTCCATGTAAATATCCTCTGCGGCGGCCATATCCCTTACATATGAATTGGCAAACAGAATGAACGGCTCTTTGAATTGACCGAAGAGCGTTGAAAATAGTGAAGATTCCGTTTGTTGTTCTCCCATAACAGATGCAAAAGTAATAAAAAAGTGCCTTCTGATGACGTTTGTGTAGTTAAAAGCATTACTTTGTAGCTTGTAATTAGTTGAAAACGAAAAGAATGGATAAAGTAAGTTACGCACTTGGCTTAAGTATCGGAAATAATTTCCAGAACTCGGGCATTAATGATCTTCAGATTGAAGACTTTGTGAAAGTTGAAAGATATTTTAGGTGGTCAGACCCCGGAAATCAGTTATGACGAAGCTAAGCAGGTGATCAACGATTACTTCATGAAGCTGCAAAAAGAAAAATTTGAAATAAATAAGAAAGCCGGAGAGAATTCCTGAATATCAATAAAGGAAAGCAGGTGTAGTTACCCTGCCCAGCGGATTGCAATATCAGGTACTTCAGAAAGGTGAAGGTCCTAAACCGACTGCTTCTGACAAGGTGAAATGTCATTATCACGGAACATTAATCAACGGAACAGTGTTTGATAGTTCGGTACAGCGTGGCGAACCGGCTGTATTCGGAGTATCACAGGTTATCAGGATGGGTGGAAGCATTGCAGTTAATGCCGGTAGGATCTAAATGGAGACTATTTATCCCGTCAGACCTGGCTTATGGCGAACATGGAGCGGGTGAAGCTATCGAACCGAACAGTGCATTGGTTTTGATGTTGAATTGTTAGATATAGTAAAATAATTTATAGAGAAAAATGAAAAAGATTAATGTTTTAGCTGCTACAGCGATTGTAGCTTTAGGCATTGCTGCCACTTCTTGTGATTCTAAGCCTAGTGCAAATTTGAAATCGGCAGTAGATAGCGCAAGTTATGCTATCGGTGTTTCTACCGGTGCCGGTTATAAAGAAAATTTGAAAACATTACCTGGTGGCGAAGCCAATATCGATGCACTGATCGCAGGTTTTGTTCAGGCTATTAAAGGCGATTCTACAAAGATGACTCGGAACAGGCTCAGACTTATCTGAACACTTACTTCGTAGAAGCTCAGGCTAGAGAGTCTCAGCAGGCTAAGGAAGAAGGTGAAAAGTTCCTGGCTGAAAACAAAACGAAAGACGGCGTTATCACAACTGAAAGCGGCTTGCAATATAAAGTAGAAAAAGAAGGTACTGGTGCAAAACCGGCAAAAGAAGATAATGTGAAAGTACATTATACAGGAACTCTGTTGGACGGATCTGAATTCGATAGCTCTGTTAGCCGTGGCGAACCTGCTGAATTCAGAGTTGATCGTGTAATCCCGGATGGACTGAAATCCTGCAGATTATGCCGGTCGGATCTAAATATATAGTTTGGGTTCCTTCTGAACTGGGTTATGGTCTCAGCCTCCTCGTGGAAGCAGCATCAAACCGAACAGTCTTCTGAAATTCGAAATCGAGTTACTGGATATCGTTAAAGACGATCAGAAAAAGTAATATCTCATTTTGTAGATAAAGAGGCGGGTAAATTATGCTAAAAGCATTATTTGCCCGCTTTTATTATTATTTGCTACTTTTTCTTTCAGAATGATAGATTGTTGAAAATAATTATATACTTTTGATATATAAATAAAAGAGCGTATAATAAAGCGATAGTAGAAATGGAAAATAGACAAACTGGATGAAGATATTGAACATTATTTCAAAGAATGCCAGGATTCCTTTCAAGGATGTAGCTGAAGAGTGTGGTGTGTCGCGTGCAGCCATCCATCAACGGGTACAGCGCATGATTGATATGAATGTGATCGTTGGGTCGGGTTATCATATTAATCCTAAGATTCTGGGATATAATACTTGTACATATATCGGTGTGAAACTGGAACGGGTTCTATGTATAAAGACGTAGTGCCTGAGTTTGAGAAGATACCCGAAGTGGTTGAGTGTCATTTTACAACAGGTTTATACAATGCTGATCAAGTTATATGCCCGTGATAATGAACATCTGATGGAATTGCTGAATACAAAGATTCGGAGATACCGGGGTTACTGCTACAGAGACTTTGATTTCTTTACGTCAAAGTGTTAAGCGTGAAATTCTATCTGTAACGTAAACGAATAAATTAGTTTAAAAATAATGGCCCGGCCTCTTGATGAGTTGCCGGGCTTTTTATATCAAGGCAATTACTACTTTTGTAGAGTTGAGTTATATGATCCCATAAAAAATATATAGGACTGTTTGTTTTGTTATGCTGTTTTTCTTCGTGGCTTACTGCCGGAGAAGTTACTGTTTTCGTGTCTATTTGAAGATAAAAGGCGATTCCGGCTTTACAGTGGAAGAACCGGAGGCTTTCCTGTCGAAACGAATCCATTCAGCGGCGTAAAAGGCGGAAACGCCGGTCACCGCTCCGATCTTCCCATTGCGCATGCTTATCTGGATACATTGGTCGCTACCGGCGCTGAACCGGTGGTGCAGAGTAAATGGCTTTCTACCGTAGTCGTGACCAGTAAAGACAGCACAGTTGCCGACCGTCTGAAAAACCTGACGATGGTCGACTCTGTAAAATGGGTATGGAAAGGACACGATGTGACTCCGGCTACAGGAAGATGATCAGGATCCGTCTTTCTCCCTCTGATGTACCTTTGAAAAAAATACGGATATGCTGAAAGGCAGATCAAAATGTTGAATGGTATCAAACTGCATGATGCCGGATTCCGTGGGGAAGGGATGCGCGTGGCAGTGATAGATGCCGGCTTCAGAATGTAGACCGTATCTGCGTTTTCGATTCCCTGCAATTGATCGGGACGCATAATGTGATTTACCCGGGCCGCAGTGTTGTATGAAGCAGACGACCATGGGACGAAGGTTCTGTCTTGTATGGCTGCCAATATGCCCGGGATCATGGTCGGGGACAGCTCCCAAAGCGTCTTATTTGCTTATAAAAAGCGAGGACAGCGATTCCGAATATCCGATGAAGAAGACTATTGGGCGGCGGCTGTTGAATATGCCGATAGTGTAGAGTCGATGTGATCTCTTCTTCATTAGGTTATTTCGCTTTTGATGCAGATGAATTATCTTACGATCAGTCCGCTTTGGACGGAAAGAGTTCTTTGATCAGCCAGGCGGCATATCGCAGCGCAAAAGGGGATCCTGATGTTTTGCAGTGCCGGAAATGAAGAAACGGCAGTTGGGGGAAAATTACTTTCCCTTCCGATGCATCGGATATTCTGACGGTTGGGTCTATTACGGAAGATAAAAAGAAAAGTATTTTCAGTTCGGTAGGATTTACTGCCGATTACCGGGTGAAACCGGATGTGGTGGCATTAGGGTCGGGCAGTTGTGTGATCGATCCACAAGGAAATGTACGCTATGCCAGCGGAACATCTTTTGCAACTCCTATATTGGCGGGATTGGGCGTTTGTCTGTGGCAGGCGTTGCCGGAGTTGAGCAATAAGGAGGTCATTGCTTTATTACAGCAGGTTTCCAGCCAGTTCAAACAGCCCGATGCCGAACTGGGGTATGGCATCCCGAATATATATAAAGCCTATAAGAAAGGAATGCAGTATGCCAGGACTGAACATTAATCCGGAATATATGGGCGAAGAACGCAGGGAACTGTCTTTGCTGGAATTGAATAACCTGGTGCGCGGTGCGGTCAGTGAGGCTTTCCCACTTGCTGGGTTCGTGCGGAGATGAGTGATGTGCGGACGAATGCTTCTTCCGGGCATTGCTATCTGGAGTTTATTGAAAAATCCTATAACCGGGCAATTGGTTGCCAGGGCACGTGGTTCGATATGGGCTAAAACGTTCCGGATGCTGAAGCCTTACTTTGAGATGGAGACGGGGCAGATGTTTGCTTCCGGACTGAAGGTGCTGGTGAAAGTATCGGTCGAATTTCATGAACTGTACGGATACAGCCTGACGGTGCTGGATATCGATCCTGCCTATACATTGGGGGATATGCTGAGAAAGCGGATGGAGATTATCCGCCAGTTGAAAGAAGAGGGTGTATTTACATTGAATAAAGAATTACCGTTCCCTGTCCTGCCTAAACGTATTGCTGTTATTACTTCCCCGACGGCTGCCGGGTATGAGGATTTCCTGAATCAGCTGGCAAATAATAAAGCGGGCTATCCGTTCTATCCGAAGTTATTTCCCGCCCTGATGCAAGGGGAGAGAACGGAAGAGTCTGTCATCGCAGCTCTGACCGTATTTACCATCATATCGATTGTTTCGACGTGGTGGTCATTATCCGCGGCGGTGGTTCAACTTCCGATCTGAATAGTTTCGACTCCTATCTGCTGGCGGCAAATTGTGCCCAGTTCCGTTGCCGGTGATAACGGGTATCGGCCATGAGCGCGATGATACCATTCTGGATATGGTGGCACATACGCGGATGAAAACGCCGACAGCCGTAGCCGAATTTCTGATCGGCCGTATGGATGCAGCGGCGGAAGAACTGGAAGACCTTCAGCAGGAGGTGAGCGAACTGGTAAGTACGATCTTATTGAAACAAAAACTTCCTGCAATTGCTGGGGCACGTTTACCGGTGATTGTCACGAACAGGATCGAGCGTAACCGTTCTTTCCTGCAAATGGCAGGCAATAAACTTCCGGCTTCTGCTTCGGCCATGTTGCTCCGCCGGCGTTCAACGCTTGAAAGCCTGCAAAATGCAGTTGCAGAACCGTGCTGCTTTGCGCCTGGCGGAAGGCACGCGGTTTATCCAGTTGACGGAGCAGTTCATTAAAATGGCATCTCCCGATTATGTATTGAAGCGTGGTTATAGCTTGTCCCTGAAAGACGGCAAAATCATCAAGCATGCAACCGATCTGAATCCCGGCGATGAACTGGTGACCCGGTTTGCGGATGGGGATGTGAAGAGTATCGTTAAAAAATAAATTATTCCGAAATATGACAAAGAAAGAAGAAACATACAATGAAGCGGTAGAAACTCCGTAAAATTGTGGCCGATATAGAGAACGGTGACCTGGATGTGGATGTCCTTTCAGAGAAGGTGAAAGAGGCTACCCGGCTGATTAAGTTATGCAAGGAGAAACTGTATAAGGTAGACGAAGAAGTCAAAAGGTATTGGAGGAACTGGAGTAATGCGTAAATATGTATTGATCGTGGCTGGTGGGAAGGTCTCCGGATGGGAGGCGATCTGCCTAAACAGTTCATTCCGCTGGAAGGTAAACCGATCCTGATGCATACACTGGAAGCCTTCCATCGCTGGGATAATGCGGCAGAATTGCTGCTGGTCCTTCCCGAAGATCACCAGCCTTACTGGAATATGCTTTGTCGGGAGATCGGGTGTAAGGCGCCTCACCGGATAGCGAATGGCGGTGAGACCCGGTTTCTTTCCGTTCGGAACGGATTACAATTCCTTTCGGAAGAAATTGGAAATGCATCCGGACTAAATGAAAAAGTCTTGATCGCGGTACATGACGGTGTCCGTCCGTTTGTCTCTCCCGAAGTAATCTGTGCCTGTTTTGATGAGGCAGAAAAAAGCGGTGCTGCTATTCCGGTTATGCCGATGATCGACTCGTTGCGTGAAACCGATGAAAACGGTTCGCATCCGGTAGACCGTAGCCGTTATGTAGCTGTACAGACACCGCAGGTTTTCGTAGTGATATTTTGCTGGAAGCATACGAACAACCGTTCACATCTCTTTTCACGGATGACGCTTCGGTTGTTGAGGCTGCCGGAGTACCGGTGGTTGGTAACCGGCAACCGTGAGAATATCAAAATAACGACCCCGTTCGATCTGCTGATAGCACAGGGATTGCTTCTTAATCAGTCTCAAAACAATATTTTCCGGAAGACACATCCATAACCGCATAACCATCCTGTATCCCGTTGTATTTAACGCCTTTTGCCTGTTTGATGCCGGGCGGCATTCTTTTACCGTCTTTCCGGAAATAACCGGCAGATAGACTGTGGCACGGCTTCCAACAGGTATTTCAACGTCCATTTTGAACGTATTATTTTGTTTTCCCAACTCACAGCCGCCTGTCCGAAAGGGGTACGGGTAGAGTAGGAAGCATAGTTGATCGCTTTAGGAGGATAAGGTTTTATGATGATGTGTTTATAGCCGGGTTCCTGTTGGTCGCTATTCAGTCCTGCCATCTTCCTGTAAAACCAGGTAAAGCCGCCACCGAACATCGGGTGGTTGCGCGAGTTGTTGCCGTTCCATTCTTCCCAGGTCGTTGTGGCTCCTGTGAAATCCACCATCCGTAACCAGGCATATCCTTTTTATTCATTGCTTCATAGGCCAGTTCGTTCATTCCGTTGTCTGCCAATGTCTCAAAGAACTGAGTACCGAAAATACCTGTGTATAAGTGTCCGTTATGGGCGCGCACTTCTTCCCGTACCGTTTCCTGTACATCTTTCTTTACTTCATCCGGAACTCCATTACCAGAGCGAAGATATTGCTGCCCGAAGCCATATGTTTTAGTCACCGGATTATAGAAACGTTTGTGGAAAGCCTGCCGTGTTTTCTCTGCCAGAGCGGAGAAAAGGCTTGCATCCTTTTTCTCTCCCAGTGCTGATGCCGCTTTTGCCGTAAGATCGGCACAACGCCAGAAGATAGAATGTATGAACTAGGTCTTTCGGGGAATCCGTCTGCCGGGCACCATTCTCCCAGGTTGTGCCATTCGCTGACGTTTCCGTTGCTTTTATCTGCGAAAGCATGATGCCGTCGGAATCTACCCAGGTTTGCATGTACCGGAGCTGTTCTTTCATTCCGGTGTAATTGGCAGCCAGCAAATCTTTATCTGCATAATGCAGATAAAACTCCCACGGCATAATGTTCATAGCTGCTCCCCATGCCACGCCGCCTCCGCAGCCGGGCTGCCAGGGTGCACCGTTCGGAACATAACCGGTCGCTTTATTCTGGGCAAGCAATATGTCTTTTGATCCATTTGGTATATAAAGCTGCGGCATCATAGTTGTGCATGACAGTGACGCAATGCCACCTGTCCGTCGCCGGTATAGGCAGAACGTTCCCGATGGGGACAGTCGCTGATAATACTGCCGTGTGAGTTGTCTGTCAGGCTTCGTCTCCATATCTTATTGATCTGGTTGAAAAGAGGTTCGAGCATTCGAAATGTCCGGTCGTTTCAATTTCCGTATATACGGCTTCTGCTGTCAGGTTATCCTCCCGGAGTTCACCCGCCAGTTGATGATCTCCGCTTCCCGGAAAACAAACCAGGTGAAGCGGGCGGCATACGATTCCGGT
>SCPP01000696.1_pt1 | contig 17213 bp, 27 predicted proteins | sample 6106811 | NCBI WGS metagenome assembly SCPP01 (sample SAMN10720449, study PRJNA508395) | human gut metagenome | isolation source: Participant 2 stool, 15 month | host: Homo sapiens | collected 2018
CTTCCTTCCCGGATCCAATTGATGCTCCTGTTGAGGCAGAGAACGTATCCGTAGATGCTATGCCTGCTGATAAGATGGGTCTGGATATCGGCACTGAGACTGCAAGATCTATGCTGAGGCTGTAAAGTCTGCAAAGACTGTTGTATGGAACGGACCGATGGGCGTATTTGAGAATCCGACTCTGGCAAAGGGAACCATCGCAGTTGCTGAGTCTCTGGCTGAGACAGATGCAACTACGATTATCGGCGGCGGCGATTCTGCAGCAGCGGTAAACCAGCTTGGATTTGGTGACAAGATGAGCCACATTTCCACCGGCGGCGGCGCTTCTCTGGAGTTCCTTGAGGGCAAGGTACTTCCAGGTGTAGCAGCAGCAGATGACAAATAAGGCTGTATAGCATAAGTATACCGCCCGGACCGGAGATAAGCCTGCGGTCCGGGCGGTCCATTTACGGAATCAATGTGTGTAAAGGAGATAATCATGGCAAGAAAGAAAATTATCATTGCAGGCAACTGGAAGATGAATATGACCCCTTCTGAGGCAGTAGCAATGGTAAACGAGTTAAAAGCCTTTAGTAGCAAATGATGACGTGGATGTTGTTTTCTGCGTACCTGCTATCGATATTATCCCGGCAATGGAGGCTGCAAAGGGAAGCAATATCAATATCGGTGCTGAAAATATGTATTTTGAGGAAAAGGGAGCCTATACAGGTGAGATTTCACCCAATATGCTGACAGACGCAGGCGTAAAATACGTGATCATCGGACATTCCGAGAGAAGAGAGTATTTTGCAGAGACAAACGAGACTGTAAACAAAAAGTATTAAAGGCATTTGAACACGGTATTACCCCGATTATCTGCTGCGGCGAGTCTCTGACTCAGAGAGAGCAAGGGATTACTATTGACTGGATCCGTCAGCAGATCAAGATCGCTTTCTTGAATGTAACAGCAGATCAGGCAAAAACTGCAGTAATTGCATATGAGCCAATCTGGGCCATCGGAACCGGGAAAGTAGCTACCACAGAGCAGGCAGAAGAGGTATGTGCAGCTATCCGTGCCTGCATCGGTGAAATTTATGATGAAGCAACAGCAGAAGCTATCCGCATCCAGTACGGCGGTTCTGTATCTGCTTCCAGCGCTCCCGAGCTGTTTGCACAGGCAAATATCGATGGTGGTCTGGTAGGCGGCGCTTCCTTAAAGCCTGATTTCGGAAAGATTGTAAATTATAAGCAGGCGTAAGCCAATAAGGAGATAAACGATTATGAATAAGAAACCAGTAGTTCTTATGATCCTGGACGGATATGGTCTGAATAAAAACTGCGATCACAATGCAGTTTGCGAGGCTAAACTCCGGTTATGGATCAGTTGATGAGCCAGTGTCCTTTTGTGGAAGGTCAGGCCAGCGGCCTGTTTGTAGGACTTCCTGATGGACAGATGGGTAATTCTGAGGTAGGCCACTTAAATATGGGTGCAGGACGTGTGGTATATCAGGAGCTGACCCGCATTACCAAGTCGATTGAGGACGGCGATTTCTTCCAGGTTCCTGAATTTTTACAGGCAGTAGAAAACTGTAAAAAGAATGATTCCGCTCTTCATCTGTTCGGTCTGGTATCTACCGGCGGCGTACACAGCCATTTAACCCATATCTATGGCCTGTTAGAACTGGCAAAGAGAAATGGCCTGGAGAAGGTATATGTACACTGCTTCCTGGATGGACGTGATACACCTCCGGAATCCGGTAAGGATTTTGTGGCTCAGTTAGAGGAAAAGATGGCTGAGATCGGCGTTGGAAAGGTAGCTTCCGTTATGGGACGTTACTATGCAATGGATCGTGACAACCGCTGGGATCGTGTAGAGCTGGCTTACAGAGCACTTACAAAGGGTGAAGGTAAGGCAGCTGAGAGCGCTACAGCCGGTATTCAGGCGTCTTATGATGATGGAAAGGCAGATGAATTTGTAGTTCCTTTCGTTGTAACCGAAAACGGTGCTCCCAGAGCTTCCATCAAAGATGGCGACTCTGTTGTGTTCTTTAACTTCCGCCCTGATCGTGCAAGAGAGATTACTCATGCATTCTGTGACGATGAGTTTGACGGCTTTGCAAGAGAGAAAAAGAGACTGGATCTGGTTTATGTTTGCTTTACAGACTATGACGAGACCATCACAAATAAGCTGGTGGCATTTAAGAAGGAGCAGATCACCAATACCTTCGGAGAGTTTCTGGCTGCTCACGGCAAGAAGCAGGTACGCATTGCCGAGACAGAGAAGTACGCTCACGTTACCTTCTTCTTTAACGGCGGAGTAGAGGAGCCAAATGAAGGAGAGGATCGTATTCTGGTGCCTTCTCCAAAGGAAGTGGCTACCTATGATTTAAAGCCTGAGATGAGTGCAAACGGCGTATGCGACAAACTGACAGAGGCTATTCGCTCAGGAAAGTATGATGTAGTGATCATTAACTTTGCAAATCCGGATATGGTGGGACATACAGGTGTTGAAAATGCAGCCATCAAGGCTATTGAGACGGTAGACGCCTGTGTAGGAAAGGCCGTAGAGGCTCTGAAAGAAGTGGACGGTGTAATGTTCATCTGCGCTGACCACGGAAATGCAGAGCAGCTGATCGACGAGGAGACAGGTGAGCCATTCACAGCTCATACAACAAATCCGGTACCTTTTATCCTGGTAAATGCAGATCCATCCTTTAAACTTCGTGAAGGCGGCGCTCTTTGCGATATCGCACCTACCCTGATTGAGCTGATGGGACTGGAGCAGCCTAAGGAGATGACTGGCAAGTCTCTGCTGGTGAAATAAGATAAAATGATACCGCTTGAGAGTGGCTGACAATTTTCCCCCCGGAGAGAGCATATCAGAAGCTTTTCCGGGGGGTTTTGCAGTAGTACGCCTGAGGACTCAGACTTTAATTATTCTTCATCTGCAGCCCGATGACCCCGATCATAAAAGCGGCTGTTCCGCCGATGATCCAGCCAGTGACCGTTTCGTGAAAGAAGAATACGCCCCAGAGAATGGCGAATACGGCCATCATGCTCTGGATCACGGGAACCATATAAAGGGCACCAGGGGATGGCTTTGGCATTGAGGTAAAAGCCCATTCCCGTGATAAAGCCGAAGGCAAGGATGGCAAGGATGCAGGCCAGATCCGGACGGATAAAAGCTATTTTCCCTGTAAATACAGGCTCTGCGGCCGGGATCAGGGAAAAAAGACCGGACAGGGTAAATATAGCCAGATTGCTGTCGATAATATCCAGCCGTCCAGCTACCATTTTCTGGGAAAGCACATGGCAGCCTGCACAGATACCGGACAGGATAAACAGGCCGGTAAAAAGGAGATTTTCTTTAAAAAATACATCCAGAGGACGGCCGTTTAAAGAGATGCACAGAACGCCGCCGATGCAGAGAAAGATACAGAATCCCTTTCTGGGGACAGCTTCTCCTTAAAGCACAGTACGCTTACCAGCGTCAGAAACAGGGTCTGGGCAGGCTGGGTCACAATATTTCCATAGGAAAGTCCGTGGCTTAAGGCGTAGTTTTCTGTCAGATAGGCCATCCATTTGATAAAGGCTCCGAACAGGATCCATTTCCAGCAGGATAAGAGGGCCTGTTTTAAGTTTTTTTGAAATGGCTGCCTCAGGATACACTTTAAGATGAGCAGCCACACCACTCCAAAGAAAAAACGGAAAAAGGTAATCCATGAAGCATTAAAATAAGGGCTGATCAGTTTGACGCAGGTACCGCCGAAGCTGAACATCAGGGCAACGCAGAGCAGATAGACATATCCCATAGCTGATTTTCTCCTTCAAATCTATTTGACACTATTATAGCAAAATCTGGAAAAAAGGGTAGGAAAAAATTCTTTCCCCTGCCTCTTCCATTTTCCATTCAGATACGTTACAATAAAAAGATAACTGCCCGGAGAAATTACTCTGATGGCAAGAACAAAACAGGGGAGAAAGGAATATGAATACGAAAAAGGGAATGAAAGCGGCAAAGCTGTTAAAAAGCTTTCTTCCATATTATGGAAAGTACAAAAAGATCCTGATCCTGGATCTGTTCTGTGCGGCATTGACCACGCTGGGAGAGCTGGTGCTTCCTCTGATCCTTCGGTTTATCACCAATCAGGGAATGCAGGATCTGGCTTCCTTAACAACAGGGCTTGTGGTAAAAATCGGCCTTTATATCTGATCCTGCGGGTGATCGATTCGCTGGCTGCCTATTATATGGCATATACGGGCCATGTGATGGGCGTATATATTGAAACAGATATGCGCCAGGATGCCTTTGAGCATCTGCAGATGCTCTCGGACAGCTACTACAGCAATACCAAAGTTGGACAGATCATGTCCAGGATCACCAGCGATCTGTTTGACGTGACGGAATTTTCACACCACTGTCCGGAGGAATTTTTTATTGCCATTTTAAAGGGAATCGTATCCTTTGTGATTTTGTCAGGAATCAATCTGGAGCTGACGCTGCTCATTTTCCTGATGATCCCGATCATGATCGTTTCCTGTACCTGGTTTAATCTGAAGGTAAAAGCGGCCTTCCGGCTTCAGAGAAATCAGATCGGCGAGCTGAACGCCCAGATTGAGGATACGCTTTTAGGAAACCGGGTGGTTCGTGCCTTTGCAAATGAGCCGGTGGAGATTGAAAAATTCGGAAAAGGCAACCGGGAGTTTATGAAGATCAAAAGCATACCTACCGGTATATGGCGGCCTTTCAGATTACCACCCGTTCCTTTGACGGCCTGATGTATGTGCTGGTGATCGTGGCCGGAGGCCTTTTCATGATTAACGGAAAGATCGCGCCGGGAGATCTGGTCGCCTATACCATGTACGTGACCACTCTTTTGACAACCATCCGCCGGATTATCGAGTTTGCGGAGCAGTTCAGAGAGGAATGACCGGGATTGAGCGTTTTCAGGAGATTATGGATGTGACTCCCGATATCAGGGATAAAAAGGGAGCAAAGCCTCTTTCCGATGTAAAGGGAACAATCGAATTTGACCATGTAAGCTTTGAATATGCAGACGATCATACCCAGGTACTGAATGATATCTGTTTAAAAATCCGTCCAGGCGAGAGGATTGCTTTAGTTGGCCCTTCCGGCGGCGGAAAAACTACACTCTGTAATCTGCTGCCCAGATTTTATGACACAACAGGGGAACTATCTCCATTGACGGAATGGATGTAAGGGATATTACCCTGAGAAGCCTGCGCTCCAATATCGGAGTGGTACAGCAGGATGTATACCTGTTTTCCGGCACTGTATTTGAAAATATTCTCTACGGACGCCCCGGCGCTTCCAGAGAGGATGTGATCAAGGCTGCAAAAATGGCGGGGGCTCATGAGTTTATTACGGAATTAAAAGACGGCTACGATACCTATGTGGGCGAACGGGGCGTAAAGCTTTCCGGCGGGCAGAAACAGCGCATCAGTATTGCCAGGGTATTTCTTAAAAATCCGGCAATCCTCATTCTGGATGAGGCCACCTCAGCTCTGGACAATGAGAGCGAGTATCTGGTATCACAGTCTCTGGAAAAGCTGGCTGAGGGCCGCACTACGTTAACTATCGCCCACCGCCTGACGACCATTCAGGGGGCAGACCGGATCCTGGTGCTTTCCGGCAATGAGATCGTGGAGGAAGGAAATCATAAGGAACTTCTTGAAAAGAAGGGGATGTATTACCAGCTTTATATGACAGCCAACCGTTTGAATCAGGGGCTTAACTGAAAGGAGGATATGTTATGAAAATAGCAGCAGCTACGGACAGCAACAGCGGCATTACCCAGGATCAGGCAAAGCAGCTGGGAGTCCATGTGCTTCCCATGCCCTTTATTATTGACGGGCAGATGTACTATGAGGGTGTGGATCTTACCCAGGAGGAATTTTTCAGACGGATGGAGGAGGGAGCGGATATTACCACCTCTCAGCCGTCCCCGGTGAGGTGACTGATTTCTGGGATAAACTTTTAGAGGAGTATGATGCAGTGGTGTATATCCCCATGTCCAGCGGTTTAAGCGGTTCCTGTCAGACCGCCATGCTTTTAGCAGAGGATTACGAGGGAAAGGTATATGTAGTCAATAACCAGCGCATTTCCGTGACCCAGATGCAGTCTGTGCTGGATGCCAGAGATTTGATAAAAAAGGGATATGCGGCTGCACAGATCCGCAATATTTTGGAAGAAACAAAGTTTGACAGTTCCATCTATGTTACAGTGACCACTTTAAAATATCTTAAAAAGGGAGGACGCATCACTCCGGCAGCCGCTATGTTGGGAACTCTTCTCCAGATTAAGCCTGTCCTCACCATCCAGGGGGAAAAGCTGGATGCATTTTCCAAGGCCAGAACCTTAAAGCAGGGAAAGACCATTATGATGACCGCTCTTAAAAGGATCTGGAAACACGTTTTCACGATCCTGAGGCACGTCATACCTGGCTGGAGATTGCTTATACCTGCAGCGATGAGATGGCTCAGGAATTTAAGGAAACAGTGGCAGAAATCTATCCGGATGCCAATATCTGCATAGCGCCGTTGTCATTAAGCATTGCCTGCCATATCGGACCGGGCTGTCTTGCTGTGGCCTGCAGCGGCCATTTAAAGGAGCTGGAGTAGATTGAAAAAGAAGAAATGGCTTGAGCGGTTTAAGCTAAGGGGAAAAGCGTCATGATCCCTATGGTGATTCTGATGATCCTTACTGCTTTGGTTCCCATGCTTTTGCAGGCAATGATCAGCCGCAGGGCCTTTAACCAGACCCAGCTGGAGGCGAAGGGCATTGAGATACAGAATCAGTGTCTGATCTTAAGCAGCCGCCTCATGCGTTCAGGTTATATGACCTCGGATAAGGGAAATACCATGGAGCTGGATACCCGTATGCAGACGATCGCAGATATTTATAACGGGCGGATCGTAATTGTAAACAGCAGCTTTAAGATTATGAAGGATACTTTTAACCTGGCGGCAGGGAAGTATTATGTTTCAGAAGAGGTTATCCGCTGCTTTAACGGGGAGACAAACAGCCGTATGAATCAGGAGATGGGTTATCTGACCCAGACTATTCCCATCCACAGTGCTTCCGATAAAAAGAAGGTTACGGGAGTGATGGTGGTTATGGCTTCTACGGAAAATATTTCCGCACTGACCGACCGGGTTCAGGGAAGCACCCAGCTGTTTTGCTGTGCATGATCCTGGTGGTGGTGGTCTGTTCCATGGCAGCCGTGTTTTTCCTTATACGGCCTTTTAAGCGGCTTCTGGCTTCCTTTGAGCGTGTTTCCTACGGAGATTTGGACACCGATATCATGGAGGATGCCTATAAGGAAACAATCCAGCTTTCACAGGCAGTACAGAAGTCGCTCAGAAAGCTTAAGGCAGTAGATCAGTCCAGACAGGAGTTTGTTTCCAATGTATCCCATGAGCTGAAGACCCAGATCACCTCTATCCGGGTGCTTGCAGATTCGCTTATGAGCATGGAAGAAGTGCCAGAGCTGTACCGGGAGTTTATGGCAGATATTTCGGATGAGGTAGACCGGGAAAATCAGATCATCACTGATCTGTTAACGCTTGTGAAAATGGATAAATCTGCCCAGAGTCAGATGAATATTACACAGACGAATATAAATGAAGAGCTGGAGCTGATCTTAAAGCGCCTGCGTCCCATTGCCAAGCGAAGCAATGTAGAGCTGATTTTAGAAAGTATCAGAGAGGTAACAGGAGATGTGGATCGGGTGAAATTTTCCCTGGCTGTATCGAACCTGGTAGAAAATGCTATTAAGTATAATGTGGATTCCGGCTGGGTGCGGGTCACTCTGGATGCAGATCATAAATATTTTTATATTCGTGTAGCGGATTCCGGAATCGGGATTCCTCAGGACTGCATGGATCATATTTTTGAACGTTTTTTCCGCGTGGACAAGGCCAGATCCAGAGAGGTGGGAGGCACAGGCCTTGGGCTTGCCATTACGCTGAATGTGATCCAGATGCATCATGGGATCATTGATGCGGAAAGTACACCGGGAGAAGGGACAACCTTCAGTGTGCGCATTCCCCTAAATTATGTGTCCAGACAGGAGGATAAATCATGAGTACCACAGGAAAAAGGGAAGATTCTCAGTAAAGATCCTTCTGAGACTGTTCTGTCTGACAGGATTTTATTCCTTTCCGGCTGTCATCTGGAGAAGGAGCCTGTGGCAGCTCCGAAGGAAGGACGATATCTGGTTTACTATCTGAATGGTTCCGGGGTAAATCTGATTCCCAGGGTGTATGAAACGGAGAAACAGATCCGCTTGCCCTGTCTGATGAGCTGATGGAGCAGCTGCGTTACGTCCCTAAGGATCTGGAATGCCAGACTGCTTTGGGAGACAAGGCAGTATTCAGGGAAAGCCGTCTGGACGCAGGGGTACTGTCGCTGTATTTTGATGTGAGTTATGTAAATATGAAGCCAGAGCAGGAAATTTTATGCCGCGCGGCTCTGGCGAGGACGCTTACCCAGATACCGGGCGTAGATTATATCAGTATTTACTGTGGAGATCAGCCGCTGATGGATGGTCAGGGAAATCCGGTAGGCGCTGATGTCTGCCTCCGATTTTATATTAAATACCAGTAATGTAAATTCCTATGAAAAAACAGAGCTGAAGCTGTATTTTGCAGATAAAACGGGAACAAAGCTGATCTCTGAGACAAGAGAGGTTGTCCACAATATAAATACCTCCATGGAGCAGCTGATCGTGGAACAGCTTTTAGCAGGTCCGGCGGAAGAAGGCCATCTGGCGGTGCTCCCATCTGACTGCAAGATTTTAAGCATTTCTGTTACGGATAATGTATGCTACATCAACTTTGATTCCTCTTTTTTGAAAATGGAGCATCCAGTAAATGAATATCTTCCCATTTATGCCATTGTCTCTTCTCTGGCTGAGATGACAAGCATTACAAGGGTTCAGATCATGGTAAACGGTTCCCAGGATGTGATGTTTCGGGATGTGGTATCCTTAAACCAGACCTTTGAGTTAAACCATGAGTATATCCAAGAAGAATAATGAGGTAAAATGAATATGAAACGGCCGATTGCAGGTATTGCAGCAGGTTTCGTACTTGGAGAGGTGCTGGTCCTGCAGATGCAGGAGGCTGTGAATGTGTGGCTGACGGTGGTCCTTTTGATACCGGCACTTTTTTGTGCGGTTTTAAAATGGGGACGGCAAAAGAAAGACGGACAGGGCAGGAGTGGTATTAAAAAGCTCCTGTCTGTTTTATTAGTTTGGCTATGGCGGCGGGAAGCGGCAGAGGAGGTATGGTAAAGAACCGGCTGGATCATGAGGAAGGACTTGTAAAGCCCTTTGAGGGAAAACAGTGCCGGATCAGAGGCACTGTGGAAAAACGAAGCTGGAAGGAAGAACGGTTGACACTGGAGCTTAAAGAATCAGAGCTCCAAAGCGGAGAGAGGAAGGAAACGTTTCGCCGTATACTGTTGTATATGGATTATGGCAATGTGCCGGACTGGGAAAATGAACTGGCAGCAGGGAAAACGGTGGAGATTTCAGGACGGCCTGAGGTGGTAAAAGGGCCTCTCAATCCGGGAGAGTTCGATTTTCGTAACTATTACCGTTCAAAAGGAATTGCCGTAAAGATATATGGGAAAACATATTTTGGCTCTGAGGGTTCGGCGTATCCCTGTCCGGCCATGCTTGAACGGATAAAGGAGCACTGTGCTCAGGTCTTGAAGAAGTGCTGTACTCCGAAAGATGCGGCTGTGTTTATGGCCATGCTGTTAGGCGATTCAGGCGAAATGGAAAAGGAGCAGAGGGAGCTGTATCGGGACAGCGGGATCGCTCATCTTCTGGCTGTAAGCGGACAGCATCTGTCCGTGATCGGCGGCGGGTTTATCTGATCTTAAGGAAGCTTGGATTTGGCTTTACGGGAGCCGGAGCTGTTGGGGCCTTTTTGGTCCTGAACTATGGCCTTCTCACCGGAGGCTCCGGCTCTGCCATGCGTGCTGTGATCATGATCCTCTGTCTGTGGCTGGCTAAAAAAGAGGGAAGGACCTATGACACCCTCTCTGCACTGGGGATGGCGGCAGTGCTGCTTTTGTGGCAGCAGCCCTATCTGGTATTTCAGAGCGGATTTCAGCTTTCCTTTCTTGCCGTATGGGCCATTGCCGGGCCGGGAATGGGGCTTTGCAGGCTTCTGGGGCTGGAAAAAGGCTGGCAGAAGGGCGCCGCTGTAAGCCTGTGCATTCAGATGATCCTTACGCCTGTGATGCTGTGGCACTATTTTAAATATCCTTTTTATGGTATGGCGTTAAATGTACTGATTCTTCCCTTTGTGCCGATGCTGATGGTTTCGGGTCTTCTGGTCATCGGGCTTGGAGGCTTCAGCACAGCTTTGGGAAGAGGGGCTGGAGGGGCAGGTCATTATATACTGGGGTATTATGACTGGCTGTGCAGCCAGTCCCGGAAGTTTCCGGGATACAGTCTGGTACTTGGAAGACCCGGATGGGAAAGGATAGCGGTGTATGTGCTCTATATGATCGTTCTGTTTGCGGGACTGCGGGTTTGGAACGGGAAGAAGGGGAAGACTGGCAGGTCAGTGAAGCTTGCGCTTTTTGCGCCTTTTATTTCCAGCCTTGTAATCTTTATCCCTATGCCTGTAAGGGGAATTGGCGTTCTGTGTATAGATGTGGGACAGGGAGACGGATTCCTTTGCAGGCAGGAACCCACACGTGCTTATAGACGGAGGAAGCAGCAGTGAAAAGAAACTGGGAGAGATGACGCTGGAACCCTGTTTAAACAGTATGGGAATCAAACGATTGGATGTTTCTGTAGTGAGCCATGGGGATAATGACCATATAAGCGGCCTTATGTATCTTTTGGAGCAGAAAACGGTTTGTCCGGGGCTTCTCCTTCTTCCTGCCGGAGGGAAAGGACAGGAGATCTATGAACGTCTGGAACGGCTTCAGAAAGAAGCAGGAGGGAAAACCCAGTATATGGAAACGGGAGACGTGCTCCGTGTAGGTGAGCTTAAGCTTACCTGTGTTTACAGTGGAGAGGGCAGCGATCAAACAGACCGTAACGCCCACTCGCTGGTGATATGCGCAGACAGTGGAGATTTTCATATGCTGTTTACGGGGATATGGGAAAAAGGGAAGAGGAGCAGCTTCTGATCCAGGCAGACCGCAGAGAGGGAGCATGGATCAGGGAGCATCTGGCCCATATCAATCTATTAAAGACGGCTCATCACGGTTCTTCCGGCTCATCCTGTCTGGCCTTTTTGGAAGCTGTTACGAACGTCCGGCTGGCGGTTATTTCCTACGGGAAAGGAAATTCCTACGGCCATCCGGATCCGGGAGTCGTAAAGAGGATGGAGCATCTGGGAATTAAGGTACTTACGACCGGCGGAAAGGGGAGCATCCGGATCTGGGTTCCATAAAACCGAAATGGCAGTTGACAAAAAAGGTTCCATTTTCCATAATAAAACGGTGCGTATGATTGAACCGGGAGCAGAAAATATCCTGGTCAAAGAATCGCTATTTTACCTTAGAACACAGGAGAATTTAACATGGCAGATATTAGAATGATAACGGATATAAGGGATCCCGCTCTGGATGTGTACTCCAGGACGCCGGAGGTTCAGCTTCTGCGTCTGTTTGAGCCAAATCCGGGGATTTTTATCGCAGAAAGTCCAAAGGTAGTCCAGCGCGCTCTGGACGGAGGCTATGAGCCCATATCTATTTTGGCAGAAAAAGGGAAAATGGAAGGTGAGGCTGATGAGGTAATTAAGCGGTGCGGGGATATTCCGGTTTATATGGCAGAACCGGATGTACTTACGGGCCTTACGGGCTTTAAGCACAAGAGGACTTTTATGTGCTATGAAGCGGAAATCCCTTCCGTCTGTCCGTGAGATCTGTGCCGGAGCCAGAAGGATTGCAGTTCTTGAAAATGTGGTAAATCCTACCAATGTAGGCGCTGTATTCCGTTCTGCTGCAGCGTTAAATATGGATGTGGTGCTTTTGACTCCCGGCTGCAGCGACCCTTTGTACCGCCGTGCGGCCAGAGTCAGCATGGGAACGGTATTTCAGGTTCCCTGGACAAAATTTGATGAGAAAAAGAGCCATGGCCAGAAGGAGGAATGGAACTTTTAAAGGAACTGGGATTTAAAACTGCGGCTATGGCCTTAAAGCAGGATTCTATTTTTCTGGATGATCCGTCTCTCAGAGCAGAAGAAAAGCTGGCGGTGATCCTTGGAACAGAGGGAGACGGACTGGCGTCTGATACCATTGCAGACTGTGATTACACGGTGATGATCCCCATGAGTCATGGGGTGGATTCGCTGAATATCAGCTGCGCCAGTGCAGTGGCATTCTGGGAACTGGGAAAAAGGGATGCTGACAGAGGTTCCAGGAAAAATCGTAAGACAATTTAAGCGAAAAGAAATACCATCTTTCCCTGAATCTGGTAGAATAAAGGCAGAAAGAAGAGGCGTGCCAATGACGGGAGGAAGACTTAGATGAAACGAGATAGATACATTGCAGAGCGAAAAAAGAGAGGTTTGAGCGGAAAACAAATCCGGAACCGGGCAGGAATGGCGGCGGCTGTACTGTTTGCGGCTGTAATGGCAGGTGGCTGCGCAACTCCGGCTCAGTTCCCGGACACGATTAAGGTTCAGGATGTAAATGATTCAGAGGGAATCACAGTTACAGGGAAGGAAGAGGTAAAGGTGGTTCCGGATATGACCGAGATCCGCTATGGAGTCTACAGTCAGGCCCAGACTGCTTCCCAGTGCCAGGAGGACAATGCAAAACAGCTGGATCAGACCATTGAAACCTTAAAAGGACTGGGGGTGAAGGAAACTTCTATTCAGACATCTGCCTATGGCTTGAGTCCCATTTATGACTGGAACTCAGGAAACCGGACGATCACAGGCTATGAGATGAATACAGAGATCACGGTATCGGATATTCCCATTGACCAGGCAGGAGATCCTCAGCCAGTCTGTGACAGCAGGTGTGAATCAGATCGAGTCTGTCACCTATTTTCAAGCCAATATGATGAGAACTATCAGGAAGCGTTAAAGGGCGCTGTCGCTATGGCAAGATCAAAGGCAGAAGCGATGGCGGAGGCATCTGGAAAGAAGCTTTCTTCTGTGGTAGATATTCAGGAATACGGCTACAATCCGCAGGCCCGATATTCCTCCTACAATGCCTCAGTAGCCAAGATGGCAGTGGAAGAAACGGCTGCAGCTTCAGACATGGCGGTAATGCCCGGAGAGGTCAGCGTAGAGGCCCAGGTTACAGTGACCTATGGGCTGGAGTAACGATAACGAAAGAGACAGGAGGATTACTGAGCAAAAAAAGGCTCCGGCCATTCAAAGCGGATGGACGGAGTTTTAGTCGCCTTGCGGCGCACGTTGCTGTATACAGATTCAATTTATTTCTCTGCCGCCTTGTCTTTTGGAAGCGTTACGTTTAAGAAAACAGCAACCAGAGTAGCGATAACTACCGGCGATTTACCGAAAATGGTAGTTACCCAGTCTGGGAAGGAAGCCAAAGAGGCAGAGGCCTGTGAAACACCCATTCCCAGAGCGGCTGCAAGACCTACGATGGAGGTATTGCGGTAGTTCATATTTTCCGTCATAACAAGCTTCATGCCGGTCATGGCGATGGATGCGAACACAGATACGGTAGCGCCGCCTAAAACCGCATAGGGAATCGTAGTTAAAAGGGCGGAAAATTTTGGGAAAAGTCCTGCGGTCAGGATGATCAGTGCAGAAAGCCCCAGAGTCACGCGGTTTACGACCTTTGTGGTAGCTACGATACCTACATTCTGGCTGTAGGTAGCGGTGGAAGGCAGCCTAAAATGCACCGAGTATATTGGAAACACCGTATCCGAGGATGGCTCCGTGAAGCTCGCCGGTGGTTGGTTCACGGTCTAAACCGCCGGCCGTAGTAGCAGAGAAGTCTCCAATGGCCTGTACGGAATTGATGACAAAGAGCAGACCTAAGGCTACGCAGGCAGAGGGCTCAAATTCGATGCCAAAGTGCATGACTTCGGGAAGCTGGAATACACCGGCTTGTGCCACGTTGGAAAAGCTTACCATTCCGAAAAAGCTGGAAAAGATGTAGCCTGCGATCATTCCGATTAAAATAGAAGCCAGTTTTAAAATCCCTTTGCAAAATGGTTGAGAACGGTTACAACGATCAGAGTGAAGATGGCAACCGTCCAGTTCTGCCAGGAGCCGTAGCCGGGCTGGCCGGTTCCGCCGGCCATGTAATTGATGGCAGTAGGATAGAGTGAGAGGCCGATGGTAAATACAACTGTTCCTGCGATCAGAGGCGGGAAGAATCTGCGGATCTTTTTGATGGACAGACCTACCAGGATCGCGCAGATACCGCCTACGATCTGAGCGCCCAGAATGGCGGGAATACCGCCTGTTTCAGCAATCGCCTGCATACTGGGTACATAGGCAAAGCTTACTCCTAGGATAACGGGAAGGGCAGAGCCGAGATGAAAGCCGTTTTTGCTTCCGATGGGGAAGAGCTGCAAAAGCGTTGCCAGAGCGGATACCACAAGGGAAGCCTGGATTAAAAGCACGCGGTCGGCAGTGTCAATACCGGCTGCGCCGGAAATGATGATGGCAGGTGTTACACAGCCCACGATCATAGCAACAACGTGCTGCAGAGCCAGAGGAATGGCCTGGCTCATCTTTGGTATTCCGTCCAGTTCAAAAAGAGACGCATGTTTTTTTGCTGTATTCATAATGTTGTTTTCCTTTACTTTAGTATACAGGAGGCTGCCATAGCAGACTTTTGACCCCACAAATACCCGTCCATCCCAGCAGCCGGATGAACAGGTTATCTGTATGCAAAATTATTTAGTTATTCTGCCCTAAGTGAATGTGGGTACCGGTTTTGCCCTGGATACCGTCCTTTGCCTTTTCAAGCAGGGTAATGAGGGCAGTGCGTCCTGGTTTTGATTCAGCGAATTTAACAGCAGCCTGAACCTTAGGAAGCATGGAACCGGGAGCAAAATGACCCTCTTTCATATACTTTCTTGCTTCTTCCGTATCAAGCTCATTCAGCCATTTTTCTTCCGGCTTTCCGAAGTTGATCGCAACTTTTTCTACAGCAGTGAGGATGATGAGGAAATCTGCATCCAGATTTTCTGCTAACAGCTCACTTGCGAAATCTTTATCGATAACAGCGCTGGCACCCTTTAAGTGATTGCCCTGACGGGTTACGGGGATACCTCCTCCGCCACAGGCGATTACAAGCTGACCGGAGTCTACCAGAGAGCGGATGGCTCCGATTTCAACAATTTCAGCAGGCTTTGGGGAAGCTACTACACGGCGGTAGCCCGTCCTGCGTCTTCCTTCATAATGTAGCCGTATTTTTCTTCTGCAACCTTAGCCTGCTCCTCGGTCATAAAGTGCCCGATTGGCTTGGAGGGAGTATCAAAAGCAGGATCATCTGCATCAACACGGACCTGAGTGATCATGGTAGCCACCGGAATATCATAGATATCGCGGTTGTAAAGTTCTTCTCTTAAGGCGTTCTGCAGGTCATAGCCGATGTAAGCCTGGCTCATGGCTACGCAGACAGAGAGAGGTGTGTTGGGCTGATTGGCGTCTTCACGGCTTAAGGCAGCCATGGCGTTGTTGATCATGCCGACCTGAGGACCGTTTCCGTGGGCAACGATTACTTCGCAGCCTTCCTCAATGAGGTCTACGATCGCTTTTGCAGTGATCTTTACGGCCTTCATCTGCTCCGGAAGGGTATTTCCCAGTGCATTTCCTCCCAGGGCGATGACAATGCGTTTTTTCTTCTTATTTTCCATAGTTAAAATTCCCCTCGTATTACCAAAAATTAGTATCTTTGCTGATCAAAAAACGAAATATGGGTTAAAAAGAGCTGCCGGTCCCGGCGTACGCCTGAAATTGCGTCTGACACAAGCAATGTAAAGGCGCGCTCCGGTCCGGCAGCCTGGCAATATTAGTTCAGAAAATTACTTGAATACTCTTGGAGTACCTCTGTCTTCCAGTTTCTTTAAGATGTCGGCAGGATCAGCGAACTTAGCTAACATAATCATAGCAGCGATTACGTATGGCTTATAGCTTGCTTCTTTGTACAGAGGATCACGGTAGCGGTCGAATACAGATGCCTCAACCTCGCCGTCCTTGCAGCTTACATCGTTGATGTCAGCTGGCAGACAGTGCATGTAAAGAGCTTTTCCGTCCTTGGTGGTCTTCATCAGCTCTTCTGTACAGCACCAGTCTTTGTGCTCTGCGTTCTGAGCCAGCAGCTCCTTCTCCAGAGCCTTGATGCCATCAGGTCGCCCTCAGCGTACAGGTTAGTTCTCTTCTTCCATAGCTGCAAATGGAGCCCAGCTCTTTGGATATACGATATCAGCATCTTTGAATGCTTCAGCCATGTCGTGGGATACGCGGAAGGAACCGCCGGACTTCTCAGCGTTCTTTCTTGCAACTTCCTCTACTTCAGGCATAACCTCGTAGCCTTCCGGATGTGCCAGTACAACGTCCATTCCAAAACGTGTCATCAGTCCGATCACACCCTGTGGAACGGATAATGGCTTTCCGTAGGAAGGAGAGTAAGCCCATGTCATAGCCAGCTTTTTGCCTTTTAAGTTCTCAACTCCGCCGAACTCATGGATGATGTGAAGCATATCAGCCATAGCCTGGTGTCGGATGGTCGATATCACACTGTAAGTTAACCAGAGTAGGTTTCTGCTCCAGAACGCCGTCCTTGTAGCCCTGGGTAACAGCGTCAACAACCTCATGCATATATGCATTTCCCTTGCCGATGTACATGTCATCACGGATACCGATAACATCAGCCATGAAGGAGATCATGTTAGCTGTCTCACGAACTGTCTCACCGTGAGCAACCTGGCTCTTGCCCTCGTCAAGATCCTGAACCTCAAGACCAAGAAGGTTACAAGCAGAAGCGAAAGAGAAACGTGTACGTGTGGAATTGTCACGGAACAGAGAAATTCCAAGTCCGCTCTCGAATACCTTTGTGGAAATGTTGTTTCTCTCTCATGTAACGAAGAGCATCAGCTACTGTAAATACAGCCTCGATCTCGTCGTCTGTTTTCTCCCAGGTAAGGAAGAAATCGCCCTCATACATTTCCTTGAAGTTTAAGGAATTCAGCTTATCAATGTAATCCTGTAAAGTTTTCATGTTTGTTCTCCTTTTGATAGAA
>SCPP01000508.1_pt1 | contig 17172 bp, 34 predicted proteins | sample 6106811 | NCBI WGS metagenome assembly SCPP01 (sample SAMN10720449, study PRJNA508395) | human gut metagenome | isolation source: Participant 2 stool, 15 month | host: Homo sapiens | collected 2018
TGACGGGGACGAATGACGAAAAAGGAACGTTTACGCTCAAAGCAGATGACGGTGGAGAATATGTGATCACGACCGGGAATATCGGTGACGTGGAGACCGAGATCGCGGTGATGAAATTTGTTGTGATCGGCTATATCGGCGTCGAGATGACAATATGGATCTGGAGAAAGTCAATAATGGTGATCGCGGCACCGGGAGATGATGACTGGACGATCGCTTACGCAGAAGGAACGACGACGGCCAATGCGATGAGCACGTTTATGATGGTGACGGCGGAACTGAGATGGGGTTCATGAAGGATGGTTGTCCGATGGATGAAGATGCTCTGGCGGAGACAGCGGAGCGATCAGTGTTTGTATATATGGATTCCGAGGATGTAAGTTTCCGTTGGAGATTAAAAATTGCAGTAAAAATTTAAATATGGGAATCTTCCCGGAAAATAGCTGGTTATAACGGCCTTCAGCTTTGGCTGGCCGGGAATAGGGAATGGCGGCAGGAACAAATTTTAGAATAGAATTGAAGAGCCGGAATAGCATGGCTTTTGAGAATCATAACATATCAAGAAGGGAAAAGAGGTCTAAAAAATGGCAGATTTATTTCACCGTAAGTAGTATTAGAAAATTTAAAGATGAGGCTGTATCAAAACGAAGATATCGGCTATATCCTGGAGGCAGCGATGGCAGCGCCGTCCGCGAAGAACCAGCAGCCGTGGGAGTTTTATGTAGTGGAAAACCGTGAAGTCTTAAAACAGCTCGGAGAGTCCAGTCCGTTCTCCGCACCGGCAGAAAAGCGCCGGTGGCGATCGACCGCATACCGTGAGGAGTGCGATCTACCGGAATTTGCACAGATCGATATGAGCATCATGATGGAAAACCTGTGGCTTGCAGCGGATGAGATCGGGCTTGGCGGCGTATCTCGGCGTAGCCCGAGAGAGGAACGGATGAAAGATGTAGAAAAGATCGTCGGGATCCCGGCGGGACAGCGTGCCTTCGGCGTATTTGCTCTCGGCTATCCGGATGAGGAGCGGACCCAGCAGGATCGGTTCGATCAGAGCAGGATTCATTATGTGAAATAAGATAGAAGAAGGAAAGAGACAGTGGGAGATCCGTACCGTCTCTTTGCTCATGTCAAAAGAAAATGCCGGCGAGATGCTCAGATGATAAGTGGAAATGTAACCCATGCTACACTGTAGCAATTCATATAAAAATTAAACTGGATTCCGATATCATGAAGGAAAAGAAAGAGACCGGGAGGAATGATCATGAAGAAAATTTTTGATTATGTCGATCAGAATTTTGATCGCATGATGGAGGAAATGAAGGAATTTTGTTCCCACCGCAGCGTAGCAGGACAAGACCGGATTGGAAGAGACAAGAAACTGGATTGACAAGAAGCTATGCAGTGGGAATTCCGCACGAATTTCAGAAAGTGGAGAATGGAAATGCCTTAATTTCAGCTTCTGTTTCCGGTGAAGATGGAGATAAACATCCGTCTCTGTTATTCTATAATCACTACGATGTCGTGGAAGAGGGAAACATGAGCTGTGGTCCAACGAGCCGTTTAGACCGATGATCCGTGACGGTGTCCTTTATGGGAGAGGTGTGTCGGATAATAAAGGTCCTCTCTCAAGAATTCAGGCGGTGGAAGCGATTCTTGCAGTGGAGGGCAAGCTGCCGATTAATGTAAAATTCCTGTTTGAGGGCGATGAGGAGACGAGCAGCCCGTCTTTATCTAAGTTTTCCAGAGAACAATCAGAAAAGTTTAAAGAATTATCGAAAGCAGACGTCTGCCTGTGGGAAAATGGGCGCCGCGATGAAGAAGGAAGACCATGGGCGAGATTCGGCGTCAGGGGAAGTGTGAGCTTTGAACTGTCGGTAGAAACTGCGAAAAAGATGTTCATGCCAGAATGGGGACATATGTTCCAAGTGCATCCTGGCGGCTTGTATGGGCGCTTGCAAGTCTGAAAAGTGCGGATGAGAGAATCACGATCGAGGGGTTCTATGATGATGTCCTTCCGGTGACGAAAAAGGACGAAGAAATCTTAAATGCATTCCCATATAATGAAAAGAGCCAGTTGGAAAAACTGGGACTGACCTCATTCCTGCGGGGAAGCAGTGGGCTGGAACTGAAAAGCAGATCTATATGGAGCCATCCATGTCAGTCTGCGGTCTGGAAGCCGGTGAGCTTTACAATGGAGCCAGAGGAATCGTGCCGCACAAAGCATACGCGCGGATCGGATTTTATCTGGTTGCGAACCAGTCTCCGGATAAGGTGGAAGAACAGCTGCGGGAACATCTGAAAAGCATGGTTTTGGAGATGTAAAAGTCGTACGCAGAGGCGGAAATACTCCGGTCCGTACCAGCGTGGATATTCCGTTAAAGGAATGGCTGGAACATTCCGCGGCTGAAGTTTATGACAAACCGATGGTGATTGAGCCGACAGCGCTTGGCAGTGGCCCGGCAATCTATTTCCACCGTGCATGGCCGGATATGCCGATCGTTGGCGTAGGACCAGGCAATACAAATGCAAACCATCATGCACCGAATGAAAATATGAAGCTGGATGACTACAAGGCATCCATAAAACATATGATCGCGCTGATGTACGAGATGGGGAAACAAGATAGAGAATAAGAAATAAAGAACAGATCTGGTATTATGTAAGTACCAGATCTGTTTTACATTAGATATCAAAGGTGGGATCACGGTCAATCCGTAATATGGATGCTGTTGAGTTCCACCCGTTTATTAATGACACGGAGAAAGTCTTCGCGGGCCAGTTCACTGATCAGACGGCTCACTGTCACACGGTTTGTTCCTATAATAGAGGCAATCTCCTGATGTGTGTAATAATGGCTCAACGGATACCAGGTGCGGTCTTTGCTGGATGCCGGATCGGACAGGAGAACAAAGAAATTTTAAACGTTCTTCACGCATTCGAGAGTTACACTTTCAAGTTCCCGCTGTAAGAATGCCCGCTTATTGCTCAGACTGCGGATAATGGCATCACGAAACACCTTTTTTTCAATCAGAATATCATATGCATTGGCATCAATTTTGTATAAAACAAGATCAGTCAGCGCAGAGGTATAACGCTCTGCGATCGAAAACATTTTTTCATTTGCAAACAGACTTTCCGTAAGAAACCATCCGGCACTGAGAATGTAGGAAATCTTTTCCTGTCCGGTCAGACCAAACATGGAGTGGGAGGTCGAGCCACTTGCAATATAAGTGATTTCTGTAAGTTTTTTCCGGGTTTAATATAGTAGGTTTTAGCAGGCACCTCAATGCGGTACCCATATGTTTTACGAGCTCAGAAAGCTCGTCGTTGATATATGGTTCGAAATTTACACAGTATTCTCGTTCCAAAGCCACACACCTCCTTAAAATGCGGGGAATGCCGGGACGCCAGCTTAAAAATATGAAAGCGAAATACATCATACAGTTATGAAAAAGTTTATCATTGAGCCTAAAATTGTCAAGAAGTATAGTTTTATAGAAAAAAAAAAAAAAATGTAGCATTTGTTACATTGTGATATTGTTTATAGTAAAATAGTAAGAAATTTTGCTATAGTTAAGCCACAAAAGAAAACCTGATCAGGCCCCGCAAAGTTAAGAAGAAAAGGAGTTGTATGTATGAGTCAGAAGAAAAAATTTCAAATTCCTCACGTGTTTGTTATTCTGGTAATGATTGTCATTTTTGCAACCGCTATGACATATATCATCCCGGCAGGGAATTCGCCAGAGTGAAGAATGAGGCAACAGGAAAAATGATCGTTGACGCGACCTCTTTCACATGGGTTGAACAATGTCCGGTAAGTTTCCTTAAAATTCCGAACTACATAGTGAAAGCATTGGCGGGCTCAAGTCTGATTTGGATGACGATTTTCAGCGCGGCTTCCATCGAAGTAATTCTTGCGACAGGAGCATTTGACGCAGCGATCAATATTATGATCCACAAGTATAAAAGCAGTGAGAGCTGCTGCTGATCGGAACGATCATTGTATTTGGTATTTACGGTATGCGCCAAAACCCGGTCAGTATGATTGGATTTATTCCGGTACTTGTTCTGTTCTGCCGTATGTGCGGATATGATGCGCTGGTTGCGGTGGCTATTGTTGTTCTTGCGGCAGGCGGCAGCCAGAGTATTGGACCGGTAGCTCCGGCAACAACAGCGATCGCGCAGGGATTCGCAGATCTTCCGATTTTCTCCGGAATCGGCTATCGTTTAGTGCTCTGCGCAGTGTTCCTTGCGCTGAATGCATACTTTATCGTTACGTATGCGATGAAGGTAAAGAAAGATCCGAAAAGCAGTCTTGTATATGACTTAGAAGAAAATGCAAGAAAACAAGGACTGGATACAAGCGTAGATAAAAAGGCAACGATCACAGTACGCCAGATCCTTGTATTGATCGTATTTTTGGTAAGTGTTCTTGCTCAGGTTTACGGCGGCATCAAACTTGGCTGGGGCAATACGGAGACAGCAGTTGCGTTTGTATGGCTTGCAGTTGCCGGTGGAATTGTCGGCGGTATGATGCCAAGTGAGATTGCAAGACACTTTAGCAAAGGCGCAGCAAAGATGATGACAGCAGCCATCATGATTGGTATTGCGACAGCGATTTCCAAAGTACTTTCTGATGGAAAGATCATCGATACAATTGTACGCGCGATCGCAAATGTTCTGATGGCATGCCCGGCATTTATCCAGGGACCGATGATGTTTATCGCGAATGTTCTGATTAACGTATTTATTCCGTCCGGTTCCGGACAGGCTGCTGCCGTTATGCCGCTTATGGTTCCGGTTGCAGACCTGATCGGAATGACAAGACAGACCGTTGTTCTTGCGTTCAACTTTGGTGACGGACTTGGAAACTATATCATTCCAATGTCCTCAGCGCTGATGGCAAACCTTATGGCAGCAGGTGTATCCTATGGCACATGGATGAAATTCATGAAGAAAGTATTTGCAAGCTGGGTCGTTCTTGCATGCATTGCAATGATCGTAGCACAGATGATCCATTATGGACCGTTCTAATAGGCATCGGAGGTTAAGATGAGACAATTAAGGAAAGTCTTCTTGAAGAATTAAACAGTAAAATATGCTGGAGACGATTGAACATTCAATCATCTATTCCGTTACAGCGGAACAGCAGAGGGAGAGGCAGCGGTTTCTTATCTGGAAGAAAAGCTTTCGAGTATGGAATTGTTTGAGCATTGTGAGTATGATGGCTTTTTCAGCCTCCCGGTGCGGGCATTCGCGAAAGTTGACGGAGTGGAATATCCGTTAGTCGGAGATGTTTACAGTGCAGAAGCAGACAGCCTTCAGGGAACGTTGTATTATGACTCTCAGCGAGGAAAAGGACTCACAAAGAATCAGGAAAAAGATCGTTTTGAGTCATTTCGCGACAAAATCGTTCTAACGTGGGAATCCAAGGGCGTTTTGTGAGAAGGGCAATGGAGGCAGGAGCCAAAGCAGTACTGCATATCTGTGCAACAAAGGCGACTATATTCATCACAGCAATATTAGTGATCTGGGGAACACCGGATTTTGATGAGGCTGCGTATATGAAATTCCTTCCGTCAGCGGGAATCAGACGTGCGGACGGAGAAGCTCTGATCGAAAAGATGGCAGCAGGAGAAATGGATGCTGAAGTCACGATTGAAATGGAGACAAAGATCCGTAGAAGTTCCATGGTGGCTGTTGATATCAAGGGAAAGAGTGACAGTTTTGTGCTTGTTTCCGGTCACTACGACTCCTGGTACGAGGAATTACAGATAACGCGGTCAGCGATGCGATCCTTTAGTATGCGAGAGTGCTTTATGCACATCGGTCGGAATTAAAGCGTGGGTACGGATCGCATGGTGGTCCGGTCATTCAGATGGAAGATTCTCCGGATCCACATGGTATTGTGACAGCCATTACGCAGATCTCAGAAAGAACTGTGTGGCGCATGTGAATCTGGATCTGACCGGGTGCAAAACTCTAGAGCAGATCGTAGCACGGACAGCAGGTTCTGAGGGCATTTCCTATACAGCAGACCTGATCGAAAGTACACGGAAAGAGACCCGATGTTGTATATTCCGATGATCCGTGGAGCAGATCAGTCTTTCTGGGCGCCTATGTGCCGATCACGATCATGTTAAAATATGAACCGCTTCCGGAAAAACGTCTGTCAGACTGCCCAAGCGGCGGACCATGGTGGCATACCCCGAAAGATACGATCGATAAACTCGATGAGAAGATCATGATGCGTGATGCAAAGATCAACATGGAAATGCTGGATGATATTCAGAGCGCAAAGATGATTCCTGTAAATATTCCAGTCTTTTAGAAGATTTGGATGGCAGATTAAAGAAGACATTGTCCGGATTGGCACCGGAGTTTGACACGACGGAGATCTGCGCTGAATGGAACAGAACGAAAGAGGCGTTGGAAAAGGCGGCCGAGCGCGCGGAAAGTATGGAGGACAGTGATCTTTTCCTGAAAGAGACAGTGGGAAAGCTGCTCCATATCGTTTACTGCAGAAAAGCACCGTATCTGCATGATTATGGTGATGGATTTGGGATCTTTGGAGCGATTGACGCTGCAAGGGAATCACAAAGGATAATACGCCGTTAGATGTTTATGTAATGGCGGGAAGCGAGTATCTGCGAATGAAGAACCGGCTTTGCATGGGACTTAGGAGATTCAGGAACAGGCAGAGCGGATCTGACAGCAGGTATGATAAAAGACACTGAATAACAACGGAAATAGCAGGGAAACCTGCTTTTTCCCGTATAAGGAGACAGAATTAGAGGAAGGAGATTTGACCTATGGGAAAAGTTGTATCAGCAGAGGTGTTTTGCTGCACAGAAAAACAATCGTATTGGCAACGGCTTATGGACGTCCGGCACAGGTAAGAGGTCACGTGATCGTAAAGCTTACAGACGAGAATGGGCTCTGTGGCTGGGGCGAGGCGACCCACTCCCGAAATTTACCGGCGAAACGCCGGAATTTGTACAGTATGTACTTGAGAAGGAACTTATATCGGAAATCATAGGAGTAGATGCGGCAGATCTGTGGGAAGCCAGAAATCGATGGAATCATAAGCTCCCGGAGCATGCAGCGGCCAAGATGGCGTTGGAGGCTGCTTTTTATGATCTTGCAGCGAAAGAGCGGAAGCTTCCTCTTTAACAGATGTTCGGTGGAAAGCTGCGGAGAAGGTTATGATCAATCGTCATCTTGGAATCATGGGAATTGATGAGGCGGTGGAAAAGGCGGTCCAGTATCGGGAACAAGGGTATCACAGCATAAAAATGAAGATCGGTACGGATGTTGAAGAAGATATCCGCCGGGTCTGCGCAGTCAGGGATGCTGTTGGATATGAAATGAAACTTCGCGTGGATGCCAATGCGGGATACAGCTATTCGATGCATATAAGTTTATTCGAAAGACCAGTGATCTGGATTTGGAAATGTATGAACAGTTGCTTGATAAACATGATTTTAATGGGACAAAGCAGCTGAAACGGATACCGGTGTTGTGATCGGAGTAGACGAAGCGATCAATACGGTCCAGGAGGCAGTACGGTATGCATATGAGCGGGCGGCTGATGTGTTTGTTCTGAAGCTTGTCAAAACCGGCGGATCCAGAATGCTGTTACGATTTCAGAAATTGCGGCATCCGCAGGAATTTGCTGTGTAGTGACCAGTACATACGATACACAGATCAATGGAGCTGTCTGCCTTCATCTTGCATCGTCCCTTCCGGCATCTACGATGTCCAATGTGATATCACCTGCTATGCGACCCAGCCGGATATGGCAGATACATGTCATGTGCTGAAGGATGGCTATTTGACGGTTGGAGATGAAGCCGGAATCGGGGTGCGAAGCCTGAAAGAGATGAAGATCGTCTGAGGTTGATTTTGACAAACCCCAGGTTGTCAATTGAGTGCCAGAAAGACAGTCCTGTCCGGTCGTCGCAGATATTTTTCGGATGCCCGCATTCTGGTAGAAGGCGGAATTGAGGGAGCCTTGAAAAAACTTAAAAAATGATCCTGAAACGGAACAGGATCGGATGCGAAGAGCGTGTGAAGAATAAAGCTTCATTTTTCACACGCCCTTTTTGTGTAACAGGAAGTTTCGAGGAATTCCCTGCTACACAAAAGGTATTAACGTGCCGATGGTGCGCATTTGCGGGCAGACGGATGCAAATTACAGATTTTTTCTGAAAAATTCTTCTGCGTTTCGGAACATGATGCCCTCTGCCAGCTCCTTTGACATTCCCTTTCCAGAAAATATTCGTAAAGAGCAGCAGCCTTTGCCGGGTGTTCAGGTATGTGGAAGTGTCGCACCGTCAAAGTCAGAGCCGAGAGCAATGTTTTCATAGGCACCGAGGCTGAAAAAGTGCTCGATGTGGCGGTAGAGGTCGTCGGAGAATCGCCGATGCCTCCGTCGGTAATGAAACTCTTACAGTAGTTGAGGCCGATGAGGCAGTTCCGGCGGACCATCTCGCGGATCATGTCATCCGTCAGGTTCCGCTTGTGGGAACAGATGGAGCGCGTTGGAGTGGTCGCAACGAACGGGCGGCGGGCGATCTCAAAGAGGTCGGCGTAGCCGGTGTCGTTTAAATGGGAGACATCAACAAGGATCCGCGGTCTTCCATTTCACGGACTGCCTGCCGTCCGAAATCGTCATGCCGTGAGTGGTGGTGTGTCCGGAACCGATCTCATTTTCACCGTTCCAGGTAAGTGTCATGCAGCGGACTCCGTCATCTGCCAGTTTTTACGCGGGTATATCACCGGCGAGCTGCTCCGCCCTCGATGGTCAGAAAAGCAGCGTCTTCCTGCCTCCCATGCAGCCTGCATATCGGAAGCGGAGCGGCAGGAGATGCGGTCATGAAATTTTTCCATCTGGCGGTTAAAATTGTCACGGTTTGTTTCGTAGTAATCGATGGCAGCCTGCCCGCGGTACTGATCCGGGATGAAGATGGCATAAAACTGTGCCCAGTGAACGTCAGACGGGATCGCGTTCAGGGAGAGCACGGTCCGGATCATCAAGCGTGTCCGGGGTCAGCCCCTTTATGGGTACAGTCTGTGAGTGTGTCACAGTGCAGATCGATCAAAGCATAGGGATTCATGGGAAATTCCTCCTAAAAATATATTTTGAATTTATTGTAACGGAACTGTTCAGACGTTTCCGTCAATTCTGTCTCCGGATCTCGCCTTTTAAGATCATCGGGTAGCGGATCAGGGAATCGGAATCAGCGCCTCTTTTCATATCCACCGCGGTGATCTGGTGGTTTCGTAGGTCGTATAGTAGTAGGTTCCGGTCTCCGCGCTGCAGCAGGAAGTATAGAGCGTGATCTCATACTTTCCGTCCGCCACCTCGCAGCATCCTCTCTGCTGGTCAACCGAACCTAGGATATGGAAAAACTGGCTGACGCTTTCTTCCTCGCTGTCACCGGAGACAGAGGTGCACGGGTAAACGCCACACGCGCAAAGCGGGACTGAGAGGAGAGGTCTCCCGGAAGTCCGAGTGCGCCCATGCCGCGGCTGTAGGTGGAAAGCGGTGCATCCGGCGCGAAGTGGTTCTCCGGCTGGCGCGGGGAGAGACTGAGGTAATTATTTAAATGGAACATCTGCATATCAAACGGCGGATTGTTTGTCAGAACGCCGACTGGATCGTCATGAACATGGAGTCCGTCTTTCATGGACTCGACAACGATCGCCTCGTCTTTGTCTGCGATGATCCAGTGAAGGCTGGCCGCCGGCAGCTGGGGATTAAACGGGGTCCCGACAAGGTTCATAACGGCGAGTTTTTCTTTCGCCTCGCTGACGGTCGCGCACTGGCTTAAGATCCACGGGATGAATTCGAATTGGGCAACATTTTCAACCCCGTCTTTCATATCCGCATATGCCGCATTTCCGACAAAATTCAGTCCTGCCATGCCAAGTCCTTTTTCGTTGATGGCATCGTAATAGAGCGGATAATCCCCGGCGATATGTGCCATGCCGATGATCGCATAGTGGGAGTCGTGCGCCCATATGGCGGAACGGGATCGGGTAATTGCGCGGGGTGATCGTGATCTCTCTCCATAGGAAAATTCATAGTCTAAAGTACGTCCGAAATAAAAATCTTTTGTTTTGTAAGTTGCTGCGGTACACATAAGAGAAAACCTCCATTCCTGTTGAGAACAAAGAACTGTCGTAACTGTGAGGGTACTGAGCAGTTACGAACTGCCAATAGAAGACTGCACAGATGCCCGGACAGATACCGAACTGTCTGCCAAAGGTGCAGAATGGACTGCATGTCTTCTGAAATGAGTTTCGAATCAGTAAGAAATCGTCTGCAGCTGCTGATCCGCCTGGACTCGAACGCGAAATGACGGCAAAAGCGGCTGCACGTGTGGACAAAGAATGCCCGTACTGTAACAGTATACCGCATTCCCTGAAAAATTCATTAAAAGAGCTTTACAAAAACACTTTAGTATGGTAACATGATAACACGATGAAAACAGGGAAACAAAATCGAATACAAAAACGCGACATTCGGTTTTAGGATAGGAAAAAGTCAACGGAAACCGCCTGATCAAGGGCAGGCAGATATGAGGAGGACAATTATTATGAAGAAAAGATTATTAAGCGCAGTTATGGCATCCGCAATGGTACTTTCTCTCGCAGCATGCGGAGGAGCAAAGACAGAGACAACCGCAGCAGAGACATCTGCTGAGTCCAAAGAGGAGACAACCGCAGCTGATACATCCGCAGCAGAGGAGACAAAGACAGCAGGCGGCACACTGATCGTTGGTTTCGACCAGGATTTCCCGCCGATGGGATTCGTTGGTGATGATGGAGAGTACACAGGATTCGACCTTGACCTTGCAAAGGAAGTTGCAAAACGTCTTGGCTTAGAGTACAAGGCACAGCCGATTGCATGGGATTCTAAAGATATGGAGCTTGAGTCCGGCAATATCGACTGCATCTGGAATGGATTTACGATGACGGGTCGTGAGGATGATTACACATGGACTGAGCCGTATATGGCAAACAAGCAGGTATTCATTGTAGCAAACGATTCTGATATCAAGAGCCAGGCTGATCTCGCCGGAAAGAATGTGGAGGTTCAGGCAGATTCTTCCGCAGAGGCAGCATTAAAGGAAAATCCGCCTCACAAACACCTTCGGACAGCTTTTAACAACCGCTGATTACAACACCGCATTCATGGATCTGGAGCAGGGCGCCGTTGATGCCATTGCGATGGACGTAATCGTAGCTGGCTATCAGATTCAGCAGAGAAACGCTGATTTCAAGATCCTTGACGATTCCCTTTCCGAGGAAGAGCATGGTGTTGGCTTCAAGAAAGGCAACACAGAGTTAAGAGACAAGGTTCAGGCAACTTTAGGAGGAGATGGCAGCAGACGGAACACTTGCAAAGATCTCTGATGAGTGGTTCGGTGAGGACGTTACAACGATCGGAAACAAGTAAAACACGCTTTGCGAGTTTCCTTGTTATCGCGACAGTCGCCAAGGTCCCGCGTAAGCGCGGACTTTGGCTCGTTGTTCGCATAAATAAATGATATTTGACACATATGTCAATATCATATAAAATGAATGCAGGACTCAGATTACGGGAACCGGTTGACAGTTCCGTAATTTGTCTTGTTTAAAAGAAACTTTACAAAGCACGGTCAGATGATATGGACCGTGAAACCATGAAGAAGCAGGTAAGATCGTATGGGTAAAATGACAATCGGGCAGATGATCGCTCAGCTCGGAAGCGGTATGCTGATCAGTACGCAGATCTTTGTGATCACGCTGCTGTTCTCCCTGCCGCTCGGACTTGTTGTAGCGTTCGGGCGCATGTCGAAAACCGCGTGATCAGCATGATCGTAAAATTTTATATCTCGATCATGCGTGGAACTCCGTTAATGCTGCAGCTGATGGTCGTTTATTTTGGACCGTATTATCTGTTCCATATCAAAGTCGGGAGCAGCTATCGTCTGACAGCGACATTCATCGGCTTTGTCATCAACTACGCGGCGTACTTCGCGGAGATTTACCGCAGCGGCATCCAGTCTATGCCGGCCGGTCAGTATGAGGCAGCAAAGCTTCTGGGCTACAATAAAGCACAGACATTTTTCAAGATCATCCTGCCCCAGGTAATCAAGCGGATTCTTCCGTCGGTGACGAATGAGGTCATCACGCTGGTAAAAGATACGTCTCTGGCGTTTACGTTGAGCGTGGCGGAGATGTTCTCCATCGCGAAAGCGCTGGCATCTTCCCAGACTAGCATGATCCCGTTTGTGGCAGCCGGAATCTTCTATTATGTGTTCAACCTGATCGTGGCGGTCGTTATGGAGTGGATCGAGAAGAAACTGGATTATTACCGGTAGGATGGAGGTGTTCGGATCATGAACCTGTTAGAATTAAATCATGTGGAAAAATCATTTGAAAATTTATCCGTGCTGAAAGATATCTCCATCAGCATCGGTGAGGGCGAGATCGTCTCCATCATCGGACCGTCCGGCTCCGGTAAATCTACGCTGCTGCGCTGTGCGACGATGTTAGAAAAATGGATGGCGGCGAGATCGTCTATCTTGGGAAAAGGCTGCATGGACAGACAAGGACGGACGTGTCGTTTATGCGGACAAAAGGAAATGAAGGAGATCCGGAGCCAGTATGGCCTCGTATTCCAGAACTTTAACCTGTTCCCGCATTATTCGGTCTTAAAGAACATCACGGACGCACCGATCCATGTTCAGAAGCGCGATAAGGAGACTGTATATAAGGAAGCGAGAGCTTTTAAAGAAGATGGGTCTGTCGGACAAAGAAGATTATTATCCGTGCCAGCTGTCCGGCGGACAGTGCCAGCGTGTGGCGATCGCAAGAGCCCTGGCGCTGAACCCGAAGATCCTGTTCTTCGATGAGCCGACCTCTGCACTGGATCCGGAGCTGACGGCGGAGGTGCTGAAGGTGATCCGTTCCCTGGCAGATTTAAATATCGCCATGGTGATCGTAACCCATGAGATGGCCTTCGCGAGATATCTCCGACCGCGTGATCTTCATGGAAGGCGGCGTGATCGTGGAAGAAGAACGCCGGAGAAGGTATTCTCCTCTGACAATGAGAGAATGAAGAGTTTCCTCGGAAGATATGGGGAGATCCTGTAGGATTTGCGATCTGGAATGTGAAACATCGGGAAAACCCAGTTATAGGATAAACTGAAAATATGATTTACAACCGGAGATAGGTATTGTATAATCTTCGACGGGAATGAAGTTCTCCCATGGGAAACCAGAACCGCTTATGATGAGCTGATGACTTCTGTGATGACGGGCTGTCCGGGACGGCGCTTTTAGCGTGTGCTGCGGGGCTTAAGTCACAGGAGAGTCAGCTCTTTTTTTGTGCAGCAGGAAATTCCGATGGAACTTCCTGCCGCGCAAAGACATTTTCGGGGAAAAATATTTTCTCATTAATAAAATTGGGAGCAATCGTTTCGTATGGAATAGGAACTTTAAAAATGGAATTTTGGTAACAGTTTCCCAAATAAAAGCAGAATTGTGGAAGGCACGTTTTTGCAGAAAAAAGGAGAAAAATTATGTTGACATCACTTGCACTGATCTTTCTGGTGGGACTTTCCGCGGCGGCGATCTGCGGATATCTTCACCTGCCGCGCATTATCGGAATGCTGTTTACCGGCATCATCCTGGGACCGCATGTCCTGGGACTTCTCGATGATAAGATCTTATCGATCTCCTCGGAACTTCGCCAGATCGCGCTGATCATCATTCTGTTAAAGGCGGGACTTTCCCTGAACCTTGCGGATCTGAAGAAAGTCGGGCGTCCGGCCGTCATGATGGCTTTTGTACCGGCGAGTTTTGAAATCTGTGGATATCTTCTCTGCGCTCCGATGATCCTGGGGATAACGGAATTGAGTCTGCTGTCATGGGTGCGGTCCTCGCGGCTGTTTCCCCGGCGGTCGTTGTGCCGCGGATGGTACAGCTGATGGAAAATAGATATGGAACGGAAAAGAGTATCCCGCAGATGATCCTGGCCGGGGCATCGTGCGACGATATCTTCGTGATCGTCCTGTTTTCCACATTTGCCGGCATGGCACAGGGAGGAACGGCAGATTTTACGCAGTTTTGAATATTCCGGTGTCCATTGTGCTCGGAATCCTGCTGGGCGCTGCTGTCGGGTATCTTCTCAGCCTTTTCTTTGAGACTGCTTATGCGAAGGAACATTATGTGAGAAACAGCATGAAAGTCATTGTGGTCCTCGGGCTTTCGTTTCTCCTGATGGCGGTGGAAACATGGGCAAAACCGTATGCCTCCGTCTCCGAACTTCTTGCGGTTGTCAGCATGGCATGCGTCCTCAAAATGAAATGTCCGAAATCAGTTTCCGGAAGACTCTCAGAGAAGTTTGGAAAACTCTGGATCGCAGCGGAGGTAGTCCCTGTTTGTGATGGTCGGCGCTGCAGTGGATATCCGGTATACGGCGACTGCAGGAGGCGCGGCTGTGGTGATGATCCTGCTTGCACTTATTTTCCGGCAGCCGGAGTCTGCGTGTGCATGGCGGGAACCGCGCTGAACAAGAAAAGAGCGCCTGTTTACCGTGATCGCGTATCTGCCGAAGGCAACAGTCCAGGCGGCGATCGGTTCTGTTCCGATGGCGATGGGGCTTTCCTGCGGACAGATTGTTCTCTCAGTGGCGGTTCTCGCGATCCTGATCACGGCGCCGCTCGGGGCGATCGGGATGGATGTGACGTATCGGAGACTGTTAAAAGACAGGAATAGTAAAACATCCGGAGAACATTTCAGGGTTCACAAAACGGGAATGATGAGATATAATGAATGGCACAAAGATAGTAGGAAAATAGATGTTCAGATACTGACAGGAGGAGAACAATGGATTTCGAAAAATTATGTGCAGAGAGATATTCGCTTAGAAAGTTCAGCGACCGTCCGGTCGAAGCAGAAAAGCTGGAGAAGGTTCTGGAGGCAGGCCACAATGCACCGACGGCTCATAACCTTCAGCCGCAGCGAATTCTCGTGATGCAGAGCAAAGAGGCACTGGAAAAGCGGAAGAGTGCACCGCGTGCAAGTTCCACCCGCCGGTGATCCTGGTTGTCGCTTATGATCCGGCGAAGGCATGGAACCGTGAGGGCGATATGAAGAATCATGGCGAGATCGACGCAACGATCGCAGCGACCCAGATGATGCTGCAGGCTGCGGATCTCGGTCTTGAACCTGCTATGTCGGCATGTTCAGCCAGGAAAAGCTTCATGAGACATTCTCGGAGATGAAGGGACTCGTTGCGACAGCGATGCTCCCGCTCGGTTATCCGGCGGAGACGGCACATCCGTCAAGACTTCACGCAGATAGAATGCCGATCGATGAGATGGTGGTTCGCCTGTAGTTCTGATGTCCGGGATTCGCAGAATTGCAGAATGGCATTAGAATAAGAATACGAAGGAAAACAGGTCTGTCAGGGTGAAAAGTGACAGATCTGCCTGTTCACTGCGTGTGCGCGTGAAGAAAACTTTGTACGTATAAAAATACGCAGGAGGAGCTTTTGTGGTACACTGGCAGACAGCATAGAACGACTGCCCGTGTGCGCACGGCAGGACATTCAAAAATGGAGGAACACAGATATGGAATACAAGTTTCCGAAAAGGTTCAGAAGAAATTTGACACCCTGACAAAGGATGCAAAGGTCAGAAAGCGTTACAGTTCATGGAAGAGGACCAGGATACCGTGATCGACAAACAGATCGAGCTGACACTGATCCGGCTCCGACAAACCATGAGCAGAAGAAACTGCGAGACTTCTTGAGATGTTTAAGGAAGAAGGACTCACCGACTGCCATATCGACGAGTACGGCAACTGCGTTGGTATCCGGAAAGGTACCGGCGGCGGAAAGACAGTCCTTGTGGAAGGCCACATGGATACGGTATTCCCGCTTGACACGAAGCTTGAGATCGTCCGTGAAGACGGTTTTATCAAGTGCCGGGCATCGTGGATGACACAAGAGGATGAGCGACGGTCCTCTCAACAATCCGTGCGCTGAACGCAGCCGGAATCCAGACAAAGGGAGATATCCAGTTCGTCGGAACTGTCAGGAGGAAGGAACCGGCGCTTTAAAGGGAATGCAATATTATGTAAACCATCATCCGGAGCTGGATGCCAGCATCTCCGTTGACGGACCGGGATTTGAGGAGATCACCTACGAGGCAACCGGAATCCAGACATATGAGATCAATTTCCATGGCGTCGGCGGACATGCATGCGGAGCTTTTGCAAAGGTTGCGAACCGATCCATGCGGCAGGACGCGCGATCGCAAAGATCGCTGAGATCAGGTTCCGAAGGAGCCGATGACCACGTTTGCGGTTACAACGATGCAGGCAGGCAGCTTTGAGGCTGTCCATGCGATCGTTCCGGTCGCACAGATCCGCTTCAACTTCCGCTCCAACTCCCAGGAAGAACTCGAGAAACTTCGCAAGAAGATCTTTGATGCAATCGATGAGGCATGCAAGAGGAGACCGAGCGCTGGGGTATGGACACCATCACATATGACGTAAAACATATCTGTGATGTCAATGCCGGCCACCAGGATCCGCATGCACCGATCGTAGAGGGCGCGATGGCGGCAGCAGAGTACCTTGGATGTGCGGAGCCGAAGCTCGGAAACGGCGGTTCTACAACTGCAACCGTGCACTGGAAGCAGGACTTCCGGCCGTCTGCCTCGGAATGGGCGCAGATTACGATATCCATGCGCATATGCTGTCTGAGCAGTTTAAAGTCGAGGGAGCTTATAAGGGCTGCCAGCAGACACTGCTCCTGGCACTTCTCTGCGCAGGAACGGATGTAGTGGAAGTATCATCGAGAAATAAGATCGTAACTGTTCAGTACTCTCGCAGTTACATAAGAATGCCAGAAAAGGTACGGAATTGTTATATTCTGATCGAAACAGCGCAGGTTTGTCCTATATGGACGGACCTGCGTTTCGTTTGCGGAACAGGAAATCCAGGGATTTGTTCTGCAATACGGAATGAACTTTAGAGCCGCACTTTTGCCGTAGAAAAGCAAGAAAAAGCGAAATAATCCTTGACACCCTCTTATTGGTTAGCTACAATAGATGGTAACAGTTGGGATTGCGCAGATTTTTACCCGGAATTGTGTTGCAAGCTTGC
>SCPP01000358.1_pt1 | contig 17100 bp, 29 predicted proteins | sample 6106811 | NCBI WGS metagenome assembly SCPP01 (sample SAMN10720449, study PRJNA508395) | human gut metagenome | isolation source: Participant 2 stool, 15 month | host: Homo sapiens | collected 2018
TATGTTGGTGTTCTGGGCATACCGAAATTCCACCACTGATGACCTTGTCCGTTAAAATCATATCTTCTTCTGGTTATCTGACGGAACCATGATCCAGCTTTATACCTGTTTAATTGGAAATCAGCCTGTTCGTCCTGGTGGATAGCCTTGCTGAAACGTTCCGCACTGATGGGCTCTTCTGGCATATTCAGATAATGATAAAACTCTTTGTCGAAATAGAAGTTCCGTTTTATATACCGGAATGTGAAAATGTTACCGCTCTCAAAGCGAAAGATAGAAATTCCTTCTCATGTTTCAGATTTTCCTGTACCTCTTTATGGGCAGCCTCTCTCTTATACAACATTCGCTGGTAAATGATAATAATTATCAGTATAATTCCAACAAAACTGCTATACATATAATATAGAACTGGTAACGGATATAAAGGGGATATTTACGATCTCGCTGTCTATCGGCAGTTTGTTGAGACTGATTCCCCATTGGTCGAGTATTTTATAATCGAATATGTACTTTTGCCTGCCTCCGTAATTTGTGGAAAGTTGCTTACTGGAGCCCGTTCAGTATATCGGCAATACGGTTGGCGGCCAGGGTTGTTGTTCTTGCTGTGTCGTGACATATCCTCCGATTACACCATAATTATAACCGACCATTTCGTTGAGGACGAAAAACCGGGGAAAGAACTGAAACGTCCCAAAGAGAGTCAGATAATCTCTTTTGATTGCCAGATAGGCCTTGTTATAATAGTTCTCGCCTAACCCTTTGATCAACGAACGGGTCGATTTTCCGTTGATCGTGCTTATGTACATAGCGTCCGGTATTATTTTTTATTTTTGGAGATGGAGTACCGCGTTTTCCGGATAAGCGTATTTTGTCCGGGGAGATATTGTTTGTTTTGCAGATATCTTTGATCTGTTCATCCATGTCTGCCAGGATGATTTTGTCTGCATAGATATCGTCGGTAACCCGCACAACAATACATTTTCCTATGAGTTGTTCTATCAGTTCTATATTGGTTCTGTTAATCCGGTTTGTCACGGAAGCCTGTTATGTTGGACTGTTTTGAATGAATGGCACGTTCGGGTAGTTCGCTCCGGTAAAGACGATCGGAGTAGTTTAACGGAAGGATGGTCCAGGAGTCAGTAAGGCATTCAGGGCCGGATCGTCACAGGTCAGGATGATATCCGGATTCCAGGATGATAACCTGTTCAGTTCCTCATATATAGTCAGTTTTGTTTTTCTCCGTTTTCTTGGTTCCGTCAGATAAAGGGTATGGATCCTCTGCATGTATGTCTCTTTTCCGTAATTGTTCGGCAAAGATATTTTTCATTTTCTTATATGCCGGGAGACCGGCTTCGTAAGACTGGATGATTAATATGTGTTTATGAGGCGTTGTCTGGTTGCATGAGCTATTTAGAATAAAAAATAGGACAAGTATGAGTATATATTGCACTGATAGAATCCTGTTAGACATTACATTATGAATGATTAAGTAAATATTTTATCCCTAGTGTGTTTGTATTTTTGATATTCAGTAAGAATTACGCCTCTAAATTAGGCTGAATTTTTATATTGGACAAAGATTTGGAAATGAAATAACCGTTGATTAATAAGATTTTTGGCTTGTGGTAGAATAAAGTCCGTACACTCGTTGAATAATTATTCTATTATTTGTACTTTTGCCAGTCAAATTGCCGCAAGCGGGGAATCTCGCAGACGCATAGAAACTTGATTGAATAAATTTTATAGCGATGAATATATCTTACAACTGGCTGAAAGAGTATCTTGATTTCGACTTGCAGCCCGAAGAAGTATCAGCAGCACTAACCTCTATCGGTTTGGAAACCGGGGAGTAGAGGAAGTTCAAACCATTAAGGGCGGACTTGAGGGACTGGTTATCGGTGAAGTGTTAACTTGTGAGGAACACCCGAATTCTGACCACTTGCATATCGACGGTGAATGTCGGTGGGGAAGAACCTTTGCAAATCGTTTGCGGTGCGCCCAATGTCGCAGCAGGCCAGAAAGTGGTTGTCGCTGTGAACGGTACGAAACTGTACGACGGTGACGAATGCTTTACCATCAAAGATCAAGATCCGTGGCGTTGAGTCCAACGGTATGATCTGTGCGGAAGATGAGATCGGTATCGGAACAGACCATGCCGGCATTATCGTGCTTCCGGCTGATGCGGTTGTAGGAACTCCTGCCAAGGAATATTATAATGTAAAGAGCGACTATGTGCTGGAGGTGGATATCACCCCGAACCGTGTAGACGCTACTTCCCATTTCGGTGTCGCCCGCGACCTGGCTGCTTACCTGAAACAGAACGGTAAGCCGACAGAACTGAAACGTCCGTCTGTCGACGCTTTCAAGATCGACGATGAAACTCCGGCTATCGAAGTGATCGTTGAAAATACGGAGGCATGTCCCCGTTACTCCGGTGTTACTATCAAAGGGCGTAACAGTGAAAGAAAGTCCGGAATGGTTGAAAAACCGTCTGAATATAATCGGTTTGCGTCCTATCAATAACGTAGTGGACGTAACCAACTATGTATTATGAAATGGGACAGCCTCTGCATTCATTCGATGCAGGCAAGGTGACAGGCGATAAAGTGATCGTAGACAATGCCGGAAGGTACCAAGTTCGTCACCCTGGATGGTGTTGAACGTACGTTGACCGATCGTGACTTGATGATCTGCAATACGGAAGAAGCCATGTGTATCGGTGGTGTGTTCGGCGGCCTGGATTCAGGTGTGACGGAGCAGACTACGGATATATTCCTTGAATCGGCTTGTTTCCATCCGACATGGATCCGTAAAGACAGCCCGTCGCTTCGGTTTGAACACCGACGCTTCTTTCCGCTTCGAGCGTGGTTTGGATCCGAACAATACGATGTATGTATTGAAACGTGCCGCTCTGTTGATCCAGAAAGTAGCCGGTGGTAAGATTACCGGATCTATTCAGGATGTTTATCGAATCCGGTACAGCCTTATACCGTGGAACTGACTTACAACAAGATCAACAGTCTGATCGGTAAGGACATTCCGGTAGAGACGGTTAAGAGTATTTTGGCTAGCCTGGAGATGGAAATCGTTTCGGAAACAACCGAAGGTCTGACCATCCATGTGCCGGTTTACCGTATCGACGTACAGCGTGATGTCGATGTAATTGAAGATATCCTCCGTATCTACGGATATAATAACGTGGAGTTCAGCGACAGCGTAAAGTCAAACCTGAGCTACAAGACAGCTACCGACCGTAGTTATGATCTGCAAAACCTGATCTCTGAACAGCTTTGCGGTTCAGGTTTCAATGAGATCATGAACAATTCGCTGACACGTTCCGCTTATTACGATGAACTGACTACTTATCCGGTTTCTCATTGCGTTATGCTGATGAACCCGCTGAGTGCCGATCTGAACTGTATGCGTCAGACATTGTTGTTCGGTGGTCTGGAAAGCATCGAACATAATGTGAAACGTAAGAAAGGCAATATCCGTTTCTATGAGTTCGGTAATTGCTATGATTATAATGTAGAGAAGCGTGAAGACGCTACACTGGCCGAATTCTCGGAAGACTATCGCCTGGGATTATGGGTTTGCGGCGACCGTGTGGAAAACAGTTGGGCGCATGCAGATGAAAAGGCTACCGTGTATGAACTGAAAGCCTATGTGGAAAATATCCTTATTCGTCTGGGTGTGAATCTGAAGAAGGTTATCTTCGGAAACCTGAGCAATGATATGTATTCAACAGGCGTAAGTATTACAACAACTTCGTACCCGAACTGGGTACGTTCGGTATCGTAAACCGTAAGATCTGCAAGGCTATGGATATTGATTTCGAGGTATATTATGCTGAGTTGTCCTGGACATTGCTGATGAAGGAGACAAAGAAGAATAAGGTGACATTCTCCGAGATATCTAAATTCCCGGCAGTAAAACGTGACCTGGCTTTGTTGCTTGACAAGTCCGTTCAGTTTGCTGAGATCGAAAAGATCGCCGAAGAAAGAAACGCAAACTGTTGAAGGAGGTTTCCCTGTTCGACGTTTACGAAGGCAAGAATCTGCCGGCCGGAAAGAAATCGTATGCCGTAAGTTTCTACCTGCAAGATGAAACGAAGACATTGAACGACAAACAGATCGACGCGATCATGCAGAAGATTCGCAGAATCTGGAAAGCAAACTGGGTGCATCATTGAGATAAGACAAAGTTTATAATAATATAATACAGATATAATATGGGAAGAGCGTTTGAGTTCCGTAAAGCAAGAAAATTTAAACGTTGGGGTAATATGGCGCGTATTCACAAAACTGGGTAAAGGAAATCACTATTGCTGCGAAAGCAGGTGAAGTGATCCGGAGAATAACCCCATTTGCGTGCTTTGATGCAGAATGCAAAGAAGGAGAATATGCCGAAAGAAAATGTGGAACGTGCCATTAAGCGTGCTGTAGAAAAGATTTCTCCGGTTATAAGGAGATGACTTATGAAGGTTACGGCCCGATTCGGTATTGCTATCTTCGTGGAAACAGCGACTGATAATACAACCCGTACGGTTGCCAATGTGCGCAGTTATTTCAATAAACATGGCGGCTCACTGGGTACAAGCGGCAGCCTTAATTCCTGTTCGATCATAAATGTGTATTCCATATCAACAAGAAGATGGTATTTCGTTGGAAGACCTGGAACTGGAACTGATCGATTATGGAGTGGATGAAGTAGACGAAGACGAAGAAGAAGTCGTTATTTACGGCGAATTTGCTCAGAACTCCGCTATCCAGAAATATTTGGAAGAGAACGGTTACGAAATCACAAGCAGCGAGTTTGTTCGTATCCCGAACGATCTGAAAGAAGTGACAGCCGAACAGCGTGAAACATTGGATAAGCTGATTGAAAGCTGGAAGAAGATGACGATGTACAGAATGTATTCCATAATATGAAGGAAGACGAAAGCGGAGAAGAATAACATTCGCTTTGACCTTATAAGAAAAAGTGGTTTCGGATTAATTTCGGTACCACTTCTTTTTATGTAAGTTATATTTATTTCATTACTTTTGCAGCCGCTAGTATTAATAATAACTCTATTGGATTATGAAAAGGGTAATTTTTATGTGTGCACTCATAGCTATGAGTGTAATTTCTTCTTATGTCTCCGCTCAGAAAGAGCTGGGGATTTTTAATTCTCTCTCAGTTGGTGTAAGTGCCGGAACAACAGGTATTGGCGTTGATGTAGCGACTCCGGTCACTCCATTTTGCGATCCGTGGAGGTGTTTCGTTTATGCCGGGTATTAAAATCAGCACAGATGTGGATGGAACTGAATGATCCCGATCTGGGAAGCTATCCGAGTACGCTTGACCTTAAAGGTAGTATGAGCCGTGCTTCCGGAGAATTATTGGTGAACTACTATCCGTTCCTGAGTTCTTCTTTCTTTGTGACGGCCGGTGCTTATTTCGGCGGTTCCAAGTTAGTGAAGATCACTGGCCACAGCGATGAGTTGAAGGAATATGTGAACGAAGGTGGAAAGGCCGGTATTGTTATCGGTGATCAGACGATTCCGGTAGACAAGGATGGTAATATCGCCGGCGGTCTTAAAGCAGCCGGATTCCGTCCTTATCTGGGAGTAGGTTTCGGACGTGCAGTTCCTAAAAGCGTATCGGCGTACAGTTTGAATTAGGTGTTCAGTTCCACGGAACTCCCAAAGTGTATACGGATGCCGGAATCCTGGGTAGTACTTCAACCGACGGAGACGACAGTTTCACAAAAATCATAGATAAACTGACTGTTTATCCGGTTATGAAACTGCGCTTTGCGGCAGATTGTTCTGATAAAGAGGGGTAATTGTAGTAGAATAATTTCATTCTTAGGAAATAATGAGCCAATGTGGTAATATGCCAATGTGCCAATTTAGGAAAAATTGAACTATCTGTTTATAGTGACGGAGTAACTAATTCCCCTCTTGAGGGATAGGGTGTGTTAAAGCTAGTTATAGGGCTAAACAATAACACACCTTCCCCTCTCAAGAGACTGTGTAAAACTAGTCTTTGAAAAGTTCTTTGAAATTTTGTTAAGTAGTAGAAAGCAATTAACTTCGGCTATTCAAAGCATGAGTTATGAACTATCGTGAGTTACCATCGAGAAGTCAGGGTTTTCTGTTCAACAACATAGAAGATTGGGTAAGTGAAGATATCCGATTAATAGATCTGTTAATAGACAAATTATATCAATCTGATCCGGAAAAGTTCAAATCCAACAAATCAACGAGCAATGATACCGGAGGCCGTAAAGCTTATCCTCCTTACCTGTTTGCTAAACTCTATCTTTACGGCTATTTAAACCGTATAAATAGTAGCCGCCGCCTGGAAGCCGAATGTCACCGTAACATTGAAGTGATGTGGCTGATGAACAACGAGCGTCCTGATTTTAAGACGATCAGTAACTTTCGGAAAGATCATGGTGAAACGATCCGTTGGTGTTCCCGTTCATTTAAAACTTTCTTCGTGAGACCGGTTATATCAAAATGAAAAAGTCGCCATGACGGCTGTAAGATAAAAGCCTATGCAGCCAAAGAAGGTTACACAATGGATGGCATCGTCCGTCGTATGTCCAATCTGGAAAAGGAACTGGAAAAATACCTGACCCTTTTGGAAAAACAGACGGTGAAGAAGATCTTACCGAGGAAGCCGTCCAACGAGAAAATACTCTGATGGAGAGATCTCCTCTTTAGAAGAACAACTTCGCCATCTGGAAGAATACAAACTACGTATGGAAAGTGAATCCCGACCAGTTATTTTCCCAATGAGCCTCAGGCCGTATTGCTCAAAGGACGTTATGGAAGCTATCCGGGTTACAATATCCAGGCAGGCGTGGACGCTACCAATCATATGGTGGTATCAGCAGAAGTGACCAACCATGCCAATGACTGGAACGAACTCTCAGCCAATGTAGAATCCAGCACACAAGAAACAGGTAGTGCACCTCAAATAGTCCTGGCCGATAAAGGTTATGCCAATATCAGCGAGATTGAATCTGTTCAAAATCTGGAAGGAGTTTCTCCGGTAGTTGTTCCTTTACAGAAAGTGAACAACAAAAGACCGTTTGAATCATTTACATTTACTTATGATAAGGAAAACGATCAGGTAACCTGTTCCAAAGGTAAAATGGCTCAAAAAGGCCGATTATGTAAATCGCCATGGAAACCATTTTCGCAAATATATGGCCAAAAACTCATTGTGACAAATGCCCGTTAAAGATGTTTGTAATGAATTCCTCTAAAACCGGACGTAGTTATTATATCAGTCATAACTCATTTTAGAATCTTATAAAGAACAAAACCAGACAAAGGTTTAGGCGTTTGCAGGCAGAACGCAAAAATATCGTAGAACATTTGTTCGGAACCTTCAGAATGTGGATGGGTAAGATCCCCTGTTGCTGAAAGGATGTTTAAAAGTCCAAACAGAAATCGATATTTATGCCACGGCATATAACATCAGACGGCTCATAAATCTGGAATCGGTCACAGCTATGCTTGAAAAACTCAAAACTACCGGTTTGCTTGATTTAACTCTTTATACAGACCTTTTAGACTACAACAAGGTCGATTTTAGCCAGAATTTGAGAACAAGAACTTTTTCAGGACTAATTTTCTTTCTATTTACTATACAAAATGTCAAAGAACTTTTGAGATATGTTTTTACACAGTCTCTCAAGAGGGGAGCCAGGTACAACCGATCAATAATCGGATAGCTCAAACCTGACAATATTTGAAATATCTATTTTGCTATAATTACCTTATCCTTCATTATGCCTTCATCCTAACAATGAACAGCACCGGATTATCTTCTTCCGTACGATCCGGGAATGCTTTCTTTACTTCTTCTCCTGAACGGCAATAACAGAAGAATTGTTATAAATATCCAGTGATTTCAGGTCGGGAACCCTTCCGTATGGTAGAAATTATCTTCGAAGCCTCCTGTTACATTATAGGCATAGTCTTCCCGGCGATCGTAACAGAACGTATAATTCTTATCCGTATCAGTTGCGTCCGAGTAAGTGGAAACCAGATAACGTCCGGCTATGCAGAGGGGTAGGATGGAGGAATATTCCTCATGTATATTCAGTTTGTTCCGTCTGATCAGGTAAAGCGTATCCGCCAGCAACTCGTCCGGCTGGGTGGAAGGCGAATAGGCGTAGACATTCCGTTGGTAACGGACAGTTCGGTAGAGAAGCAGGCACCCAGATAGAACCGTCCCAGGTCGGCAGCCGTCAGTTTGCGGGCATCCTGGAGGTTGAATGTCGTATCGAATTTATAGAGCCACTGGTTGACACATTGTTTGCCGGTCCTCTTCGGAGGGCGACAACGATTGTGCCGTCATCCATATATGGCGGTTATGGTACATCAGGCGGGTAGGGTTTTCAATGGATTGATTCCGGCAAGGCTTTTCCTTTCCAGCAATGTCCCGTCGTAATCATAATAATAAACGTTTTCCCGGTCGTCCATGACGATCAGTTGCTTTTCGAGCGGATCGATGACGTAATCGGTAACCAGGAAATGCTTATTACTGGTGATCCGGCTAAGGAATTTGCCGGAGCAGTCGAAATGAAAAAGCTGGCCGTTGCTTACCAGGAACAATTCATTCCTGTCGCGCTTGATCTGTGTGGCATGTTTCAGCCGGCAGTCGGATGTTGTTTCCAGCGGAATGGCGATCACTTCGTCGGCAACGTCTGAGAGGGAGCCTTCGGTGGTGCTTTTCACCGGCATATCTTCGCTTATAATCTTGTAACCTTCGTTTATGTAGATTATTCCAACGAGCAAAAGTAATAGCAAACAGGTCTTTTTCATTTCATCATTCATTTAAAAGGAACATACATATAACGTTTTTATCTCCGGATTATTGAACGAAAGGTCGATTTCTTTTGTACTTTTGAAGTATTTAGTACAGATTCATTACCTTTGCATACTAAGGTAATGTATGAAGAATAGTAATTACGAATGAGTACAAATATCAATATAAAGAAACTGGAGGCTGATTTATGGGAATCGGCAGATGAGTTAAGAGCTAATTCCAAATTGACTTCCAATCAATACTGTATGCCGGTGTTGGCATTGCTGTTTTTGCGCTATGCTTATAGTCGTTTTAAAATGGTAGAGAAGGAGATTCTGGCTAATCGTCCGAGTCGTGGTGGTAGGCTCATACCGGTGGAGGCTTCTGATTTTAAAGCGAAGAGTGCACTTTTCCTACCCGCGGAGGCACAGTTTGATTACTTGATTAATTTGCCGGATAATATAACGGATGCCCACTTGAAAACGAAAGAAGGTAAAACCTATCAATAGTTTCGGTGAAGCAATAAACAATGCAATGTCGCTTATTGAAGAACAAAGTGAACAGCTTTAGGCATATTACCCAAAACTATACGATATTTTCTGATGGTTTGTTACGTGAACTGTTCCGTATCTTTAATAATAAGACGATTGATGAAGTTGGTGGCGACGTGATCGGACGGATTTATGAATATTTTCTGTCTAAATTCGCTAAGGCGGTAGCTTGATGGTGTGTTCTTTACGCCCAAATCGCTTGTAAATATGTTGGTGAATGTACTGGAACCGAAGCTGGGCATCATGCTCGACCCTGCTTGTGGTAGCGGTGTTTTTGCAGACGGGAGATTTTGTAAATCATTTAGGGATGGTTGCCAACCAGCAAATGACATTTTACGGACAGGAAAAGGTGGAGTACAATGCCCAGCTTTGTTTGATGAACATGGCGGTACATGGACTTGCGGGAAAGATTGTTTCGGGTGATGAGGCTAACTCGTTTTATCACGATGCACATAATCTTGTCGGTAAGTGTGATTATGTGATGGCAAATCCACCGTTCAATGTGGATAAGGTTAAGTCGGAATCAGTTTTGGCTGCCGGACGATTACCTTTGACTGCCGGGCGTAATGCCAAGACCAAAGAAATAGGAATGCCAATTATCTTTGGATTAGTTATTTCTATGCTTATCTAAATAAGCGGGGGCGTGCAGGTTTTGTTATGGCTTCTTCGGCAACGGATAGTGGCAATAAAGACAAGGATATTCGTGAAAAGTTGGTTCGTACAGGTCACATAGATGTGATGGTGAGCGTAGGGAATAACTTCTTTTACACCCTTAGTCTGCCGTGTTCGCTTTGGTTCTTTGATAAAGGAAAGAAGGAGGAACTGAAAGACAAAGTGCTTTTATAGATGCCCGTAACTATTTTACGGTGGTTGACCGTACATTGAATGAATGGACGGAATGGCAACTCAAGAATCTGAATGCTATTGTTTGGCTGTATCGTGGCGAAGTAGATAAATATATGGCACTTTTGAATGAATATCGCAGTCAAATAGAGAGTATCGTAATAGTACCGATGAAGAAATCATCCAAACGTCTCTTGATAATACCTTTTCTTTCTCGAGATGGTTCAAAACTCAAAGAGAATGCTGAGCAATTGAAAGAACAAAGAAAGCGATTGAGGTTGTAAATGCTAACGATAGCCTAAAGCCTAAAGAAAAGAAGAAACAAACGAAAGGATTGCAGATGAATAGTGATGTGATGCAAGCATGGTTAAATGAGGTCACTATTATGGTAGGTGAAGCAGATTGGCTCTACTCCAAGTTTGGTGATGGGGTATATCAAGATGTACTTGACTTTGCAAAATTGCTTCTGTGAACGAGATTGAAGAAAAGAACTTCTCGCTTACTCCCGGTGTGTATATAGGTGTCGCAGAAGTTAAAGAAGAAGAGGTGGATTTTGTCTCTAGAATGGAGAATATACATGAAGAACTATTTCGGTTGAATAAAGAGGCGAACGGATTGATGAAGGAGATTGGTGAGAACTTAAGAGGATTAAATCTATAATTCTGGATGACAATATGAAACTTGGAGAAATATGTGATTTTTATAATGGAGGGGCTTGGAGTGATAAAGAGTATGTAGCTTCAGGTTTGCCGGTATTGAAGGTAACTAACTGTAAATCTTCTGGGTTTTCCCTTACGGAACTTAATTATTTACCAGAAATGTCAGCCTCTAAAATATAGTAAAAATAAACTCCAATTGAATGATGTAATAATTGCAACTGTTGGTTCACATCCAACTCTTGTAGAATCAGCTGCTGGCCGTTCCTCTATCGTTAATTACGAGGTGGAAGGATTCTATTTGAATCAAAATGCGGTATGCCTAAGAACTAAGACCAGCAAATATTAAACCAAGGTTATTTGGGATATTTGTCAAGAACTGTTGATTTCCAATATTATATTCAGATGAGAGGTAGAGGGGCTGCCAATCAGATGCGTATAGCTATAGCATCAATAAAAGACTATCTTTTGGAATTACCTTCCATTGAAGTTCAAGAATCTATAGCTAACATTCTAAGCCGTTACGATAACTTAATAGAAAACTACCAAAACAGATAAAGTTACTGGAAGAAGCAGCACAACGTATTTATAAAGAGTGGTTCGTGGACTTTCGTTTTCCAGGTTATGAGAATGTGAAAATGGTAGATGGTGTAGCAGAAGGATGGAAAAGGAATATTTTAGGAGCTATTGCGCAATTTAAAAGGAAAACCATTACGAAGAAAGAGGTAATAGATGGAAATATACCTGTTGTTGCAGGAGGGTTGAAACCTGCTTATTATTGTGATCAATCAAATACAGAGGATAGGGTCATTACAATAAGTGCTTCTGGTGCGAATGCAGGTTTTACTCGAATGTATTTTGAAAGAGTCTGGGCTTCAGACTGTTCTTTTGTAGATAAAAATACAACTGATTATCTTTGTTTTGTGTATTGTTTTCTAAAAGAAAATAAGGCCACAATTGATAATTTGCAAAAGGTGCAGCACAACCTCGTGTATGCTAAAGATATAAAATGCAATGACATTGATTCTATCGCCATTAGACATCTTGTCGAATTTTGAAAGAATTTCAATGCCTTATTTTGATAAAATAGGGCTTTTGCAATCTCAAATTCGCCTCCTTACCGAAGCTCGCGACCGCCTTCTTCCCAAGTTGATGAGTGGTGAAATATGAGTTAACCAATAAAACAAGATGTACACACCTCCTTTTAATATATCGGCAGAAGCTATCAACAAGATAGCTGAAATATCCGCCCAGATAGAACGCTATGCCATACGTTTGGAGCAAAAGACGCCTTGCAATTGCGAAAAGTCAATCGCATAAAACGATTCATAGTAGTTTGGCTATTGAAGGTAATGGTCTTACTGAAAGTGAGGTTTGTGATATTATTGATGGCAAAATGGTTGTGGCGCCTTTACGTGAAATACAAGAGGTTAAAAATGCAATAAAGACATACGAACTTTATCCGCAACTTAACCCTATAATGAAAAGACTTGCTACGTGCACATTCAACAATGATGGCAGTTCTTATTGATGATGCCGGACATTATAGACGCGGTGGAGTGGAGTGTTCGGTGAAATAGGCTTGGTACATCTTGCACCACCGGCCGATCGGGTGCCATCGTTGATGAAAGAACTTTTAATTGGTTAAAAAGTTCAAAAGACCATCTGCTTATTCGCTCTTGTGTATTTCATTATGAATTTGAATTTATCCACCCTTTATGGATGGTAACGGACGCATGGGGAGACTTTGGCAGTCGCTTATTCTTGGCAGATTACACCCTGTTTGAATATTTACCTGTTGAAAACATGGTGCATGTAAATCAGCAAGCCTACTATGATGCAATTACAGCAAGTACAAACATAGGGGAGTCCTACTCTTCATTGATTTTATGTTAGGGGAAATACTTAACACTTTAAAGTCTCGTCAAGGTGAAAAGATAGCAATCGTAGAAGCTAAAGATAAACCAGACCCTACACAAGTACCCTGCAAGTACCCTACAAGTACCCTGTAAGTATCCAACAAGTTCTTGATCTGATAAAAGTAGTAGGATACCAGTCTGTGTCGGTAAAGAGATGATGGAATTCCTGGATTTAAAGACCGGAGCAATTTCAGGAAGAACTATTTGGCCTCGGCTATTCAAGAAGAAGTACTGCGATTGCTCTATCCTGATAAGCCGAACCATCCGCGGCAAAAAATATTTATTGACAGAAAAGGTTTGACGATATATAACGAAATAAGTAACCATACTAAATAGAACAACCATGTCACACGAGTATTCAGAAGATCAACTCATACAAAAAGTGCAGCCGAATTGTTGGAAAAGGAACTCGGTTGGCAGTCGGTGTATGCTTACGATGAAGAAACATTGGGGAGCGACCGGAACTTTGGGTAGAAGAAGTTATAAGGAAGTGTTATTGACACGTTACCTGAAAGAGGCCTTGAGAAAACTGAATCCGTGGATGACAGACTCACAGGAGGATGAAGCTGTGGAAAGATGGAAAGCCATCTGTCTACACAAACACTGATGCAAATCAATGAAGAAAAGTATGGTTATATTCGTGACGGTATTCCTGTAACCCAAACGAAGATTAATGGAGAAACGGAAACTGTAAGAGCCCGGGTTATAGATTTCATAGAACCGAAAAACAACTCTTTATAGCTGTAAGGGAACTGAAAATATATGGTACGCTTTATCGGCGCAGGGCAGACATTGTGGGATTTGTTAATGGCTTGCCTTTACTTTTTGTAGAACTGAAGCGTAATGATGTGGATGTGGAAAATGCTTACAAAGGCAATTATACCGACTATCTGGATACCATTTCTCACTTGTTCTATTGCAACGCCTTTGTGATGTTGAGTAATGGTACATCATCCAAAATCGGAACGATCGGTTCTCCGTGGAGTTCTTCAATGAATGGAAACGTCTTGTCGCAGCAGAAGCCGGTAAAGTAGATTTTCCGACCATGTTGCGGGCGTATGTAAAAGAAAACTTCATAGACCTGTTGGAGAACTTTATCCTTTATGATCATGCAGACGGACGTACGGCAAAGATTATGGCTCGAAACCATCAATATTTGGGTGTGAATCAGGCGGTAGAAATGTATAGTAACCGACAGTTCTTAAATGGGAAACTGGGTGTGTTTTGGCATACGCAAGGTTCGGGAAAGAGCTATAGTATGCTGTTTCTGGCACAAAAATCAGACGGAAGTTTGAAGGGTCGCCTACTATCGTGGTTCTGACCGACCGGGAGGAACTCAATAAGCAGATAAGCGGCACTTTGAAAGTTGTGGGATGTTGGGATGTGAAAGCGTCCGGATTTATCGCTTCGAGTGGAGAGGACTTGATGAATAAGTTAAAAGGTAATCCATCTTTCATCTTCACGCTTATTCAAAAATTCAATAAACCCGATGCCGAACCTATCTATCCGGATCATGACATCATCATCATGAGTGACGAAGCGCACCGGACGCAGAACGGTGTGTTTGCTGACAATATGACATATATGCTCCCTATGGCTCATCGGATTGTCTTTACCGGTACGCCATTGCTTGCCAACGATAATATTACCAAACGTACATTCGGAGATTATATCAGTGTATATGATTTTAAACGTGCTGTAGATGACCACGCAACCGTACCTCTTTATTATGAAACGGGGAGAACGTCTGAAAGATTTAGAAAATCCGGAGATCAACGAAGAGATAGCTGCGGCCATAGAAGAAGCAGAATTAGACCCGTCGCAACAGGCAAAGTAGAAAGAGAGTTCGCCAAAGAAGTGCATTTGCTTACCACAGAGAAGCGATTGCGTATTGTAGCCAAAGATTTTGTCCGGCATTATACTGCTTTGTGGACTTCGGGCAAAGCCATGATGGTGTGTCTGAATAAGATCACCTGTGTGAGAATGTTTAATTATGTGCAGGAGTATTGACTGAAGAAATAGCTTTGCTCGAACATCGCATGAAAACATCTTTTCAGCAAGAGGTGCAAGAAATGCAGCGTAAACTGACATGGATGAAAGAGACCGAGATGGCCGTAGTTATATCTCAAGAACAGAATGAAATACAAACTTTCAAGAAATGGGAGCTTAATATCTTTCCGCATCGGGAGAAGATGGAGAAGCGTGAACTCGATGTGGAATACAAAAAAACGAATCCCAGACTCAGAGTAGTATTCGTCTGTGCCATGTGGCTTACCGGTTTTGATGTGAAATCACTTTCTTTGTCTTTATCTGGACAAACCAATGAAAGCCCATACGTTGATGCAGACGATTGCCAGGGCAAATCGTGTGGCTGAAGGAAAGGAGAATGGGTTGGTTATCGACTATGTAGGTATTGTGAATACCTGCGCAAGGCTCTTGCTGATTATACAACCGAAGGAAGAGGAACTGGTGGTACAGATCCGACTGTAGATAAGCAGGAATTGATAAAATACATTCAAAAATCATGGGCACTGCTTGTGCTTTCCTCAAGGAACGAGGCTTTGAACTTGAGAAGTTGATAGAGGCTCAGGGATTTGAAAGCTGCCGCTGCTGCTTGATGCTGCTGATGCGGTATGTGAATGTGCAGAGACACGAAAACATTTTGTACATACGTCACGACAATTTCCAATCATTGGAAGTATCTACCGTGAGGATATCTCTGAAGAGATGAAAGCTTATAAAGATGCCATTATTGCCATATATCACGAATTGCAAAACGCTCCAGTGCTGATATTACAGAACTGTCAGTGAAGATAAATAAAATAGTAAACGATTATCTTGAAGTTCCTCAGCGTGTTGCTGAGGATATGAAACATTACGGTAAACGTTTTGATATCAGTAAGATTAATTTTGAGTTGCTTTAGGGAATTTGCTAAAGCAAAACATAAACATCTGATGTTGAAAGATTTGGAGGAATTAGTTAGTCAGAGTATTGCGGCAATGCTGATAACCAATCCCGGCGTATCAACTTTATGAGAGATACCGCCAGATTATACGGGAATATAATGAAGAACAAAATAGGGTTACCATAGAGCGTACTTTTGACGAATTGATGAAACTTACTCAGGAATTGGGAGAAGAAGAAAACGTTATATAAAGGAGGGTTTTGAAAATGATGAGCAATTGGCCGTATATGACTTGCTTTTGTTAAAGACCTCTCAAAATCAGATATAAAGAAACTAAAGGAAGTCTCGGTGGAATTACTTGCTAAAATAAGGGAAACAATAGTAGAGCTTGACCATCCTTTGATAAACCTGGAAACTTCCGCTATGATTGATATACTGATCCGTGATATTTTGTGGCGGAGTTTACCTGAGAGTTATCCGAAAGAGCATTCATGCCTATCGCCAGACTGTTTTCGAATATGTTTACAATCAGTATAATATAGCTTGATACCTTTCATTATTCTGCATATAGAGGGAGGGATGCCGGAACGGTAATCCCCTTTAGCTTTGCAGGAAAACCCAGTTATCCCCGTTCGACAGACTCTCGTCGTAGGTAATCCTTCCCAGGAGAATTTTTGAGAGCTTCCGGATCAGTGATCCTGTTTTTCAGTATATATCGTGTCATTTGCCCGCGGGCCATTTTCATGTAGATCACGATAGTCTGCGCTTTTCCGTCTTTCCATACCTTGAACTCCGGTGTGATGATGCGGACGGTGCTCCCGACTTCTTCCAGTCGTACGCCCCTGTATTTCCTGGCTGGCAAGGTTTATCAGGATGTTATCGCTCTTTTTACTTCGTCGATCAGCAGTTCTGTCTGACGCGGACGCCAATAATTATACATATTTCCTTCTCCTAACTCCGGCAGCTTCACCTCATATTCCATCCGGTAAGGCTTGATAAGGTCGAGCGGACGCAGCAGTCCGTAGCAGATGGAGGCAATCCTCAGATGGTCGTTTGCATACAGGAAATCATCTTCCGTGAAATCTTTGGGGTTGATATTCTTGAAAACCACTCCGGTATAAGCTAGTAATGCCTGTAAAGTGTACCTCTGCGGTATGGAATTCCTGAAACCGGTTGTAATTCTCAATGCCAGTTTGGGATTCAGTTTCAGAATCTTTTCAGGTCGTCGGTAGAGAACATGCCATATTCAGGGCTATTTCATTCGCTTCCTGTGCGAAACGCGGCATCGTCCGGCAGGAGCTTTTATCTTGGATGTCCCGGTCATTGTTTTGGCCGAGGTCAATATAATCAGCATACTTAATTTATTTATCTGTTTCAACAGGTAAAAGTAACAATAACAAATACAACTTGG